>Ga0126337_10000258_pt1 | contig 23997 bp, 21 predicted proteins | sample DipCmetagenome_FD_92527 | JGI IMG/M metagenome (GOLD analysis project Ga0126337, IMG submission 92527) | Coral microbial communities from La Bocana,Puerto Morelos, Mexico - Diploria C A metagenome | ecosystem: Host-associated > Invertebrates > Cnidaria > Coral | place: La Bocana,Puerto Morelos...
ATGTTATGCCAAAACACAACCGAAAGCTAGCAAGGAAAGTACAGCTTCAAGCATGCAGACACCTATAAATGAATTAAGATGTGGATATATCTTGTTGGCACAAACATGCCTCTCCCATCCCAAATGTCCCACAGACATGGTGCACCACCAACCCACTTACATGCCTTTTGTATTAAGCATCACATCTACTGAATATGCTTTTAGAACAATGACGTAAGATACGACATTGAGTGTGACAGTGAGCAAGATTGCGTGAAGGATGTTCCATCAGAAGATATAAAGTAAGATTATTATTAAGATAATATTTTTTATTACACAACCAAGTTAGTAACACATGAGTAAAAGGGTAATAAGTCAGATTTCAATCAGAATATTGTGCTCTAACTTGTAGTTTTTCCAGTCCATTATCAGAATTTTGCTCGTGAAGTCATTCTAGTCTGTGACTGTGTAATGTTTATCTGTTAAAATTATTTTTTTTAAGTTGTTATTGTATTGAGAGAGAGTGCCGGGAGAATATTTTCCCCTGGTTTTTTGCTCTGTACTATCAAGACATTGGTCTGACAATCTTCCAGCATGGTCCCTCTGTGTTTGGTTATTGCTAAGATATATCTACTTTCACAATGTTCTTTGCAGTCAGATAATAAATGAGTTTAATTTCTTTCCTGAAATCCTGAGGACTGTCATTATTAGTGGTATCTACAGGTTTTTTTGAGAGAATTTTTCAGTATCACTCATAGTGTAAATCCTTAGCTGCGTCAGCATTCATATGATTACCACTTGTAACATGTGTTTATCATTTGGAAACACAAAGAAGCTAGTATAAGAGTATTAATTTTTAAGTTGGTTTTAAGATTTAATTAGATTTATATGTGTCCAAGGCCATTTTGGTCAAAAATTGTCCAGAAAAATCTTGGGGGTATTTTTTCTGGGAGTATTTCCAGACTTTTTAAGTGAATCATGTTACCATTTACATTTTCATTGAGAGCTGACCGTAAAGAGGCTAACTTGAGTGCAGAATTTCATTCTGATAAGCCTGAATAACCCTGTTTAAAGGGCTATGTTTGAACAGCAAAAATTTGTATTTGTGGCAAAGGAAAATAAAAATAATAGTCCATTTTTATTAACCGCAATTGCTATATTAGAGCACCGAAACTGTTAACAAGCATCTTCAGCAGCAGATGGCTACGATGGAAATGGATTACAACTTGAAGTTTAGCTGAACTTTTCAAGCTGTTTCCGTGTGTCTTCAAAAAAATTGATATTATAGCCGTAGTTATGTTTCTATCCACGTATTAAGGTTATATCTTCCTTTAGATGTTCAAAAATACTGTTTTTCATGAGTAAAGTTGCCTACCACTGATTTTAGAACAGCTAAGGCCAAAAATCTATGAAATCCTTGTGACAGAGCTCCTTTAAGGTTAGAAATCAATAATGGAAAGTCTGTAGTCTCCAATCTGCATTTTATCCCTGGTCTACAGGTTGCATTTTACCCTAGTGTGCAGGACACAGTCTGCCATCTTCATTTTAAACTGACCAATTTGCTCTTGTTTTATTTCAGACGTATTACAAAGGTGCCATCAGAGGAGATGGTAAGTTGCTTCATAAGGGCCAACACAGAAAACCCATGGAGAACTGATAACAGCCCTTGGATAGTCAAGGTGATACTGAATTTGTAGACTTTAATTCATGTTATCAATGATTGTCCATCCTTGCTATGGATATCATGATAGTAAGCACAACTAGTAGTGTAACTGTCAATGGTTTTGCTGGTTTTAATCTTACATTGTGTTAAGTACAACATTAAAACTTTAATTCCACTAGTATTATCATGAGTACCTGTAATTACAATGACTGCTAATACTTTACATGCAAGTAACTTACATAAGTACAAAAATACTAATGATAACATATTACAATAGCACTAGCCCTAATTACTGACATTTTTTGACAAATCTAAACATATATTCTAAGTGTTTTAATTTACAATATCTCCCTTATTGTTATTTAAAATGTGCGTAGAGGAACTCAAGAGAAATGTAGAGAAGAAGAAGAGGACTGTAAAACACTAATTATTCTTTGCGATTGTCATGTCCTCGTAGGACATAAACTAGACGAGATTTAACTAGCTGGAGAAGTGAAACCACGTGTAGTTCATAAAGAAGCACCCAACAAGTCAACTCTCTCTTCTCTCTCATGCTCCTTGTCTACTTCATGACATACATCACAAAATGTGACATACATGACAGCGATTTTACATTTTATTTTGTTTTTATTTTATTGATAAAATCAATGATCTGTAGTGGTGGTGAGTTTTTTGGAGCTTACATTTATAAATATAATTGTGCAAGAAGATAATAGACTCAGTATAATTCAATTTCTTCATTATTGCATTAGTGTGTTAGTTAAGATTACATCTCTAATAGCTTTGCAAGTTTTTTACAGTATTGTTCCAAATTCTCTGGAGTGATAACCAGTTGGTCCACATGTACATTCAGCTGAGTGTCCACCGAGTCATATGCATCAATCAACAATTAGTTGACTCGCAACTGACTGATGAACAAGATGTTGATCAAGTGTCAATTGAGGTGTCAATAGAGTGTTGATCAAGTATTGATTGATACATGTAAGAGTGTCAATCAAGGGTTAATCAAGGGTATTGATCAATACTAAACCACGCATACAGTACATATGATCCCAATTTTTCTTAATTTTCAGACTGATGTGGCAAAGAAGTATTCCCTTCATGACAAGATGAATGATTTTTCTTTGGTCTTAACGGAGGTAAGTTATATTACATTGTTGGTTGACTTATGTAATATTTTTTAGTAAAAAGATCCAAATACAATGTAGCCACTGGTATGGTAAATCATTAAATAATTTAGTTAACTTCACAAGGAACAGACAAGGAACAATACAGTAACTCTTCTAGCACTAAGATTAGCCTAAATATCACTGATTCAATGGTGGGTAGTTCTCAGTAGTTGTAAGGGACCCTTGCAGACACCCATATCCCACATTGACTTTCATCGGTGTTGTGTGCTGAACTGGTTGGTAATAAAGGAGGATTGAACTGGATTGAACCAAACGATAGGTATTTATTCCGCCATCACAATTCCTGCTTTTCGATTACAACAGTCAGGCGTTACTCGCCCCGGATGTGAGGAACTGGGTCCTAATACACCACAATCAGCTCGTAGTGCCATTTCGCCATTTCAGGTTTTAACCACACCCAAATTTTTCTTCTGGTCACTTGAGGTCCTACTGCTTCTTTGATTGAGTGTTGGCAGTCTTACTACTGATTTATCTTGTGGATAGTGTTTTTCATCTTTAAACAACTGGAACAACCATTTAAACTGAAATGTTACCTTGAGTACAATTTTTGTATGTTGAACTATTTTCTGCCCTTTGAATTTTTCAGACAACAACTCCTGAAAAAGAGGCCAAAATTAGAGAGAAGTCAAAGAAGAAATCCCTGGATGAAAGTGTAGGACATAAGAAAACAGCTGTCAACAAAACAATCCTATCACAGAGAAAACTAGACTCGTTTACAAAAAGCATTGACAACAACAATGTTACAGTGGGTCTGTCTAAGTTACCTAACAAGGCTCTGAATAAGCTCACCCCAGCAAAGAAGGACACTGTAGACAGTGATGACAAGACACCATCAGGCCAGCTTTGTGGTACTCCTGTAAAATGTAGACTGGTTTTAACTCCCATCAAGTCTCCTTACAAAGGGGGAGTCAGCAGAAGCCCTGCTTGTAAAAACACTGGTTTTAGTGATGGAGGAAACAAGACCAAGAAAACTGAGCTCATTGAAGATGATAGAAATGACATAATCATCACAGGTTGTGAGACTCCTAAGATAAACTGTAGTAAAAAGCTTAAAAAGTCTGTGAAGAGTGGGAAAGCCCAGAAGACATTAGGAGGCACAGAGGACTTAAATAAGAAGGACATGAAAGAAGGAACTGTTTCTAAAAAGCTTGATCTGTCAAAATCAGTAACAGTTAACAATGTTAGAGAAAAGGAGAGTATGAAAGGAGCTAAATCAAAAAATACCAAGATGCCAAAACCAGAAGCTTTGGTGCAAAAAGGCCAGTTAATGAATGTTGATAGCGATTCTGACAAGGAGAGCAAGGTAAATCTAAAGCATTTTTATTAATAATTTTTCTGACCTTGGTACTGATTTCAAAAGTTTGGTTGCTCGTGTCCAAGATTAATCAGATCTGATCTTGTCAGATATTAAACATCATAAGCAAACAGTCTTGGTCAAAAATGGATGATGTGAAAAGTACCATTTTACTTCAATATGGAATATTGGGATCATGGTTGAGTGCCGATGGATGCTCTCAGTCGATACCCTTGATTGACTTCTTGACTGATACTTGATTGACAATGTGATTGATACTTAGTTGACACTCAGTCCACATTTGATCAACAGCCGGTCGATAGTCGGCCAAGTGTCCACTGACTCATATACATCAATTGAAAATTAGTTGATTCCTGACTGACTGCTGACAGCGATGTCAATCAAGGGTCAACGGAGGTGTCAATTGAGTATGTCGAGAGTATCGATTGAGAGGATTGATTGACACTCGACTGTGGTTGACAGTTCACATGATCTGTATACAACTGTATGGCAGGCAATCCTGAATGAGCAAGATAGTCCCATCTTGAATAGAAAGCCATTAAAATCACAGAATTAATTCTATCTAGCCTGATCTCGGTGCAAAGCTAGCCATGTCGTGAACAAGTTTTCCACTTCCAAAATAAGACACTGTCAGGTAATGACCATTTGTAAGTATTAATGTTAGTATTAACCACTATATTGGCAAACAATTTAACTTTACATGTAGTTGCCAAACTGTGCTGCAATCAATTGTTGATTTCTAATTAAAAGCTTCTTCACAAACCTAATCTTTGAAAAAAAGATTGTGCTCTCACTTCAGGTTATAGAGGTATATGTCTTTTTTCTATTTTTATTTCTAAAGCTTGCAGTTAAACCAAAACAACCCAGCAGCAAACTGAAACAAATAACGCTATTAGACCTCTCCAAGAAACCTCATGAAGACACAGTTGTATCATTGTCACCAAAGATGAAGGCCAAGAAACAGAAAACCCTGTCTGAAATGTAAGTTTTGTAAATGAATATTGAATTAAGATCACTCAATCAGATTTTTGAGTAATGATACTGTTCAGCTTTGAGCGACAGAGTTTCACCTTTGTCAATCTAACAGCTAATCAATTGGTGCTCCATCTACTAGAGAAAGATGAAAGTTTCAGATGAGGTACAGTGTATTTTTTTAACAAGATCGGAGTTACCAAAGTAACACATTGACATCATACCCCCATTTTACACGAGACTGAATAACATTTGATAATTTTGACAGTATGATGCTGGGATCTTCAACTTGACCGAGTGGGCATTCTTAAGAAAATTGCTGTCTAGGGTGTTTAGTAAATGTAAAGAAAACCTTTACCATAGTTTAAGAAAATTTTTCCTGAGTTATGTTAAAGCCTGTCTGGTTGGCAAAAAGGATGATTTCAGATGGAGAGATGTCAGGCCATATTCTCTGAGTACATGACCAATGTGCTTAGTTAATCTTAAAGAATATTCTCTGTCATAGGCCTGCAATGCATGCAGAGAGTTTTATTAGGTCTGCATGCATTGCAGACCTATGTCTGACCTTCACCTATTAGTTAATAAAAATCATTGTGCTTGGGTTGTTAGGTTTAGTGCTGCCATTCCAAAGGATAAACCTATTAATCAATTGATGAATGCTTCGACATTGAAAACTGCACAAGTGTCTTCCTTAAGCTCTCTTTCTCCTAATCTTCATACCACGCAACAAGCTCTGGTTGCTGAGAAGAGTAACACAGAAAAAGAAAGATTGCAGAGGTGAATTTGGTGCATTTATTTCACTGTCATTAAATATTTACAAAGTCTGGCTTTGTGTTACCTAGTAATACAAGTATATCTTTAATTTTTTTTGTGTTATAAATTCATTTAGTACATTAACCTTCAATCAGTAATATCTAAATCCACTGCATTCGAATTTAGTTTTTTGAGCAATAAGGTTAATGTCTCTCGGTGGTATGTTTCCAACCCTGTGCTAATTGAGAAATCATTAACTAGTTAATGATAGTTAATTAACCAGTTCTCGATTTCGTGTAAGTTGTCTTGATATCCGGAGTGGAGACGTAAGCTTGACCCTCCCGCCACTCCCAGTTTTGGGTTTATTGTACAGTAGGGTCTCGTTTTATTCAGACTGTCCAATAAACATTTTGTAGCCCAAACTGTTGTTGTCTTGTTATCACGTGGGTTGATTTGGTTTTTTTGATGTTTTCCTTTGCAGTTTTAGGCCGCTTAATAGAGAAAATAGAATTTTAAACAAGGTAAGCGAGTTACAGATAACTGCTTCTCTTCTCGTTGAAATTCATGCAGAATTGCGTGCAACTTATGACTGGCAATAACAACATGGCATTTGTGAACCAATGCATTTGCTTACTATTGAAAACATATAAACATACAAGTAACAAGTTTTCTAAGGAATATTTTCTTTTATTAAAAACTGCTACAAAAGCAATGTACAAGGTGGAAAAACCTTTGAAGTGTGAGCTGTAAGTCACATGAGCTTAATATATAACAACACTTCTTGCCAACAACACCCTTAAAAATGGCTTTACAACAACCTCCTACACTATATATGTATCTTTGTATTTAAGGGCTTGAAATTGAGTTTCAGATTGAAATGATATATTGTCCCTTACAAAATATACTTACTGGCAGAAACTTGAAGATAACATGGTCTTGAACTCCAAGCCTCTTCCGTTAGCGAAACCTGTAAATATGCCAAGCGGGATAACACCTGAAATATTTGGTGATGTAACCATGATAGCAGACTTTGTATACACCTTCCGTGGCCTTCTTGTTCCAAGGGAGTCTTTGCACATCTCAGTAGGTAAGCAGTGTAATGGAAATGCCACTAAGCCATCTATAACAGGAGTGTAAAGTCTCTGTTTTTGAAATTTTGTGTATTTTATCTAGATGAATATTATTGTCTTCTTATTACAGTATATCTTACTTTTTGCTTAATTAAAACATTCATTCCGTATGCCTTTTCTTGTAGATAATCTATCACAGGCCTTGGTTTCTGGTAATGAGGGATTCCCTCTGTTGTCCAAAATTTTGTTCATCTTCCTTCAGATTCTCTTGCAAGACGGGTCAACTAAGGTTAGTTTACAATAAATATTTGAACAGATCTGTGGAATCCTCCATCCAGTTTGAGCCTGTTCACCTCTAGATACAGTTTCCAAAATGTTTCCTTTTGTATTTCCTTTTCTGATTCTACTTTATAAAAGTATTAAAAGATTATTATAAAAAAAGTATTTTAAATACTTAAAATTGTTCTTGTTCTGATTTTTGCCCACTAAAAGCTAAAATTGCTTGATTTTCTCTTGGATTTTGTCTTACTCTCTTACTGTGCTTCTATTCTCTGTTTTGGACTGGAAGTACAGAGGTAGCTTGCAAATGAGGTTAATATGGGGAGTTCAAATGCAAGTGACATTTAATGATATTCGAATAAAGGGTGAAAGTTTCTAAAGAAACTGTGGTGTTGCATCGGTGGGGGTAACAAGGTAATTTGGTTATATCAACTAAGTTGAAAATGTAAATTTGCCACCGTAACGTGTTATAACGTGTGCTGCGGAAGCCAGTTGCAGTTCACAGCTTAGTATCGGAGTATGGCCTGTAGAACTTCCTCACAACTTTTCCCAAGAACTCCACTTGCCAGATAGACAAGTGATGGACAGAATCCACTAGCCTTACTGTAAAATCCAATTGCCCCAGGCTAGCTATTAGACATGGCTTTCTTTATAATTCTACTTAACTTTGATGTTTTGTCTTTTGCAGGGTCAAGAATTTGGTATGCAGTTAGCAGAGATGCCTTTGACACAACAGTCAGCATCAGAAGTCTCTAGACTTTACTTAAACTCAAAATTCAAGATGCTAACAAGTTTCAAAGATGGTACACAGCTTCAGGGAACACTGGAATCGCTTCAGCGTGAAGATATTTACAATCTCACTCCTGAAGAAAAGACACAAGTATTGAACAATTTCTATCTCTTTTAGCTAATCCTTTCAAAAAAAACGATTTCTGTTTGGTGATCATTTCTTGTTTGTATGATTGTTGCAAGGTATTTTAATCAACATAAATTTGTATCGTTAGTGGTTTACGTTTTTCATTGAAGACACTTTCATTTGCATTAAGCTTTAATTTAAGGTTTGTATGTACATTCGAATTATTCATAAGTGTCTTCACTTACACAACAACATTTCCTTGGTGCCCTGTTTAATGTAGATCCTGGTGACCTTGTGCCATGAAGTTTTATCGTCAGATGCCATGGATGACTATATTGGAAGTAATCTGACAGAGGCTACAGAGTTAAGGTACAGTTGTGTTTTGAGCCTGGTTTTCACTAATACCAGAATCACTTTAGTTGGTATTTATGTGGTTGCATTTAAGACTACAACTTGAGAATTGCATTGGTCTAAGGTTACTGCATTGCACTCCAGATTAAGTAGTCCAGATCAGCAGCCTGTCCAGGTCTGAGGACTCACTGGGATGATTTCATTGCATTCTTGGCAGCACACTTTACTCTGTCAGTGTGTTTCTCCACACAGGTGTAAAATGGGTAACTACACTATGGACTTGCACCATCTGGAGCAGTGCAAATACCTATGCTACAAAACGGAAGATTAGTAGAGGCCTGCAGGCTATGAGACCCAAATGCAAGCCTAAAGTCTTGGGTTTTAATTACTGATATGAACTTCAATTACCTTGAACTACTTGATTCCTTAACATATAATGCTTATTCTCTAAAGAAAACAAAAGAAAGCCAAACAGAAAGAAAAGAATGATAAAAGAAGAGAAGAGAAAGAGAGACAGAAGAAAGAGAAAGAAGAAATCCTAAAACAGAAGGAAGAAGAAGCAAATAAAAAGGTAGATGCAGTTATGTTATCATTAATCCATTGTTTTAACCCTAACCCTTCCTGAGAGTCATCCATTTCCAGGGTTATCACACATCAGGAAATGATCAGGGGAAAAATTATTTCAAGTCAGGGAATTTTTTTTTTTGAGTCAGGTATATTGACATTTTTGAAGCAAAATTGGATAATTTAACATGGCTGATTTAAGACCATTGAAGGCTGTGATCTCAACGGTGTTGTCCCTTAATGAAGAAGGGAAAGTTTTCAGTCTGATGAACGAGTAGAAAGAATGGCTGTAAGTTCATACTAGAAGCCTCTACTATGTCTGACATTTTATATTTATAAGGTCAGGGAAACTGTATTTTTATCAGGGAAAAGTCAGTCAGCCTCAAACCAGGAAGGTGATGTCTGTGGCAATTATGATATCTTGTAATATTAGCTATGAGGATTTACTTGTACATCAAGAAAATGTCCTTTAGTTTAGGGTGTTTTCTATCTATGTTTTATTAAGTTGATAAAATAAAGTGAGGGTTTATGTTCTGATCAATTGAAATTTTATGAACAATTAAGCTTTGTCAAGGCTGTCTAAACTTTTCATTTCTTGTTTCTTTCAGCAACTAAAGGTGGATGAACTAAGCAAGAAAGGTACTTTTCTAGAATCTTATTGCTGTTTTTTCTATGGTTGTAAGTACAGGAACTGGACAAAAGGTCCCTTTTAAAATCCACATTACGTTATATTCCACACTGAGTAAGGATATAAATGATATACACTCCAAAGAGTTACCTATTTTGCGGCTTCCTCCTTCTGCCAGCAGAGCTACTTCAAACTCTCAAGGGAAACAAAAACTAGTTTGAAATAGCTGATAATAAATGATGAAGGGCAAATCCAAGGGATATGGTTTTGAGCTTGAAATAACAGGGAATTTGAAAAGCTAGTTAAATTATGGGATCATTGTGTGCTTTTGCTGTCGAGTGTTGATTGACACCCCCGACCCACGTTTGACACTTAATTGACACCTCAACTGTTACTAAATCAACATCCTGATCTATAGTTGATCAACAGTTGATCCACAGTTGGCCAAGTGTTGACTGAGTCAAATGCAACCACCAAAAATGAGTTGACTCTTGACTGAGGTGTTGAACAAGTGTCGATTGAGGATCTTGATTTAGGGTATCAGTCACCAGTCTCTGTACACGTGAATCAAATTATGTATGGTCCTGAGATAAAAATTACATTTTTAGTAGGGAACTATGAAGTCAAGAGTCACACAATATTTATGTAAAATGTGACATTTGCAAATAGAGTATGCATTTGTGTTTGTATAGAAACTGGGCCAGAATGTGGCAATGGAGAAAAAGTCAGCCTCAAACCAGGAACAGAGACTTCCAATAAGAGTGTGGAAAAGAAAATAACAAACTCTAAAATAGAGATACCAGAGAAGAACAAGGAAGTGTCTGAAGTTGTTAAGACACTGCGAAAAAGACGAGAAGAAATGGCGGGCAAAGAGGAAAGAAGACTGAAAGAAGAGAAGGAAAGGTTAACAATTGAGAAATATACTTACAGTTGTAATAAAAGTGGAGTACATCGAGAGGTCATGAGTTCGAATCCCGTTCAGACCTAAATTTTTTTCAGGCTTTCATTCATAACAGCTTGAGTTGTGTGCATAAATGCGATAATCTATCATGTCTTCATATCTTTCTACACAGTTCAAATATATGATCTTTCATGTATTCATTTGTATTCTTCCTGAATACTGCCATCACATTACTATGGACACTTAAGTTGCTTCTATAGTGACGCTCACCATCAATATCGGTACATGTAAATAGAAAATTTCACAGTGTTAAATTAGTTTGTGATCGTGGAGTATGAAAGTCCGGCAACTGGCAAAAATAACCAGGTAATGCCCCGTCACTGGAGAATGCAAGTTAGCTGAAACATAACACGGAAACTGAAAACAATGAAATTGCAAATACAGGAATGAACGTACAAGGGGCAGGTACAAAAGTCGGACCGGATCAACTCGGACCGCTAGTCCGGGTCGGATCAACTCGGATCTCTCACCTAGGTTCGAACGAAAAACGTTATTTTATGCCAAAGCTATTCGACGTTTGCGCCGATTTAGCTTAGAGATAAGTGCTAGGGTGATTTTTCGAGGTCTTATCATTTTTTTACATCGATCTGAGGTGAGCGATCCGAGTTGATCCGGTCCGACTTTTGTACCTGCCTACGTACAAGAGCAGAAAAATGAAAACGAAAAAATTAAGACATGCCACCAGACGAATGCCACTCACTCTAATTACTGACTAGCATTTAACAACCGCAACTGAAACGGTACTGAAATGAATTTCACGCACACGGAATATGCACAACATACAAATGAATAATTCTTCTACTAGCAAGTACAGATTGTTACTAAAACAAAAGCAACTGATAGGATGACAAGTTCAGTCTTAACACAAAACTGTGATGCCAACAAAGAAAACAGGCCTGGTGCCTACAGTAAATGTCTATATTATTTCCATAACTTTAGACTAGAGAAAGAAGAAGAGGAGCAGTGGGAGGTAAGTTCCTATAGTTTTATAATTGCTCGTTATTTTGTTCACAATAATTCAGACCGGGCCTTGTAACACGCCATTATGACATTTGTGTGACTTAGTATTCTTTGGAACAGTTGCCGCCTAATAAGAAAACAACACTGATTTGAAAGTGATCGGAACTTATGACTGAAGGCTTAATGATGATAAGTTGTCGTGAAATTTACAGCAATGAAATGAGTTTTTTTTTTAATTTAAAATGTTAGTAAACAGTGCCCGTCAAAAATGGCTGACATTGTGTTATGTAAACAATGACTTGACATACCAAATTGTTCCCTGATACGAGTGTTCCTTATTTGTTTGTAGATCGACATGGCCCAGTGTCAGTACACTCTAAGACTGAAACCCATAGGATATGATCGTAATCATGCCCGTTACTGGGTGTTTAATGGTGCAGCGGCAGGATTGTTTGTTGAACAAGGCTGGTGGAATTTAGAAAGTTTTTCTAAAACTGCCGAGGAGCCTTCCAAAGACAGTAGGGAAGGTGACAGTGACATAGAAATGGTTGGAAAAACAACAGAAGTTGAAAACAAGATGGACTCTTTTTCTAAAGTCGATGAACGAGAATGGAGGTAGGGTGTGTTTGGTTAAAGTGTACGTTATTAACCAGTTCTGGTCCAGCATACTATTCTGGGATTGCTTAGCAGTACATTCATGTAAGATCGTTTTCATTATGCTATGCATGGACGTTTCATTCTCCGAAAAAAAAAAAACGGTTTCTGTTTGGTCATTTAAATGAAAGCTATTGAGCAGTACTTTCATGTGGCACTGTTTATTATCAGTGTTGCAAGAGATGGTTCTAACTTTAAAGACTGTAGATGAAACCTTGAATGTTAGCTTCTGCGCAATTCTTTCATGTAGTACTTGTTGTAATTGCAGTTACTCAACCCTTTTGTAGTGTTAAACTTTGTTGGAACTTGTCCACGCTCTAGGTAGTAAGATGGTTAAGCGTTCTTTTATTAAGAAATTTTTTACCGTGCATAAAAAACGTCAAGTCAACTCAAATGGTTTTCTTTTCTAACAGGTTTCCTGACATTTCATACGAGTGGTTATGTTACAGCACTATAGAAGAAGTACAGACACTGATGAAACATTTATCATATCAAGGCATACGCGAGAGTGCACTGAAAAAATCTCTTAAAGAAAAACTGCAAGCTATTACTAACGGCATTAGTAGAAGGTTTGTAGATAGTTAGTCTCCTCCAGTAACTATGGTTTGTACAATGCCCCGTCCACACAATGCCGGAGGGATTTGGAAACGAGGGTTTCACTCTGAAAACGCGTCAAGGGTTTTTGGAAAACTCAATCAACGAATCATATGATTATCGTGACTATATCTTTGTCGAAAAGCTCCATTTTCGAAATGTTTCCCGTCCACACTAGAACGAAAAGCTAGCATTTTTCGAAAAGCTCCGTTTTCGTGACGGATTAGTGTGATAGATTAGCGTGACGGATTAGCGTGACGGATTAGCGTGATGGATTAGCGTGATGGATTTGCGTGACGGATTAGCGTGACGGATTAGTGTGGACGTTAGACCTAACCGTAAAAATAAGCTGCATTGTCAAATTTCTCCGCTTTAAGAGCGTTTTGCAAAAGCTGTGTTTTCGGTGACTGATTAGTGTGGACGGGTATACCAAACTGTAGAAATAAACCCAGTGTTTTTAAATTTATCCGCCTAACTTAAGACCAAGTAAACCACTCTGCAGTCTTTGAACGTCCATTGCCTCCTCCTCTTAAGAGATCTAATATTTAACCCGAGACATTCATAATGATATCTTCGTTGTGCGAGTGATCTTTCTAAATTAAGTCTTTATTTTTGTTAAACATGCAGAAACTCCTCCAGAAAACCTGCAAAACCTGAAACTGGTGAAGAGGGAGTTTTAAGCTCTATTAAAGAGGTTTGTATGTGTTGGTTTCAGTTGTAAACAAGTGCGTGGCATAGATCAGCTATGGGGACTGCAGGGATGGCACAGTGGTGAGAGCGTTCGTCTCGCACCAATGTGGCCCGTGTTCGATTCCGGCCCGGTGCTATACCTGGGTAGATTAGCTTTATAACACGTTACGGTGGCCAATTTACATTTTCAACTTAGTTGATATAACCAAATTACTATATCTGTGTAGAGTTTGTTGTTGGTTCTCGCCTTGCTCCGAGAGTTTTTCTCCAGGTTCTCCAGTTTTCCTCTCTCCACAAAAACTAACACTGTAAATTCCAATTCGACCGGATAGAGAATCCGCATGAAATCCAGCTAAGGCTGATGTGGTTTCGTCTCTAAATATTGTAAATTATTTATTTTAATCTGCCATTGATTTTTTTTTTGAGACGTATTTCCATACTGCGTTTGTTTATGAGTAGCGTTCTTATGTTTTATTGTCGATCGTCATTGTAACAGGAATTGAAGGACACTGCTGAGAGACTTGTTTGTGGAAACTTAGCGGTCCTTCCTGAAGGCCTGGAAGAGTATCAGCATACTATAGATGAAGCTTCAACTATCAGTGATCTGGTAAGCCAAATTCCCACAACAAATTCACTTTTTTGTTTTGGTTTCTTAGAACAACAACAATAACAGTGATTTAAATTTAGAAATTCAGTCCTTAGAAGCTCGCATTTAGCAGGCGAGTTACTAAACATATAACTTGTAACTGTTTGTGAGACTAAGAGAACTCTTTTTTTTCCAGGCATCACAGCTTGAGAAGTTATTACCAGCAATACTGCCTCAATTTCATCAAGGTTTGTTTAGCAAAGACAAGAAAGGTTCCGAAGAAGCTAAACAGCGGTGGTTGGATGAAGTAAAACAACCTACAACGGTGTCTAGACTTCATCTGCTGCTTGAAATTCTGAATTCTACCGTAATCTGGGATTTATCTGCAGAAAATGCGGTATGTTTATAAGTAACGCCATACACCGAATAACTCGCAATCCAGAAAATAGTGTAGTTAGTTTTGTCAACACTTCCTTCACTATTGGATTTTGAATTACATTAGTTGCAAAAAAGTGTTTTATCTCACTAAGGAGAAATTTCGAACAAAAATCTTGGACACTTAGCTGAAACATAGGTAATGTAAATTTACGCCTTCAAAACACGTTTTAGACGGAAAATATTACTGATAGTTTTACTGCACTCAAATTCAGACGGTTTTATTTTTGGTTATATCAACTAAGTTGAAAATGTAAATTGGCCACCGTAACGAGTTAAAAAGCTGACGTTTCGAGTGTTAACCCTTCGTCAGAGCGAATGGACAAATTTTTTTTCATTTTTCACATTTTTAAATCATACGAAATCTTTTGTAAGTAATGAAGTTGACTTTTTCATTACTTCATCCAACATTTGATAGCGTCTTATTCAGTGGATAACGTTATCCATCCCTGAGCCATCCCTGTACTACATTTCAAACTTTACTGGTATTAATTCCATTTGGCTTATTTTCTGTTGCACCTGATCCAGTGTCGTAGATTTGGGACTCTATTGTTATTAAGTCATACAGTTTTTTTCACAATAGGTTGAGTAACACGTGTGGCTCATCAGTTCCCTTCTAGTCCTCCCACTGCCTTGTTATGTACTAAGATTTTTATAAATGTGATTATAAAAATTATTATTATTCATTTATAATATTGTATTTAATTTTTTGTTTTTTTAATCGCAGTGAAAATGGTATAAATTAAAATTAAGTGAATTCCATTTGGCTTGTTTTATGTTACAGCGTTGCAAGATTTGTCGCCTCAAGGGAATTGGTACCACACTGATATTGTGTGATGACTGTAATTTAGGTTATCATCTCCAGTGTCTGCGTCCAGCGTTATCTGAGGTGCCTGTGGGTCACTGGAGCTGTGTTGCTTGTAAGGTAATGGTCCTTAGTAAGACACTACAGACTCGGAGAGATATCTGTGTACATCACTGAGAGTGGATGCCCTGTGGACGCTTTGTTCAACAGCGACATTTCCAAAAACATTTTTTAAACTTAAGGCTTAACTATTAAATTATAGAAACCGAATTTTACGTCGTGTCTTCTTTGCTCATCTTTTTGCGATCTGTGTAATCCATCTATTAACAGAAGGGACATATTTTCGATCACAAATCCGTTGTAGTTTGTCTCTGAGGGAAGTTACCTGATTATATTGCAAACTGATTAAATTTACGATACGTAACACAAAAAATGTTATCTTGCTCGGAAATCCGATGTGTAATGAAAGTGAAAAATAGTTGCGAAGACTTCAGCAAGTGTGGGCGTGAAAGCCTGTACATTATTGTAATTGTCAAATTTGTTCTGGTTCTTTTACAGCCGAATGAAAGGCAAAGTAGCCGAACAAGTGCCAAGAACTACAAAGAGGAAAGTGGAAGCGAAGAAGACGAAGAAGAAGAGGTATTTATTAACTGTTACACAGACTGCGTCTGGCAAGCTCTGTAACAGCCCTGTGACAGTTGCGGCGTTGATTAAGACTTAGAATTAAAATTGACCTTGTTAATGAGATACTTATTTCATCAACAGGCAAGCCGTCAGTATGTCAGACAGTCAGTCAGTCCGTCCGTCCGTCCGTCCGTCCGTCCGTCCGTCCGTCAGTCAGTCAGTCATTCAGTCAGTCAGTCAGTCAGTCACTTGTTAGATCGTCTATTCGTCAATCAGTAAATTGAAAGGGAATTTTAGGATTCAGTGACACTTTGAGTGAAAGTTTTTCATTCTAAGGTGAACAACCATGTAACCATTGTGTTTATTCGCCAGGCAAGTGAAGCTAGTATTGATGATTGTGAAGAAAGTTCAGAGGATGAATCTGATGAACATGAAGACTGTTGTCACACGTGTGGCGAAGAAGGCGACTTGATCTGCTGTGACTCATGTCCTTTGGTGTTCCACAAAGACTGTCACCAGCCCCCTCTCAGAAACATACCAAAGTAAACGTCTTGCTTGTATCACGTGTTATTCATGCGGACATCACATGTTTTCCAAATATTCATTTACCTGCAGATATCTGTTAAATAGAAGTGTCTGTTAAGGCTGAGCTGTTTACACGTGCTCATCGCGTGTTACTGTATTTCCGTTGACGTGCGCTCTGAGCGCCAAGTCATGTTTGTTGTGAGGATCTTTGTAATCTTCACTTATTTTACACGCAAGAACTTTTAATGACAATCTTTTAGCACAAAGATTGAAAAGCGATTTTAAAAAGAATATTTTTGCGCGAACATGGATTGTTAGGTGTTTTTAACTTGCTCGCGGAAGGGGAATTAATCTCTGTTATCATCACTGTTACTTTCACAATAAACTATCACACGATACTGAGCTGTCACAAACAAATACGTTTTCTTTTTTCAGGGGAGCGTGGAGCTGTTGGCAATGTCGCCAGCCAAAGAACAAAAAGGAGAAAGAGAAACAGCGAGGTATAATGAAATGTTATTTTGAATTTCCATATTCGAAAAGAAATATATTCCGTAATTCCTAGTTTAGTTTTACAAAATATCGATATAAATGGCTAGTTACATTCCATTCTATAAGTTACAAAGCGATCTTTATTTTCATTATATTAATTGGTGTTATTAGGTGGTCAGATAAAAGGTTCGAAACAAGCCACAAACAAAGTTTCAAAGCCTGGCAAACGCGGCAAACGTTCTTTAAGAAGTAACGACAACAAGCGTCCCAACTCTCCAAGCTCGGAGGAGTCTGGTAGCGAGACGGTATCAAAGCGAACTCGTCATAGTCGTCAACCAATAGAAGTCGTCGATGATAAGAGTGCACGTGACAGGAGAAGGAAAGCACGGGTGTCTATTGAAGACATGTCTGATGGTGAAAGCAGTGATGGCAAAATGAAATCAAAAACATCACAGTGCTCAGGCAAGGTGATGAAAAATAGCAGAACCTCAAGTAGACTGCAGAGGATATGTCGGCAAGATTCTGAGGATGAAGATGAAGAGAAGAAGGGAGGCAAGTCCAATGCAAAATCGTTTTATGGGAAGTCCACCAGACGAGCCCGCCGGCAGAACCTTTCTAGTGTGGAAGAGGAGGATGAGACAAATAAGCGATGCACGAACGCATCAAGGAACAGTGGGCGTGGATCTCGCAGAAACAGGCCTCAGATCTTGGGTTAGTTTAACAGTTTCAAGCTGTACAATTAAAACCTGAAAAAAAATATTATTTCACAGCTGATTAAGTTGTGTAAGTAACTGCGGTGATCATACCTTTCTCTGCAGTTCAAATATGATATTTTATATACTCATTTACAGAGGCAAATTTACCACTCTGGCGAATTTGAATGCGTCAAGACGAGTAATTTTATTTAGCCAACTTCTTAGTTGATAATTTAAGTTGCCTAGCGGCACAGCAAATGTTTTTCACAATAATCAGTGTTTTTGCTCATCGTCAACCATCATTTCAAATTTGAATGTATGTTTTTATCATTTTATTTTTTGTCATCCATATTTATTATCATCTGTTGACCTAAAACTGGTGACTTCATTGGCTTGTTAAAAAGCTGATGAAGTAAATCGAAATTGCTCTTGATTAATTTTTTTCGGAATTTTTAAACTAAAATTGAAGGAAAATAGAGGAAAAAACAGTCCAATCTCATGTCAAACTACTTCTACGTGCTGTAGAATCCAGCGTGGGTAAAACTGCTGAGAGAAGAGTAGGGTGCCACGTTGGGAAACTAGGTTTGTCTGTTATAGTCGATAGAAGGAAATCAGTAAGAAACGTAACGGTCGGTTCCTTTCGTTCGTCTTCTTTGTAATCCTAATGACTGCTCTCTTTATTGGCAGATAATTCAGAGGATGAAGACGTCGATGATGAAGAAGAGTCAGGAAAGGAAAACCGCCAATCTTCCTTACGTAAGACTGACAGTCGTTCTAAATCGTCGCAAACGCCCGCTCGTAAATTAACGAGAAATCATCGACAGATCCCGAGCTCTCCCGAAGAATCCGAAGACGTAGACAGCGGGCACAATGAGAGGACTTCAAGCTCATTTGAGGAGTCGGACGAGAGTGGGCTTGATACTTCCAAGAGGCAAGCGCTGAGAAATAGGCCACATACAGCTAACAGATCCAACAAAGTTACAGCGACGAGAAAGACTCGAGGAGACAAGAGATCTATAGACGAAACTGATGATGACGAAGTGAAAAGTAACAGCAAACGAAACGATAGGAAAGAAAAAGGAAAGAAGGTTGAAATTAGAAACAGGTATGCAATTCGGCTATTAATTTTGTGTCCTGGCTACACAAAGAACCAATTTTCGTAGCACCTGTGAAGTCCTAGTAATAGTAATAACTCTGATGAGCGAGCTCGAAAACGTGATTCTCACAAGCAACCAAACCATTTCTTACATCTTACAGTAGTTCTTCAAATTTCTTCAGGGAGCTCCACTTGCCCGCGGAGCATGGTAAGCTGAGATTCCACTAGTCTGACTACAAAGAAATCTATCCAGTCTGACTACAAACAAAACTATCCCGGGCTGTCGGACACAACTTTCTGTGCTCGCTCTTTTACATGATGGACATTCTGAAATTTGTTTTAGATGTCATTGATTACTCGTCTTTTCTCGCATGTACAAAGTGTTGCCTTCAAATGAAAGAAATGACGAAATGACCTGAAATGACGAAATCACAGTTTACTAATATTTGAGAAAAAAATACCCGATATTTGGCAATAAGCCGAATACGGAAGGCTACAGTTGGACAATTAGACATAATTAACACTGACGTCAAAAGATTGGATAATTTTTTCAGGTTGTTGACGTACCTCTTCGTAAATCACGTTATTTTCCAAGCAGTGACATTTCTACACATTCCTTCAGTAGATTTACTTGTATCTCTTTTTGTTTCCCAGTTATGCAGCCAAAGACAGACAAAAGCAAGCCAGGAACACTGGAAGAACTGAAGTTTTGCAAGAGGAGACCAAACGGCGTCGAGTTAATGTAGAGGCAAGTTCCACCGTTTTCCCTCCTTTTTCATAAATATCACTCAGGGAGATTAGCAAGAATTAACAGAATTATCATCTAGATGATATTCTCTGATAGAGCTTCTCAGAAATGATATTGAAAGTACTGTATCGCAGTTAGTATGGAGAATTAATAACCTGGCTAACAAATGAGCAATACGCACATATTCCGTTCATACAATATTGTTACGTTTTAACTGAAACGTTGTCCGTGTTTGCATTTGGTCTAGATGGATATTTGTGAACAAATTGTACGGGATCTCCTTCTTCATGAAGATAGCTGGCCATTTACACAAGCTGTGAATTTGCGTGAGGTAGGTGTTGTTGTTAGTTTTTTTTTTCTTTATGAAGTATATATCGCTTTTATAGCCCTTTGATTTGAGCCTTGATACCTTAATTAAACTGAATTTTGGAGAGCAGCGATGGCGTGGTGGTGAGAGCACTCGTCTCCCACCAATGTGGCTAGGTTCAATTCCCGCTTGGAAGGGCCCAATGCCATATCTTGTCTTGTTCCGAGGGTTTTTCTCAGAGTTCTCCGGTTTTCCTCCCTCCGCAAAAGCCAACACTCCAAATTCTAATTAATCCAAGATAGAAAACCCGCATGAAAACCTGCTAAGGCTCATGGCTTACTCTCTAAATATGTTAATTTTTAATTAGAAAGTAAAGTCATTTCAAACTTTTTCGGGATATTACGCAGACAATCAAAGTAGAAGTATTTCGGCAAGCGCACACTGGCACGTCTGTTTATAACAAGCCCGTTCTCATTAGTTGCATTATTGTCATACAACTTTGCAGGTTCCAGACTATTTGGAACTCATAGCAACCCCCATGGACCTGGGCACCATTAAGGAAAAGCTCAAGACTTTACAGTACCCGGATGTGGATAGCTTTGTGTCAGATGTACGGCTGGTGTTTTCAAACAGCGACAAGTACAATCTGGTATGTTTATCACGCGATTTGGTGAAAAATTTAAAAACAAGCTTTACGGAGGGAGTGGTAAAAATTAACAGAAAATCTTGAATTGCTTTTCTCTTTCAGAGTACTTCAGATGTCGGACAGGCTGGCAAGAATCTGGAGAAATACTTTGACAAACTTTTTAAGGAGAACTTCTCAAACACGGGCAAGAAATCCAAAGTTCAACGAAGGCGATGAACAATTAGTTTTATTTTATTACTTAGTTATATAGAAAATCATCTCCGTGAATCAAATCATGTTTCAGTTGTGTACTGAATAATTACCGAAAATACAAATTGGATTAAAATAAGACAAAGTGAACAAGACGCTGTAATCAAGAATCGTGATCGTCCTCACATCTGAAAAATTATTACATTACGTATTTTACGTAAGACAGAAAATTATGGAACTTTGAGGTTAAAAGGTCGCTGGCCGTTCTACCTTAGAACCAGAAATGTATGTTGATAAGGCACATGGAGTATCGTTTATATTCTTTTTTTATCGATTTGTTCTTGTTGGTTTTGTGTTCTTCTGCTGAACTGAATAAAATTATAACAGATTCAGATGTTTCAAATCTTGCGTACGTTTGAATACACAATTGGAAACAGCTCTATGTAAAATTAATTTCGATACACAATTGAAAACCGCTCTATGACGGTAAATGGACTCGCGTTTAGTTGCTATAATAACATACTGATTAGTTTGTGGAGGGCTTTCAAAAGTAAATGTTGTTGTCACAAGATACGAAAAACGCCAGGGGATGGAAAAAAACACCAAGGTCCAAGAAATAACGGCAGTAGTGGGGTCGCCACACCAATCAGATGGCAGCATTTATATCACATGTTTAAAATGGACTATTTTCGACGCCATTTAGACATGGTGAGTCAGTCAAACGCTACTCCGAAATTTGTGCCTGACTTCTGTTTACGCGTACTCTTATTTTTGAAGATGAAGCTTCATATTTTGTCCACCCATTGCGTGGTCTAGAGAGGTTCAGAGAAAAAGTGAGGTAACTATACGTAGAGGCCTCTACCAAGCGACAACACACTCCTTCCAGAAGAATCTTTTATTAATTTCATCATATCACATTGGAAAATCCCTGCCTAAGTTTCCCACGTAACCATTACTTGAATGGTCACGCTACGCTTCTCGCTCGCAACGTGACGTGTGAGCCAAACAATATTGGAGACCTACTCATCTCCAGGCTTTCCAGAAGCTGAAGGAGACGCACATAGACAAACATGGAACAACAGAGTCAGACATGATTGGCTTAGATATTCCTAATCAACACGAGTGTAGTCAAAGCGACACACCACACCGAGGTCACATACTTTTTTATGGACAAAATCAAAAGATGGAATCTCTTAATTCAATTGATCAAATATTGGCAAGTATAGAAAAAAATATATTATTTAGTTGTACCTATAAGAAGTATTACTAATTTAACAATGTATCACGATAAAAAAATCAATTACAGCGCAACCTCTTTAATACGGACATCAAAACTTAGTGTCTATATTTTGGAGGTGTGTGAGATTGAAAGATAGAGGTGTTTGAATTGTGGAGCTGTTCATGAAAGAGGTTCCACTGCAGACTGCACTATTTTATTCATCCTAGCAAAATAACGCATATCACCAAGCCTTTCTGTGGGTTAGTGCAGTAACAATAAGCTAAGTTAAACTGCTTACTTGCTCGAAAACACAAGGCCACGGAACGGCCGTCATTAATTTCCTATCAAAGATACAAAGCGCGGGCTTTAGTTTGCAGAAAAATTCCAAAAAATACTATCTGAAGGTCGTGTTTTATATCTCGCGCATAAATGTTGTGTTTCGCACACGCTCACTTCCTGATCTCTCTTAAAGTAAAATATCCCGCCAATCTCGCGTTATGTTTTTCAAATTTTGTCCTGATAGCCTATCTTTTTCTCCACGAGTACTGTGCAGAGCGCATCTTGACAGAAGCAGCCTCGGTTTCACGCACCGCCTGTCTGACAGCTCCCATCAAGTTCTCGGCACATCCCACGAGAGTTTCTGTAGCTTCCATATCCGCTTTGGGATCTAAGAAAAAAAGGACAGATTACTACATGTAGAGCACTTTGCCAACGATCTTTGAAAACAATTGAACACTTTAGGAATGCTTTAGCTTCTCGATATCACAGTTCAAAACAAAGAAGATGTCCCTAGGGAAAGTTTTCCAAGCAAGCCTTGGAAACAGAACAAGAGATTACCATCAGCTCCGATCATTGTGGCTTTGACAGTGGCGACAATCTTCAACTGAGTACTAATTGTTGGTATTCGTTCTATTGTTTGGGTCAGTGTCTGAAAAACAACACACAACAACATGAACAAAGAGACTTCTTGTTTATATTAACTATTACACAACTAAGTTGGTTCAAAGGGCCAATAACTAAAATCAACCAATTACATTTCTTCAATGCCGGTTTAATATTCTATAAGTATCGCAACAAACACTGTACCGAATAATCCGCACGATCATTCTTTAAGATGTTCTGGTAGTTTTATGGCTTACGTTTTTGAAAGAACTTCCTTTCACGTGAAAAAATCCTTTTTCTACTTCCAACTCTCTTTCCCTTCTGTTTTGTTAAACATCAGACGTTAACGTGAGTATACGCCTTAAATACTCAAAAAATAAAACACACGGTAGAATCGAACAAAAAATTAACATGAAAACTAAAAGAATAATTTTAAGATAATATGCAAAATAAGCAACGTCGACAACTACCGGCACCTTATAAGGGACTTGTTAACGACATAAACGGCCGACGGTCGAACCTCAAACAGAACGACTTTTAAGTCTAGTAAGTCAAATTTACAAGAGCCTTACCGCCAGCGGACCTCCCAGCTTGTAATGTAAGTGCTGCGAGGCCGAGAACACATTATTAGATATTGTACAATTCCATTTACTCACCTGACTGACTCTCTTATCAGGACAATCCTTTGCAATCTTAGAAGAATAAGCAGACACTTCTTTGCTAGCCGCTGCTATTTCTTTGGCAAGTGCAATCAGCTCTTTCTTGGAGCGCTGTGGTTGACCTTCTTCGGCATCTCTGGAAGTAAAGATAAATCAGCAAAGGATAATACCTCATATGTTTTACACGCCTCAAAAACGGCGTTTTCCACTTGCTCTATTATCTGCAGATTTCAGACGGCGATACCATGGGTTTGAATGTTTTATGAAACGAGACATACAATTTTCTAACAGAAGTCCTGGCGAGAGGTTTAATTAAAGTGCCCATAATGTCACAAAATTTTTTCGCTTATCTAATTCTACATTTCACCTAATAAACTTCTGCGAAAAAAGTTTTCGATTTGGATAAAACGCAATTTTTTTATAATCTTTTGACGACATTCAAATTTGCCGCCATTTTGGTCCACCATTCGCACCAGTCTTCCTCGGTTTAAAGTGAGTCGTGACGTAGATTCAGGAACACGTGATTTGGGTCGTGACTTACCTGACGTGAAAACAAGTGGGAATTTTGCTTCAGAGTTGTCTCCGTAATAAAGCTTACAATATCGTAAAAGAC
>Ga0126337_10000259_pt1 | contig 23985 bp, 28 predicted proteins | sample DipCmetagenome_FD_92527 | JGI IMG/M metagenome (GOLD analysis project Ga0126337, IMG submission 92527) | Coral microbial communities from La Bocana,Puerto Morelos, Mexico - Diploria C A metagenome | ecosystem: Host-associated > Invertebrates > Cnidaria > Coral | place: La Bocana,Puerto Morelos...
ATGTATCTGGGAGTGGTTCATGGTTGATGAGGCTATGGCTATGAGGCTATGACTCTATGATTCTTGAATCTTGAACATATTCAGTACGAGTCGTACTAGTCTGTGAAGGCCAAGTCAAAAAAATAGATACAATCAGAAGGCCTTCAAAGATAAGAGTCCCTGGAACTTCTAACTGGCATCCCAAAGTGTATCTAGCATATTGGTGTTTGGCTGATATGGGATTATTGTCGAGGTTCTGATTAGTGCTTTGGTACCAATGCTAGAATGAATTCATTTTCTCACTAAGCGTGTGTGAGTGTGAGATATTGAAAAACATCAAGCCAAAGGCAACAAACCAAAAAAAACTGAACACATCATATTTTCAATCCCCATTTACTTTTACTTTCAGGCATTCTTATCAAACTACATGTGCACTATCCACCTTGGAGTTTTTACATTTAAGTACTTATATCTAGATTTTGGGGGTAGTATCTACTTGTTGAATTTAAGATGTTACGTTATAAGTAAGTATTTTTTCGATAGTTTCGAACACTCATGAATTTCATGATATGATCATGGAAAACTTTTGGGTGTGATGTTTTGTCATGGACTTGCGCGAACCTTTGGCATGCATGCCCTTTTTTACATCACGCAAGTGACATGACATGGCCCATGGCATGGCATGAGAGCATGGCATGGCATGAGAGCATGGCATGGCATGAGAGCATGGCATGACATGAGAGCATGGCATGACATGAGGCCTCACCATGGATCATCACAACTCCACAAAATGAAGTGTTGTTCACTTTTGGCACTCATGTTCTTGAAGTAAGCATGGACATGGCATGGATCACCACTCGCTTGACTTGGGTGCATGACTGCATGGTTTCTCACATGCTCCATTGAGTTGTCAAGTCACGATGGCATGTTCCATTGAGTTGTCATGATGGCATGTTCCATTGAGTTGTCATGATGGCATGTTCCATTGAGTTGTCGTGATGACATGTTCCATGGAGTTGTTATGCATGGTAAGCCCAGAATAGATCATTGAAAATGTTTGATTTGCTACTTTTGGTATAAAAAAAAATATTTTGCACTGATGCGGAAAAAAAAGGGAACACAATCATTGAGATGGGGTTCACATGGCGCAGACCACATTTCAACTTGAGACTCGTTTGTGAATGGAACTCATTAAAGTGACATTGCCACCGCAACTTCCCTCCCAGTGCAAGTTACCAAGTTGTCCTCACAAATCCATGCAGTAGTTGAATTAAAGTTTCCCTACTTAAATTGTGCGACATGAAGTTGAAGGTAGTCACCAGTTGCTGGCCGAAAAATACCCCAAACAACAAAATGCCTAATGCATGGAATCACGATGATCAAATTTCTTGAAGCGACACTGCAACCAACACAGCATTTGTGAGAGATGACATCCAAGCACACAACAACAAAGAAAACCAGAGGCAACCAATGTTTTCTCGCAAAGCCCCTTGTGCTACAGCTGCTCCGATCAAGAACATGAATATTCATTCACGCAAGTCAACGATCCTGTCATCTTCGATGACATCTTCTTCCTCACCCTCAGCCAGCATCAAGTCATCTTCAGCCAAAGCCTCTTCGTGAGCCTCCATTGCAGCCTCATCTTCTGGTGGCTTCGGAGCTTGAGTCTTGCGTTCAGCAGCAGCCGCTGCAGCTGCCAACATGGTGTCCTGAGCATGTGAAATATCCGGGCAAGTTCATATGGATGAGGGAATCAGGGCATCCAAAAAAGCAATGATAGTGCCATGCCTTCACCACAGTGGCTTCATCGATGTTGCCGTTGCTTCGAATCAAGCAAGCTTTGATTGCTTCCTGAGTTAAGTGATATTCAATCAGCTTGGCAAAAAACAACTGACGACAAGCAAAAAACACGGAAACATGAACATGATGCAAATGAGGGACAGCGATTTCCTCCAACTGGGAATCCCCCACTCCAGCTTGAGGCTTCAACTCAGTGAGTAATGAGTAAACCAGATGATGAAGATTGCAAATTGACACATTGAACTAGATACACTAAAGCACAAAATCGACATGATGTCTGATGAAGGCAAGGTGCACGCATCTTCTCGCGACCTCCAATTTTGAACCCCCAAACTCCGTTGCTCTTGTACTTGTATTTGCACACGGTAGCGGTAGCTTTGGTCCCGGTCTCTGCACTAGGTTTCTTCATGACAGGTTTGGCAGCTGCTTTGGCAGCCGCAGGCTTCTTCAGGGGGGTAGTTGACAAAGAAGAAGCTGCGGGACGTTTCAAAGAAGAAGACGAAGAATCAGCAGGCTTTGAAGGCGAAGGAGCAGGCTTTGAAGGCGAAGGTGCACATGGTGCGGCAGCTGGCTTTGGTTTTGCCGCTGCTTTGGTCTTGGCAGCGGACATCTTTCCTCTCCCTTTCCCATCTTTCCCCTTCCCCTTTGGACGGACTTGTCTCGGCATATCTTCATCATCAGTAAACTCATCAACATCTGGAAGGGTCTTACCCATGGAGACAACTGCCAACAAGTGAGAAGATAAGAATCCACAAAAGAAAACTTGGGCCGCAATCACCTAGCATGCCAACCATGACCTACCACAAGTGAAGTTAGTTTAACAGTTTGCATGCATCAAGGTAACCAGCAATGCAAGTTAACATGTCATGCCACACCATGCCATGAAGTGCCATCACAAGTTCATGTTTTTCAACAGCACAAGGCCGGCACCGTGGCTTTGTCATGAGTTGACAATGGCTCAACCTAACTTGACTGCAAATCCTGCTTGCACATTCACGTCCCCAAGCAGAGTGTACTTTGGCTTCAGTGGTGACACCTTGGCGGGGACTTCATTCTCAAGCTTCACCTGCAACAGAATCAAAGCAGAATGACAACAAACAGCATGTTGGTGGAATCAAACTCCAAGACAAGAGCAGCAAACCTTTACACACACAAAAATGCCTCGTAAACAGGAGAGATGTTGGTATTGCGTGGCAGCTTGTCCAAGCGTCCAAGAAAGGCAGCACCAAAGTGGGAAGGCTTGAGATCCAAATGGTTCGAACTTTCAGGGAGCTGTTTCGGACAAAAGCAGTTCACAACCTCTTCGGCTTCGATGTCATACCGGAAATTCAAGGCACGAGTCGATCCATTGGGCATTGCCTGACACATTGGCTTGAACTGAGTTGCAAAAAAACAATGACTTGAAATGACTTGAAAGTGAAAAGAAATATCTCAGGCCGACCAGGCCTGCTGTTTTGGAGTAACATGATGGTCCACTACGGAAAGCTCTGTCACCCCACGAGTTGATACACAATTGCACATCAGCTGCGCAAGTGGCATTGTAGTCTTGCATCCATCATCCCCGACATGTGTGACCCATGCCGTGTCCTTTAGCACAAGCCAGGGAATAGAATCCACGCATCCAGCTCTGGCTTCACCTGACAAATATTATTCCAATCCATGGATGCAACCAAAAAAATCATCAACTCACTGACCAACCCTGGCCTTTCCCAATAGTGTCAAAAGATCCAAGGTAAAAACCAGCCAGCTCCCCATGAGTCACCATGACATCATGTTCCGTACGATTGGTGAGGTAGATCGCATTGGCGTCTGTAGCATTCAAACAAATGTCAGGAAACCGGGCTAGTTTGCAACGGGCTGTCATCCTCACAGGTGTCAACATGGAAGTGTTACCATGGACTGTAGCATGATTGTTGGTTGGGCATGCATGTTGGCATGAATGACAATAAATGGACTATTCAAAGTTGTCATAATCCAAGGGTCGTGTGGGCTGAATCAAACTCTGCAATGGGAATGGAAGGGCAAACCAAAGAGCCACCAATAGATGGAGCTTCACCATCCCATTCTGGAGAGCAATGTGTGCGAGTAGAAGTACGGTGTTCCAAACCTTCTGCAGGGGGAGTGGGCGCAATTGCTTTCAACGCTGCAGTGCAAGTGGGTGAATTCAGATCACTTGAAATCTTGTGAAGAATCTCTGCATGCTTCTCATCCTGCATGTACTTGTTCAGCACTGATTCTGGGATCCTGAGGCATTGAGACGCAGGCCACAACAATAAATAATAATAATAGTAATAACATACAATACTACTACTCTTACATGTATTATAATAACTACATGCATTCAAGAAATCATTTCACAGTCCTTGCTGTTTTAAGATCATCATCAATAGTGAGCACCTTCATCTCTGGGGCTGGCTGTTCAAAACGCGCCGCTGGTCTGGCAGCTGCGCCGGCCTCCTCGCTATGGTCCCACCACTCCTGAATGGAACCAAACAAATCAGAGCAAACCAGCAAAACTTTAGTTGCCACAAGTGTCCACAGCACTCTCTCAGCAAAGCCAATGTCCTTCATGATCATGGCAGTTGTTTGCTCTTTGAGTGTTCTGAACAGAGCTGGGTTGTATTCATCTGGGACCACAGTGCCAAAGTAATGATATTTGGTTGAATCGCCCGCTGCACCCTGCTGTAATTTCCAGACTGCTTTGCTCCACTCGGAGAACCTGCCCGCAAAAAAAAAAGGTTCATATTGACATGTGACACTGGAAACTGAAAAGGCCTTGACGGGATAAGGTCTACCAAGAGCAAAGCGGCACCATCAGCAACCCCTTCAAGAAGCTGCGTCAGCAAGTGTTGACAACCTTCTGGGCCACGCTGCTGTACCTCATGCTTTGCTGAAGTTTGCTCAAATGTAGAAACTGCAAATTAAGCTTTGATTGTTGGTTTGGCACAATGACAATTCACAGAAAAACATCCTGCAAGTGAGTAAGGGCAGGGCTCTGTGATGCGGTGCAATCGGACCATCTGGATTAGGATTCTGCAGGTTGCACACGCGTGCACGAGGGATGTTGCTCAATGCCCCAAGGGCAGCTTTGCTTCTGGTCCATACCGAGTTTTTGTGGACTGGGCTCAACGCTAAGAGGCCTTAAGCTGCAGAAAGGCAAAGGTTCAATAATTACAAATACAATATATATTTGCTAACATGTGCTTCAAACTAGACAGCCATGATTCCAAGATGCCTTGCTGGGATACCTTCCGACGGTCATTGCCATGTTCTGGGTCTGCAAAGAGAATGGCAACCTCATACATATCCAACGACCTGACAGTCATTTCAAACTGCAAAAGCGAGAACTAACGGAGAAAGAGGAAAGCGTGCAACCAAGTAACGCAGATACCTTGTCTTCTACAATGCGCCTCTTGGTCATGGCAGCCAGTTTCTCCATGCTTGAATGCCATTGAGGCAGCAAGATGAACACACAGGTACGTGAATTCCCATTGGCCATGTTGGTTGCAAGGGTCAAAGCTTCATCAGCGGTGAGGGTACCTCGGGATAATAAGCATGCAAGACATTTCTATTTTCAAATTTAGATCCAACAAAGCATGTTTTGCAACATGGCCCAACCCTTCTCCAAGTAGCGATGGGGCCAAAGAGTCAAGTCCACCAGCAAGACAGTCAACCTGAAAAAACTCAAGGGCTACGACAGGTTGGCCTTGGCATGTTTCCACACTCAATATTGCAATCAAAGAAACGCATTTCCTCCCAATCGCTGCTGAAGTGCAACAATATCAGGCTGGGCATAGGCTAGACCCTGGGGATACTCTACAAAACGGTGGTTGTCCTCCATCTTGGTTGCTACAGCCTCCTTCCCCTTCTCGAATCTCGTATTGAGGTACTGCAAGTCCAGATGTCCCTAGACACGGCATGTAAGAAGAATGCAAGCCTAAATTCAATCACCTCTAGAAAACAACATGTCTCGCCTGTTGGTTGTGGAAGGCTTGCCAGTTGGCTGCCCAAGTCTGAAGATTGTGTTTGTCATCTTCGATGTCCAAGAGCATTTGCTGGAAAGTCGTTTCTTCCAATTGCACAAAAAGCCTCCCAGACGCGTGGAAAGGGAACTGTCCCCAACTGAACAAAAAGCCTCCCAACCATTTGTTGCCAAGTAACTCGGATGCTTTCTTCTTCTTCGTAAGCTGAACCTGCACCAGACATGTCTATTTGATTTTGCAATGTATCATGCCACAGTGATCACCAAAGAGGGCCTCTTCAGTCCATTTCTGGAGTGGCCCTTCAAAGATATTGACCTTTGCCAACGCAGCAGGTGGAACTGTTGTTGTTAGCAAGTGCTCCAAGTCATTGTCGGCATGCTTCACCAAGAACCTCACAACAGACAGGACAGAACTAGCATCACCAAACTGACAATTGAAAAGTCTTTGGTCTCATTCAGTTTCATTCACCAACTTGAATGATGGCAAGGTGCGCTTTTCTGATATCATCAATGGCAGAAGAGAAGAAAGCATCTGACACAGTGGACTTGAATTGGTGAACACATGCTAAGAAGCATCCACATACCTTTTGCAATGCTTCCTTGGTTTGCAACATCAGCACTAACGGTGTGATAAATTTGCAACAGTTGCAGCAAACACATGTAAACACCACATGCCGATACTGATAAAAAAAATCAAAGTGATAAGATTTGACAAGGGTCCACCTCCTTTGCCCCCCAGCTTTTCCGCATCTTTGGAGCCAAACAAGTCCAGTCACTTTCAAGACGGGAACACATCAGCTGCAGCACGTTGATGTCATTGGTCAGAAACTTTGACCATGCATTCAAGGACCCTGCTCCTGAACAATGGTTCAAGTTGAAGCAACCTGAAGCCAAAGCATCATGTTGCAGGAACCGCTGCATGGTAAATTGCCTGGCGTGTGTGACATGTGGTGCATGCTAAAAAATGCAACTGACAGTATGTGAGGAAAGTTGCTAAGTTGACAAAAGCATTGATCAAATCTTGCCTCACCAATCTAGCCAAGTGATCCCTGACAGGGTCAGGAACCTTGAGAAAGAGGTTTTCAGTTGCATCAAGTTCAGTGCGTCCAATTTGGAGAGCCAATAGCTGAGTTCCATCTTGGTCCTCCAGTACAAACAAGAACTCACTTTACAAGGCATACATCACAAGAAACAACTGTGCAAAGGCTCCTTGAGGCCTTGGATAACCTTTTCCTTGGGGACGCCAGTTTTCACGATGATATTCAGTTGGTGGATCAGGTTGAAAGCATTTGGGCGTCTTCGGACCGAGGAAGACTCATAGGATATTCCTGGAACAAGTGCATGGAATCACACATGTTTTTGGTTTTTGGACATGAGTGTAAAGCATGCTCTTGTAACAGTCCTCTTGATGCATCGACAAGGCTGACAGCTTCTCCCCGCTTGATTGTTGCGTGGATCAGTCTAAAAGACCTTCAGCTGGCAGCAAAAGGCTTTGATAAACAAAACCACAAGTAAAATCAGTAACAGAAGCTTCTACTGGTGCTATTCAGCAATTACCAACGCAAATTTTGACAAGCCCATCAAGACAATGGTATAATTTATCTTTATTATCAATTTGATTTTGATTATCTAATCATTTATTTTTGCGACATGTGGACAGAAATTCAGGCACGATACTCCTTCGCAGTGTCGCTCACACCCTGCACGGTCAGAACGATATAAAAGTCAGTGCATTGGAAAGAATGAAAGTTAAAGACTGTTGGATCAAATGCTAACCTGGCCTGAAACAGCTCTGGCTTGTCAAAGAAAGCGTACAGCACCGCAACACAGCAAAGACTTCGCGTCCAACCCTTCACAGCAAAGACTCCATGAGTTCCAACCCCGCCACTCAGGCTGGTAAATTTTGAAGGGCAAACGTTATCCAACTCCGTGTCAACCAGAGGTGGTGTCGGAGCAGTCATTGTCAAAAGTTCAACACCTCCTAGGGATGGATCAGTCCTCATACCCCTGACAGCAATGAGTTGGCACAACATCACAGCCACATCTGCTTCACAGTAACCTTTCATGCCCATGTGCGAGTGAATCGGGAGCTGCCAGGCATGCATGGCAACTGGCCCATCAGGAACGGTCGAGAAGTCATCCAAGTAGCGCCTCAAGACGAGAAAAAAAAACATGTCCAACAAAAATGAGCAAGTCCAGTCTAAGCACCGCGCATTCTGGGCATAGGCGGAAATGTCTCCACCATCCACTTGTAGAACTCGATGGCGTGTTCCTACAGCAAGCAAATTTGAAGAAGAAAGTTTATTCAGTGGTTGTATTAACTGGCCTTATCAGCAAGCTTCCGTGCCAGAAACGCATCCAAGCCAGCTGGAGTCGAGCTACTATCCGCGGAATGCCGATCAAGAGCATTCTCCCTTATTTAGCCAGTAACAAGAAACACAACATATACATAACACAGAACATAACACTAAGTAAAAGCTGCTTGGTTTGAGTCCCTTTGAAAATTAACAAGCTATGAATGCATGACATTGTGTGCAGCCCAAGGACACCCATTCCTGAATGAGTTTGCTCACTGGTGTGTTCTTGACATCAGGAGGCAACGCAGGCAACTCTGACTTCTTAGCAGCTTTTGATTTGGGTTCCCCTCCACTTGAACGACGTTTTCCAGCCATGACCTGAAGCTAAAGTCAATGAATTTCAATCCGGAACTGAAACCACAAGGGACAAGGCACTGAGAAGCAAACGCAAGGAGCTATTTGTGCAACCACAAGACAAGGCCTGGCTGGCAATATTGAAAATTCCACAACACAATCCACAACATGAAATCACAACATGAACATGGTGTCACATCCATGCAACATCATGCAACGCAACATGCACAACCTGTTGCTTCATGTCATGTCATGATCAACCGCAAGCATGCATGCATGGTTTTGCAAAAGTTGCTTGCTTTGTTGTGCACGCACAAATCACAAGTTTTTGACCCCAACCCCAGAGCATGTGTTGGCCACTTTGGCTGTTTTAGATCAGATTCGACTAATAATAGCCGTCCATGAAACCGCATACGCCATTCCAGCGTTGTTTTCTGGGCTTGGTGAAACGGCCCGTTGGATCCAAGACTTTACCTGAGGAAAGCCTCTGAAATCTATTGTGACTCTTGCTGTCAGTGCATGAACCTTGGTGAAAAGTTTTCGAACGCAGCATGGTTTCTTTCAAGTTCCAGTACCACATGACACTCACATGTTTTGCAGAAAAGAAACAGGGCACACGATCATTGGAAGAAGAGCTGTGAAAGTAGTACTTGAGGCATTTCACAGGTTTGGCCCTTCCCGGTTCATCCATTCCCCCTAAGCAATTTCAAAATTGCCTACCCACCTTCACTGAAAGCACCAAAAGCTACGCAAGTCCAACATGTACACAAATGGAGGGGATCAACACATGAGGTAGCAATGTTTTGTTTCATAATCTATAGCGCATTTAACGGATCTGGTTCTGTGACAGCTAGGCATGCTTAAAGCCAGTTGGTTTTGTGACGGATCTTAGGCCTTTGTTTTTGTGACGGATCTTAAGCTTCTGGTTTTGTGACGGATCTTAGGCTTTTGGTTTTGTGACGGATTTAAGGCCCTAGCTCTAAGTTTCTGTCACGGAATTGTCCAGTAGATCTAGATGTGTGACGGATGTTGGGCTTTAATTTTGTGACGGTTTTTTGCCAAGTGTTTTGTGACGGATGCCGCTGACATTGGTCACAAAATTGTGCAAGACCATTTCTTCACATCTGACCCTCTCACCCTCAACCCATGGGATGTGACGAATGTCAATGGGATTAGGCACAAACCAGCTGGTCAGAACTGATGAATTGCATTTAAACTCCCCATGTTTTTTTTTAAAGGTTTTCCTGAAATATGGTTTGGGTTTGTGATGGATACCACTAGCATTCAGCACAACTTGGGGTGGTGTGGTGGAAGGGTTGTTTGCGACGAATCTAGCCTTCACAAAACAAATTTGGTAGTGAGAGAACCTGTCAGAAATCAGTGAGTCACAGCAACTTTCAAACTTTGAAATCTGACAATTCAATCATGGAGAGACAACAACTTGTCGACATGCACCATGTTTGTAAACAACCAAGCAACCACTCATGTTTTCCACAACTTGCCATGATATCAAGCCACCAAAACATGCAGCATACTGACAGCGGCTTACACACCCTGCCCATTCACAGCATCTCGCAATATTTGCAAGGCTGTGTTCCATGGTAAACCTGCTGACCATAGCCTAGCTGCAGACCTGTACAAAGATATATTTGCTCGTTGACGACCATACCTTTCACGATCTCTCGGGTTTGTCCACACAGGCTCTGCCAAAAGAGCCAACCTGTTTGGTACCTTAGTAGCTAGAGACGGCATGGCAATGGTACGCGAAGGCATTTTTCATGACCGTTTCATATTTTATGTAAAAACTAACTTGTCATTGTCAAAGGCACAGGGTCCAAGTTCACACCAGCCAGCTCCTGCGGAGAAAGAGCATGGGCTGCGTGGCCTACAGCAGGTCCGGCTGCTGGCAAAGACCTAAGAAGGTTGCGAGTTGCGACGGCTTTCACATTTGAAATGAAGGTGCGCAATATATTGTGTAAGGCCACGGCCACTTGATGTCCAATAGTGGATGGAGATTCACAGCCCCATTTGCCAAGTCCAAGATTTCATCAGCAGCATTGGGCATGTCAAATGGACTCTGACCTTGCTTGGGTAACACATGATGTCTTTAATTTTTCAACAGTATTATCAACAATTTAATCTTAGACCAGGAACGCAGAATGGCGGCATACTTTCGCATTTGGTTGGCCTCCTTGCTCTCCGCGTTCATGTACTCGTTGAATTGAACTGCGCATGTCAAAAGAGTGGACACATGGATGCAAACACATATCACGCATGACACGGACACAGCCTGGTGGTGATGTGCCAGACATGCTTTTGGCAACGCTGGTGGGCAGATACAGGAAAATCTTGTCAGACCAAGATCCATCTGATAGATATTGCTTTGTCCTTGAAAGATAAGTTTGCTTTTAGCAATGTAATGTAACAACAATCAACTCTGGAAGGATCAACTCCGGAAGTCCTCAGCACCACATCATCTTCAGAGAAGGTGACACCACGTCTCCGCCAAAATTTTGCGTCAACTTGGTCATGCCGCAAGCCTTGATTGTTTTGAAATGTGTTTCTCATGTGTTTCATGAACGTACTACTAAAAAAGTCGGCTGGAATCAAAAAAACATTCATTTGACTGAGTACATGGCCCAAGTCTTTCATCCGGTCCAACCGGAAGCAATGCGGTGCCCCTGGCCCCCCGATACCCTTGAGCTGATTTTTCATGGTTCCCAATGCAAGGAACGGCCTCCTTAGTATCATTCAACACCAAAGTCAAACAATTAATTTATTAGTGTATGCAACAAAAACATGGATATGGCAATACGGTTGAAAGCTTTGTTACGGTGCAAAAGTGCAAAAAACATGTTACAGTTGAGCTTCCAATCACGTACTTGATCAAGTAACCAGGCTTGCTTGATAGGTTCATGAACACGGCAATGAGGTTGGGCCAGGAAATCATCTATGCATTTTCTAAAATCTTCCATGGTTGGTAGTTCAGGAAATTTGCCAATGTATTGTGCCATTTGGGAGAAAAGGCCATCAATATCTTCATGGGAATGGCCGCTGCAGAGATAGCCTAGCTCTGCAGAAGCAACTCGGTGGCTTGCCACCTGAAGTGCACAAAATCTCAGCACCCCATTCGATTTCATCTCTTTGGCGCAATTGTCGCCTTGCACCTTCAAATGCTTCGACCGCAGGTCACACATGGACGACAATTGGTTCAAACCATGTCCTAAAATCTCAATGCTTCGTGAGGAATTGGAAGCGAGGAATGGTGGGGACAGGTAGGTGTTGATGAAAAAGCCATGGCAAATCAAAGTTGTTGACGAAAGTTTGGGCCTCACCCAACATCCCAGTTCTTTGCTGTTCATGGCATTTGAACGGGGAAAGCAATGCTTGGCAGCATCCATGGAGTCGCATATCAAAGAAATTGTCCCCCCTTGATGTCCTGGGTTTTTGGCTGTCAATCGAGCATCTGACCTGTGACGCCAGTATTGCAAACGATCGGCGTATTGCCGGTCAAGGTGGCGAAGATAACATGCCATTTGTTGTTTCCGAGCCCTTTGATTCTCATGTCCAATTTTCTTTAGTATCAGCTTGTGACGTGTGCAAGTTGCACATTTGACATGTTTTGAATCTTTTCAAACCCGGAGTCTATCCCCAAAATCACGGGCCCAACAACCAGTGAAAAACTTGTAAGATACAGAACACTCAGGGCGCTTGTGCTGAAACATCTTGAAGTAGTCCATGAAAGACCCGGGTGGAAGCTGTTTTGCTTCTGAATCTGCATGGTAGCAAGGCTGTGGCTCATGTCGGTGTCGTGGCCTTTTGCGATTGTTAGAGGAATCGGGAAGCTTTTCAGCAGTTGTGTTCCAAAGGCCCTGAAGGAAGTCAAACACGGTTGCCCTCTTTGGGCCTTTGACTCTTGTCAACCTAGTAGGAACACTTCTAAGATCCATTGGGCATGTAATCGAACCTTCCCGAACAGATTTGCAAATCCAATGAAACCTATGGTTCCCCAAATGAAAGACTTTCCGGAAAGCTTTGCCACATAAAGGCCTGCCCAAAAGCTTCATATGAACCTTTTTGTTTGAGTTCACCGCTGCAACATCACTTTGCGATGCATGGGAAGTCTTGATCATGTCGAAGACCTCAAGTCCGAAGAAGTATGCGCATGCCGATTTGAACAAGGAAAAACATGTGAACAAGAAAAAACTTGTTGAATCTTGGTCAGGACAACCCACAAGAATCACAACTCCGCAACTACAGTAGTCTTGGGTTCGGACAAACTTGTCCTGCTCCATCTTGCTCAGAGAATGGTAGTGCTTTGCTGTTTTGAACACATAGGACATGCCATCAGAATCTCTAAAGTTTTTGAAGCAGTGTTTCTTGCAACATGTATTTGACATGACAATCCGGTGCACTGACTGCGGTGTCACAACAACAGTCTCACGGACAATTGGTTGAGGACAGGCAACCATTGAGCTACTGGCACCCTGTGCGGGAGCAATGCCAGCATCATCATCGGACAAGGCATCTACAGGGGCAAGTGCAGTTTGCATGGGTGCAAAGATAAACTTTGAGCAAAAGGCTTTTTGATCAGATTAAGATCCTGAATCCTCTGTTTGTGGCATGTGTATCTCTTCAATGATAAGTGCCAGCAAAACAAAATGTTATCACGATCTTCTTTTTTTCCAACAGCCCACCCCAACATTGAGCTTTGAAAGAAACTTCTGTGAAATCTGAAACCCCTACAAATCCGAGTCTGCAGTCAACAGCTGCAAGAAACCAAGATGGTAATCTGATGGATGCACATCCTCCATCATGTCAAGCACTTCGTTGAGTGCCAACAAAGCTCTTTGAATGGCAAGGGGTGGATACTCCCTTGCATCTGTGCTCTTCAAAAAATCAGCCACCTGGGTCAAAGCGCTTCAAGTCAGGTTTGAGTTGTTTAAATTGAGAACAGGAAGTTCTGGGGTTCCTGCCTTCTTCATTGTGAGCACGGCCAACCCATCTCGGTCAAGCTGCGGCCTAGCCTGGCAGCTGCTGGCAGGAAATAGCACCAGGAATGATGTGAAAGGTTTGAACTACTACACTAAGTGAACGACTTCTGCAAGAGGTGGGCCATCATGATCAGAGTCCGCCTCGCTGTCACAAATTCAAACTGCAAACGCTTTACTTATTGGGCATTCACATAGATTGAGCCACAGGCATTTTGCTCTAGGTCTAAAGTCAAATCACGAGGCATGACATTGGCCAAGTCCTGCATTCAAACCGGACCATACTCATGGTCAAACTTGACAGCTGGTTCATTCATGTTTTTTCCATGATTGTCCTCATGTGCTCTCAAACGTCGCAAACAGGGCTGGGCCTCACAATAAAGAGAAGAAACTTACTCTGACAAAACCTTCACAACCTTAGGATGAGGCTCGCAAGGTCGGGTTCTGGACTACACGCAGGATGCTTTGAGTCCTGAAACAGGCACTGATGCATTGACTGATGCATTGACTGACTGAATCTGGGGAACGGGCTCAGGAGACAAGTCCTGGGACAAACCAACACCAAACACCAAAGATAAATTATGATTCAAAAAAAAAAACATGCACCTGGTAAACCCTTTTGCGATTTTCCACACGTGGTGTCTCAACCTTGGCATGAGATGCATGAGTCATGAGTGGCAACATTGCACAATCTTGGCTGACATGAATGAACAACAAGGCTTGCTTGGCACAACATGGTTCATGACATTGATTGGCATCACACATCATGACACAACATGTCACAACAAGGGAAAATTCATGTCATGCATGCAACGTGGACAATTTGTCAAGCATTCTTTTGCCACACAAGTTCCACAGCAATCAAAGCAACATGCGCCAAGCCATGATCTAATCTAAGGAGGCAATGGTGGTGTACAAGGCCTCCACCCGTAAACTCTCTGAAACTCAGAAGTCCTCATGTCCCATGACTCTTCATGTGCCAACAGTGTCTCCATGTCGTCAGCATCAACGTTGCCATCATCTTCTTCAGCCGCTTCTGTCTGCTCTGACTTTGCCTTCTTACAAGCTGGTTCTGCCTCTTGAGGTTCTAGAGGTTCTACAGGCGGTTCTATTGGCGGATCTTCTTCGTCTTCTTTTAATTCCTCCTCTTCACCTTCACCATGTTCTTGAGCTTCAACTTCTAATGGTTGTTGAGATTGTTTCTGGCACTTTGCTTCTTTCTTTGATCTAGATCTAGAAATGTCATCATCATATTGCGCTGCCCCTTCTAGATGTAAAACTCGACAAATCTTCCTGGCTTTGGCTTCTGCAGAGTGAAGACGTTGTTGCAGTTCAGACATTTGCTCCATTGCAAATTCTAGACGTTTGGCACGTGGCATGGCTTCCAACTCGCCCGGCTGGTGATGCGTCATTTTCACGAAAGGAAATGTGAAGTGCTGGCATCATACACAAACTTATTATCACAAACTTGTTGTTATTTGTTACTGTAGTGGTAGTTGCTATTATTGAACTTGCTTGATGTCTTCGGCATAAGAGCCACTAGAGCATAAAGACGGAAGTTCAGTAGATCCATGCTATTCAGCCAAATGCATGTTATTCCAACATTTCCAATCAAAGTACTGGGCCATGGACGGGCATGAGCTCTGAGCAACTGCCTGTTGAAGGCCTCCCAGGAGCAACAGGGCAGTTGGGTGTGACACTAAAAAGAAATAATGTTAAATAATATAATGATATCAAATGATGCAAAACAGGAACAAAGAAGAACACAGTTTGCCTGCAGGTTCTAACTTGGGAAGTAGGCTATATGGCCGATTTGAACAGCACATGCTGCAGTGACTTCTAATCAATCATGTTCATTGTCATGTGAGAAAACATTTGGCACATCACATCGCTTGTCACAATGTTGGTGCACCCCAAGCAGATTGCTGAAACAAGTCGGAGAGACGGTCTACCACAGAAAACTGTGCAAATACAGGGAGCAAGGCAAGTCAAAACTCAAAATGTTGCAGCAACATCATACAGATGACAAAACATGCGCAAGGATTCCATGCATGACATGCATGAAAACATGTTGTGACAACAACAAGCATGCAAGATAATTGTCATGTCATGAAATATGCTAATCACAGTCATGACAAGGAAGCAACCCAAAGACATAAAGTAGCTGGCTGTTGCACCATGCCAAGTCATGCCAAGTCAACCTGCACAAGTGCACAAAGAGGTCTATTTTTAATTCCAAATTTTGAAGCAGCAAGATCTCAAGCCCAAAAGTCCTTCAACGGCTCATGTGAGACAGAATGGACAAGGCAAAATGCGCTTGCAAAGGAAACACTGAATTTCCAACCGCTTTAAGTCGGCCCTCATCCTCTGGGGATTGCTCTTCATGAAGCCAAGAATGAAGAGGAATTGCGGTTCCAGGAGACCACCCTCCGGCAGGAAGCTGTCTCATCTCAGTCACAGACATCTGTGAAAAGCCGCCCTGGCGAAGGTCTTCAAGACACTTAGCATCATGATACATGTAAATAAAAACATTATAAAGTGTCAAAGAGCCTGTGTTTGGAAGAAGTCAAAGCCACGCTTTTCCAAAAGGATGAAGCACCGTTCCCGCCAAACCTTATTGTTCATATATATATATATGGCACATTGCAAAAGAACCACTCAGACGTCAAACCTCTGGGTATCTGACCGGGCATCCGATTTGGTGGCCAGTCACCACCGCCCAGCTGGCTTTCATGTTGCGTTTCTTGGCTGCCTGCAAGTAAGTAAAGTTCAAAAAATACATGATTATATTGACACCACCCACCTTCATGATTAGCTCCCACAAACTTACCATTCTTTTGCCAACGATATTGCCAACATTCTCCAGTAGAGCGAACTTCCTGATTTCAAGGGGCAACTTTTATTGAAAGGGCAACATGTCAGAAAATCCAAGGACAATTTTGTGTTAAACTCTGTGATATAACACTTGCATTTGGGGAAGCTGCGGTGACTCCAATTCGTCCAGGGTGTCCCAGATATAGTCAACAAGTGCTGTACGAACATCTTGTTCTGCTTCCATTCGTCCAGCACGACATACTCCCTTAAATGGCTTTTGAACTTGGAGGGATTGAAGGAAACACAGCAAGAAGAAACAATTTACTTATTATTATTATTAACTTACAGTACTGAGGGTTGAACATGACATGGAAATCCGGCTACAACGCCAGCTGCTTTGCGCTCCCGTGCGTTAGGCTTATAGCACCGCACATCTGGGTATGTGGGACCAGCCGAGGCCAGCTTATCTTTCTGTCGACCGGCAATCACTCGCTGGCACTGGCTGTCTGCTTCAACCTTAAACGTAGCATGCAGATGTCTGAGGCAATCTTGGAAAAAATGAGGCTCACACGTAGCAGACAGCTTTGCAGTACCTGGTGCCAGGCATGAAAACAATCTTTTGAGAGAACTCTTTAAACCTCACTGGGAAAAAACAATTCCACTGTCAGCATCAATCCTGAGTTCATGGCTGGGCTGCGCCAAGATCCAAGCCAAGAATGCCCGAAAACATGGATATGACCTTGTGCTTCCGGGGGTCCTGAAAGCAGTCATCAACTAAATGGCCATGTGTAACTGCTGAGCTTGGGAGTCCTCGGTCCTCGATATCACCAATCCAAGGGCAGGCTTTGGACACAGCGGATTTTTTTACCGTTCCACTGCATGGTGTTGACCAGCCAGCAGGCAGACCTGACACAAAAGACAACAAACAAAAAGTGCCGCAGCGCATCTGCCTTTAAAATGGCCTGCTAGCCATTCTGCAACGTCTGGGTTGACATACTTGAGCTTGGACTTGTCAATCTTCTTGGCCGCGCAGGACTGGGAAAAACTTTCTGACCACCAAACCTGATTTGAGAAGTCCTGCTACCAAACACGATAGAAGGCATGACTGGCAACATCAAGAGGCACATTTCAATGATGTCCATGGTAATGATTGTGTCCTGGCTTCCTCTCTGGGAGAGGAATGTGGTGTTTGCTCTGGTGGTGGCGCTGAAAGGGCCTCGGCTGACGTGAATTTGCAAACACCATCTTCAAGTCAACACAAAGGCCCGCACGTATTGTTCCATAGCTTTTGATATACATTGGCTTTTTCACCAACGCTCCTTTCTGCGGCAACTTGGCCGTTTTGGGCACACGTTTTGGCACCTGAAAAAAACTAAAGTTGAACATGATAAACCAAAAGGACACAATGTTCAAAAACATGCAAGTGTTGAATCAATGTACCAGTTTCACATTCATCTTGACGCGGTCTGCTTGCGGAAAGCACTGGGGCTTCACTGCTACATATTTTCCATTGCGATGGTAGCCAAACTTGGGTACCTGGGGGATGGCTGGTATCACACTTTGGCAATAATTCAGAACATGGAACCAACAATAATAAGGAAGGGCCTTCTGGATCTTGGCTGGCGGCTCTGGATGCCCTGGCCTACACTTTCACAGTTTGTTTGATCTTCAAGCAAGATTGAAGACGTAAAATCTAAGTCATGGGCTTATCACTGGGCTCATCATCAGACAAAGCGCTGACAGCCGCAAGGTTGGTGGGCATGACCTGAAAAATGGGTAGAATTATATAAGGTCCACCACGAAATGATAGTCCACCCTGAGCCCACGACTGATCCAAATCTGAGGCAACAAGAAATTTACTAAGAAATTTGAGCCCTTCTAAGTGTCTGTAAACCAGAACAGAGAAAGATACATAAGATACCACGTCTTGAACTATGTGACAGGCAACAGTGGCATGACGTTCAAAAACAAATGAATCAGCCCAAGCTTTGCTCAAAAAAATCTTTTTCACAACGATCTAGCTGATACAAAATCACTTGTTCATTGACAGCTTGCAATGCTTGCATTGGCGGAAAACATCTACAGGCCTTAGGCGGCCCTTTACATGCCGACAATTCATGTCAGTATGGAAGACTTTTCCGTGGAGACAAACGTAAATTTGAGTCGCATCTATTTCAGGCTTGGCTTCCGTGACTGTGTTCTTCTCAAGTAGGAGCGGCTCCGGCTCTGGCTTCAAAGACCCATCTTGCTTCTGTTGGCTGCGGTCACGGAAGGCACAGTGGAGGATGGTGGTAGTCAGAAGGCCGAGGACATATGCAACCAACAACATTGCCACCAGAATGTCCATTGGCGCGAAAAGAGATCAACTGGCAAATCTAGTTGACTTGATGCGACTTGAACAATAACAATCCCGGAAGCAGAAATTTTGCAACATCCAAATGTCCCAACATGGAAAAATTGTGTGGTGGTGCGAAGTGGTTGACATGACATGATCTCACTCAAGGTTTGGGAAATACATGGAGCATTTACATTTGAACATGTTCACTTGTGGCATGGAACTTGTCTCATGCTATGACACAATACATGACATCATGCAGGCTTTGTCAATCACGATGCATCTCCATTGCACTTAATAGTGCATTCCTTTGCGGGCAACCGCCAGATCTTCTTATATCTTCTCATTTTGGATCACATGCACCATAGTCATGGCCAACACCAAACAACATGCACCCATGAGTGGTACAACAAAAGTATGAAGAGCAGAAGTAGGCAGCAGCACAAGGTTCAAGTCTTTGAAGTTAGTCTTTAATTATTTAAAACCAAAGCCTACTACCTTTATACTAATTTTCCAGTATGCTAGATACATTTTGGGATGCCAGTTAGAAGTTCCAGGGACTTAAGACAAGGTAAACACCTGACGTGAAAAAGTTGAACATTGTAACATTGAAAAAAATTGTTCTTATGATTCTGAAAGCCGTTGATGATTCAAAGTCCCCTATCGCTTCCTGCAGACTAATCTGCTCCAACTACAAATTTGCTGGGCCACGTGAAGCTGGCTTAAAAAAGACAAGTAACCGGAGTGGTTTTGGCGAATCCACGCTTGCTTCATCTCACTCTTCTCAAAGCAGGCCACCGTGCGGAAAGGAATTGCCCTTGACATTCTCAGATTAGTCCTTGTTTGTATGCCAGACATGTAGACAGAACATGGCTATGCTATGAGGACTTGGCAAGGCTTTGAACTGCTAGCCTGCAAACTGTAGGATCTTTAGGAAACGGACCCCTATAAACCAACATTGCCATGCCAAGAAACATGATGTACGTTCCGGTGGAAGCCCCGGCGCATCCTTCAACAAGCGTAATCCTGAAATGAATTGGCAGGGATAGTCCATAGTGGTGAAACCATGGAAAACCATGGATATGAAAAAAGGACTGGCTCATGAAAAATGATTCACGATTCACGATGCATCTGATAGGGGCCAAAATTCTATGTTGGGACTGGCACTAAGTCTTGAGTCTTGAGCAGTTGCCCTAGAGATCTTGACAGTCTAGTCATCTAGTCTCGTTCTCAAAACGCTTCAATTCAACCCCTGGTTTTCAAGTGCTGCGGAGGGTCGTCTTCAAAGAGTTACGATCAACTTCGGGCACGCCCAGCTTACGCATATACGCACCAGACCAAGTGAAGCACACTGGGGTGTCCACCGCATCCTCACTCTGCACCTCGCCATTGGAATCATCATCGCTGTGTCTCCTTAGATTTGAAGATGGCACAACAACCACAGTCATGCAGAAATAGAAAATAGCTTTACATTTCCCCCTGACAGCCGGATCTCACTCATATCACTCATACTAGATCGCATCATATCAAATTCACAGTCATATCATTGCCATTGCACATTCATATTTTGCATCATTTCAACACCAAAGAATCACCACCGAATCATATCATCGTATCCAGATCATCCAGATCCAAATCCTGTAGTATACCGCCACTTAAAATATGAGTCTGTGAGTCTATGAAATCAAATGGTTCTCAGTCACAAGTACTTCGCACACCAAACAAAAGCATCCAATCAAACAGGTCCGGCCTTAAAATTTAACTGGTCTGGTCACGTCTGGTAGCAAAATACTCGCTGAATTTAAGCTAAACCAAAGCGTCTCCGTCACGGCAACTGGAACCCCAGTCTCCATGATACAGCAAAGCACACGAAACTTTGCTGCTCGGCTTCAAGATTGCCAAAACAACAGAAGGGAAGTAAAAACGTCATGAAATGCACACATCTATAGTCTATAGTCTATATATAATATATAGTGTTTGCATTTGTTGAAGTTTTCCGCGTCATGAAACCAATTATCTATCAATGACTCAACATGCTTTCCCTGCCGACGGAGCGCTGCTGTGCTGTGTTATGAAATGGCCAACGATTCTGTGAAGGATGATAGGAATTCTGAGTACAGCAAATCTAGAACCTGTTAACCCCAACTCCAACTGAAAAATATTGCACAACACTTGGACCAACAAGACTCCACCACTGCCACGCAGACGACAACCCCAAATTGCAGAATAAATCTCGTGACCAAGGGTTCTGATACTCAAGCGTTGGAAGGTCGTGCTGGAGTCTTTTGTGGAGGTGGCGGCGGCAAGGGTCTCTTTCTCTTCGATGTCCGCGGGTGAACAGGCCGACATCTATGAAGGGGTGGTGGGGGAGGTGGGGGTGGGGGCGGAGGTGCACGAAGACGACGTCGATGTAGAGGAGGTGGAGATGGGGGTTTTGGCAAATTGAGGCGCCTCCGAACTCGAGGTGCTGGTGGAGGTGGTAAACAAACTGCACCCACCCACACCCTGTTTTTTCTCTTCACTCTTACCCATCTACGGACTTTCACCCGTCTCTTTTTTTTGGTTCCCATTTTTTAATGGAGCCCGCAGCTGCAAAGATTTGCAAAGTATGGTTGCACTGCCCATGTGAGGGGCGGCTTTTACTTAGTAGGGTAGGTAGATCACGGAGGACCCCGTACCTCGTTTCAACCTCGTTTCTCAACACATAACAGCATTTCACAAAATGACATGTGACATGCATGCGGACCTATCTCGTTTTTCCAGTCACCGCCACCTCCTTTTGATCTTGTTCAAACATATTCCTGCACACCTGCCTGCTGACAATAATATATACTCTTCATCCTCCTAAATGCAGTTCATGTAGTAAAGACATGAAATGACCTTTCATGGGACAGTAGTGGGTGCATGGGGCCTCAAGTTTTATAAATAGATCCCCAAACATTTATAAATAGATCCTATATATAACAGAGGGCACCCTTTAAAGAGGCCCATGCACCCACTAAAATATATACATATATATACACGGAACGTATCATATTTTCAAGTTATTCAAAGTTGTACTGTATTATTTTTTGGTTTCTTTGCTAACATATATGCATATATAGATGCATATTCTGTCTCCCTGAAAAAATATTCACTTATCTTTTAATACTATTGTCCTGTTCGCGAAATAGGTATGTAGGGAACTTTCACTATGGGAGGATGACATCGTTTGCGGCAGGGCCAAGTAAGGCATCCTGGAACACCCAAATGACACCTGCCATGTGCAAATATATGAATCATATGAGAAATATATAAAACATATATTGTATACATATAATATATACCTAACAGTTACAGTATTCTATCGTGTGTCAATTCCACCTGGGCTTGTGGCGCACAGCCGCACATTGCACATTCAATCTGAAGTAATCAAGTGGCAAGTGTAGGAATCTCAGACATATCATTCAGCCCCACCTTGGCTGAACAAGGTGCCTGTGGGCCAGGTGTAAGGGCCTAGCAGGGTGCATCACCCAAATCCTTTCAAATATATGAGTTAAGGCTAAGGTGAGCAGTTTCTACAGCAATCCTTCTTCGTTGTCATGGCCATTCTCAGTCCAGTTCCTCTTCTAAAAAATTAATGCAATGCTGTGGCTAAGTATTCTCGAATCTCTTCCGTTTTCCATTCTCACAGATCTTGTGTTTCGGCTACCCCAATGCCTGTGGAGGGCCGAAGCTCTTTGCCATGGCACCCTGAGTCATGCCAGGTGGCCTGAGGGGCAAAGATGGAGAAGCTTGGGTTGTACAGTTGTACATGGTTGTACCCAACCCCCAACCAGCAGTTCCTTTTTTTTTTGCTTGTTGCACAAATCTCTAAGGTCTCAGCTGTGGCTCCGAAGCCTCTCAAACAGGTGACAGTAATGCCAGAATGCCACAAGCTGTGAAGAACAAAAACCTTATCACTCCCAAGTGTAACAAATGCGAAGCAAATCTAGCTGATATTACTTCATATGGCCTGAACATGAACATGCCTGCACAATTGCACAATCTATCTCATAGCATGATCCATAGCATGTAATGGCATCTCATCTCAAAAATGATGCTAACTAGTAGGCTAGTAGCCGATTGCAGTTGTTGGCCAGCCCTATGTCTTGCGAAGTGAATCCAGAGTTCCAAACGTGCACAGGCATGGCGAAAAACATCCGAACGATCCATGAAATATCATGAAAGGAAGCTGAAAGGAAGCAAGAGGCACCTTGCCAGGTCCACCCTGCAAGTCAGCATTGATAGGTAACATGTAGCGACATGTACCGTATTGTACCGTCATAACGTGACATCGGTGACATATACATGGGACGCTGACGCACAAGGTCTCACAATGTGGCAATATACTCCTCACACTACTCCTCACATCTCTGAGGAGGCTGACAAAAATGTTTCGCAAGGCTGCCTGTGTGGCCTGGGGCAGAATGGACGTGACACAAATGTACGCAACTTCAAGGATGACTAGATTGGCAAGTGCGGTGCTTGGCTCGGAGCTATACAGTAGCTGACTACAGCCAAACGAGATCAAATACATTCAATCAAACAATCATGAAGCCAAAGATCCATGCACCGCTGACAACAGTTGCAATGGACACTGCACTTCAACCGCCCAGCTCGAAAAAAAAAGAAACACATCCGACAGTTGGCGCTTGCGCCTCCTGCGAGCCTTTTCCAGCACCTCACCATTCACGATTGGCGGCCATGGCATGCACTTAACTTGCTATATAGGGAGTTTTGAAGGATGCCAGGGGTACCAACGGAGAGGTCACAGTTCCAAAAAATTTTAGGACTCTTCGAACTAAAGTGCTCTTGGTCACTGGCCTTTCAGCGGTGGTGGTGGCACACCAGCCTGGATTGAATATGATTGAATTCACAATTATTACATCCATGCAATCAAGTCAAGAAGTGAGAAGTAAGAAGCCACTGCAAAAACAGGAGCACAGGCAAGACACCATGCTGATATGCTGGTCATTTGAGTCTGTGTAAAAGCAACGTAGTTGTATGTGCAGGCTCACCATCTGCATGAAAAAACAATGGCCTTGCTGATGGCACCCACTGGGGCTGCATTGGACATGAAGTTCATGGATCCAGGGGGTCCCGGAGGCATCATTCCTCCAGCAGCGGAAAATGAATGACTCATCTTCTCTGCTCTGAGCAAACTGCTGCCTGGGAAGGGCTGCTGCATAGCCGGCATGGCAGGCATTGGCATCTCAGTGGCAAAGCTGTGAGAAACGGTGGCTCTTTTTGGCAGTCGTGATTGCTGAGCTATGTCTATACTAAGGCTGCAGCCATGCCTGGCGTCTTCGCCGCCTTGACACCAAACTACGAAACAACTCATTTGCGCTTTTTCAAATTTCATCAATCTAATTAATCTAATCACATTGGTTTTCAACTGGGGCAGAAAAGAAC
>Ga0126337_10000260_pt1 | contig 23877 bp, 11 predicted proteins | sample DipCmetagenome_FD_92527 | JGI IMG/M metagenome (GOLD analysis project Ga0126337, IMG submission 92527) | Coral microbial communities from La Bocana,Puerto Morelos, Mexico - Diploria C A metagenome | ecosystem: Host-associated > Invertebrates > Cnidaria > Coral | place: La Bocana,Puerto Morelos...
AATTTGTCCTTTTTGATTTATTATTTCTCTCTGTGTTGTAATGACTAAACAGAGCATGACACCGGTCGTTTATAAAAATGTTGATCACGAAAAAGATGGCAACGAAAACATGAAGTGTTAAGTGCAACAAGTCTAAAGCCCCAGCCAAACGATCGCAACATGTAAACGCAACATATCGCAACACTGTTGGGCGCAACATGTTGCGCGCGTTTGGTCACCATGTTGCGCCGTGTTGCGACATGTTGAGTGTTGTTGGCTCAAATTTGACCATGTTCAAACTTGAGCAACAACACCCAACATATCGCAACAGGGTGGTCAAACGCGCGCAACATGTTGCGCCCAACAATGTTGCGATATGTTGCGTTTACATGTTGCGATCGTTTGGCTGGGGCTTAACAAGTCTCTTCATTCGCTCTGACGAAGGGCTAACGCTCGAAACGTCAGCTTTATAACTCGTTACGGTGGCCAATTTACATTTTCAACTTAGTTGATATAAAGAAATTATCTTCTGAAAGCCAGCCTTATTTCAAACTCTGCAAAATTCAAGTTCTAGAATTGATCTCAATGGACAATTTCGTAAACCAAGTACATTGTTTCAGAAAAGACTTAGTTGCAATCTTTAGATTTTGAAAGTTCCGTCAAAGTTATCTTTTTACAGCATCCACTGATCTTCCGTCACAAAACCCATCACTTCCTAGTACATGTATCTCGTTTCTCCTTGGAAAACGCACAACGGCCAAGTGTTACTTACTACGAAAGCCACTTAAAGTTGAAACCTAAGTATTTTGGCGGGAAGGCAAATGGTTATCAGAAAACCTTGTTTTGGGCCGAGAAAATTGTAATTTTTGCCTTACAAAAGAAGCCGCGGATGAGAAGTGTGATAAACATGGCCACATGAGTTTTATTCGTGAGAAAGAAAGCCGGCTGAGACAATCGTAGTTGATAAATGCACTGATATTCATTCGCAGCGCGCGAGAGACAAGGTGGCGACATTTCGAAACGAAACTTCTTCATTAAAATATCACTTGTTGATAGTGCGCTGGTTTTAGTTCATGGAAGGAATTAATTAAGATGTAGTACTCTTACTTACAGTGTTTTGCTTTACGCATTTGTACATTTTCTAGTATTGAGCGGTTCCAAAAAGGCTAGACCAAAGCGAAGTGAGACCGCAAGGTACCGAACTTGATGTATCGATTTCAAGTCTTAACAGAAGTGAGTATAAATGAATATTGGCAATAATACAACAGCAATATAGACACTAATGCAAATGAAGTCTAAGTTTGAAAGCAGCTGAAGGAATACCTTTGACTTTGAATAGTATTTCGCGTTTGCATTGAGATTCTCGAATGTATTATGACAAAAAAAACTTTGAAGTAACGAAGAGATTTTTCAATATTGTAGTTGTACGTGTCCATCTAAATTTCAAATTTGTATCAAGTTAAGAAAGGTTTAGAGAGAGCAAATTTAAGAATGATCTTCTTTTTAAACCACCATCAGCTTACCTGCTTCACATTCTATAACTTTTCTTGCGTGATCATAAATATTCACTCAGAGAAAATTCTCAGCTGCAGACTTTTGTAAAATTCTTACAAACGTTGAGCTCAGCGGTTTGTTACGCGGTCTATTCAAAAGGATGCACTGAGAACCCAGTGAGGTCTTACCGGAAATTTCTACTGAGATCTGTGTACTCACGAGAGCTAGAATGGAAAATTTAACATCTTAGGGGAACACTTATGTAGTCCTTGTAAAATGAGACATAGCTGCCAGCCAATAAATGAATGCACAAGAGGAAATCGAATTTTTCTCGCACGCCAAAAACGGACACAACTACGCCATGCAGTCTGCAAGAAATGTCTCACAAACGGGTTTCCGGCGCCAGACTTCAAATCTAACTTTCACCTCTTGCAAACAGGAAATATGGGTTATAAAAGCGCAGAAAGAAAGGAAATAAGTGAAGAGTCAATAATAGTATGCAAATTATAGCAACGTCCGATATTTTACAAATTTCAATCACCTCAGAATAGGGCTTTCAACACAATTTGTGAAAGTGAAAAAATATATCTTTTGATATTGACCCTAGCTAGATTTAATTTTTACACTTGTAGAACTTTCTAATCAATCACTGTGTCATTTCTCTATGAAATCGACCTTTCGGCATGGATATGGCATTGCAATTTTGATCTATTTCGGATTCATTTCACTGAGGTGTTGCTCTATAAAGAGTACTTAAACAACATGCAATTTTAAAATTAGAGCAATATTTGAAATCTCCGCGAATATTGCTTTCAGCTCTCCATTCCTCCCACTGATATCTGCACTCGTAAGCTTCCTTTCAAATCTATTCGATCATCTACAGCTTTGTTTACACTACGTCTTGTTGCTTTATTATACCCGAATAAAATAAAAGTTCTTTACAGAACGTGATACAAAGAAAGAAGCTTAAGCATTTTGCAGTATAAAATCGAAAAATTTCAAGGAATTTTGAAGCTCAAGACAAGCTTATGTCGAAGGCACATACGACAAGAGGCCCTTTTGAATGTAACACCACCGATTAAACTGGCAAATATGGCTTTAAAATTTGTTTTTCTAGGCCCTTGATCTGTTGTTGCGAACTTACAACCGATGATTCAAAATCAAATGTTTGGCTTCATAGCTAACTGATGTAGGCTCAATATGAAATGCACACTACTCGAAATGATTCGACTGCTGCCATTTGCCAACACCGTAAACTCAGTTGTTTAAAAACTGCTATTCTATTGTGTTTCCTTCGTCTTCATGCCTCGCTGCTCGTGAAATCTGCTGAATCTAAAAATATTTAGATTTTACTTGTAAATATTGTTGCTTCAGTGTGCGAACATGCATTGCTTTCGGTATCTCTTCACCAAAATCGAAGTTCATTAAGGGGTTGGTTTCGTAGCAGGAAGCTTCCGAAAACAGCGCTGGTAATTTTCGTGCCCAAATACAGAAAAAGATCAAAGCAAAAGTGTAAGAATGGAGTTCAATAATTAAGTACACGGAAGATTTTTAAGCAAACATTGTTGCCTTCCTACGCAAAATAAAACATCGTCATTTTATATGGTATACGATTTTTGATGTCGTGCTTTTTGCTGAATGTCCGCGCGAAACCTAAAATCCGTAATCTGCGATTCGATTTATTACTATCAGCGTGAGGCTTTACACGCTATTCAAAGACAAAAAAGAGTGTTACAAGTGATTTACACAGCTAAATAAATTTCTCTGTCAAAAAGTACTGGACCTAAACATGGAACTTAGCTGCGAAAGACGCGGCATAGCAAGATCATTAGTAGAAGCGTGCCCGTTAAATTGAACAGAAAAATTGTACGATACCTTACCCCAGCTTCAAGCGACCAATACTTCAACTTTCTGGATCTTTAGAAGCTGGAAATTTGCCGTAAAACTTGTTCTCTCTGCACAATGACCTTTCTTCTATCGTTCCCTCGCCAGATCTTCCAAAAACCCTTCAGATTCCCGCCTGTCGTCTTAGAGAAGCGAGAGTAAAATTTTACCAACTGGCCTGCTTCGCTTCGATTTCGTTGCCACCGCGCAGACAATGGAGTTCACGGCTTAACGATATGCAGACGCTTCTTTGGGCATTAAGGCGGTGATTTTTCTCAAACTGTCACAGAACAAAAGCAGAGTCTTTAGCTACGACGCTTTGGGTTTTCAAAGTCGCGCTCCAGTAAATAAAGAGTTCAAGGTACTTTTCTTATTTAAATGCAGTTTTGTCAAAACGTGCGCTCACAAAAGGCCCCAGAAAGCCGTTGATAATAATAAGTGTGTTTTGGTCATGCGTCAATTCACACAAGAACTTGAAATATCACTTGAAGCGTACTTGCGGTGTGGCACTGTTTAAAAGCAAATAGATCATGTCAGACTTGGCAGAAATTCAGAAACAAGAATTCAGACATAGCTGCTAACTTCAATCATGCTGTTGTTCATAAAATAAGAAGAGCTGACGGATGAAAAAAAAATGTCAATGAAGCAAGCAGAAGTAAAAGCAAAAACGCCGCTCAAATGGAAATACACTTAAATCGTTACGTCTTCAAAAGCTTGAACGCATTTAAATATAATAGCTTGTAATTACGGGACACACTGGAGCCTTTTTCGTGGAAATACTTGCCGACAAAGTAAGTTTTCTACTTTTATTTTCGAGAACTAGAGCGCGAAAATGAAGTTTCGGAACTTTTGCCCACCAGGGAGTGTGTTGTTTCGATTCACCTGTTTGTATGAATGGAGTATTCTACGGGTGTTAATAAGGAACAAAGAGCGAGTGACACAGAAACCTTTTATTCGCTTCCTCCGAAATCAAAGGCTGTAATACGAGGCATGGCATAAAAAACTAATAACAGGTGGCTTTGATAGCAAAATCAACTGGATTTTCAAAACAACAGGTTGTTTGACGACAAAAGGGAGTTTTATATCCATTTTTTTGAAGGAATGAATATGTCAGGCAAAAACCTTGCTAGGACTTCACAACGCCACGTGCAACTGATGTGTCGCAACGTCGGCACGCTTTGGTTTTGATTGGGTTTGGTAGCTTTCTGTTAGATTTCTAGGATCCTATGATGAATGAACAACGTACCGTCATGGAAAAGTAACCAATTAAACTTCTCCGCCTCCTGTTTCTTTTGGAGTGACTCCAAGAAATGAAATGAAGAAAACACTCGATTTTCAAATGTACGATGCGTTTGAATAGGAAAGCGTTTGCTTCAAACAAACTCATGAAAGTTCTTTTGGTTATATCAACTAAGTTGAAAATGTAAATTGGCCACCGTAACGAGTTATGAAGCTGACGTTTCGAGCGTTAGCCCTTCGTCAGAGCTTAGCCCTGCTTCATAGCAGGCTTTCAATTGAGTGGTCACAGACTAAGATCTCATCGAGAGACTGGAAAGTTAGAACTGCATAATCTTATTCAAAATCGACACTTGTTGTCAGAAAAGGAGTTTAAGATTTCTTTCAACTCTTTTTCAGTCCCACCCGCATGTTAACGCATTGAACAGAACATACATGTATGTGTTTTTGCAGCCGATCAAATTGGAGGACAACTCTCGATTACTCCGGTAGACTTCGAGATGCAACTGTATCCGTTGAGGCGCCTGAAGTTTATTTGAAAATGAAGTGCATTTTTGCCAGTCTAACATCAAAAAGCGACAGAGCGAAGTACTTATGCGTAATGAAACTATTTAGCCTGAAGCTATGCGCCGAATATATGCTATTTTAAAAGGTTTACACATGTCGCTGGCATGCTGTAGTATCTTTAAGAGTGCTTGTTAACTCTAAGCGTGACCGACCAATACAATGGCGTTAAATGGCCATTAACGTTTCTTTAGTCGGCAAATGATTCATGCAAGACTTTGAAAGTATTTTCAAGTCTGTAGTTGGATAATTAAATATGGAAAATTGTCAAATGGAAATAGTACAATAGCTCTTTTTTCCTGTCAGGGATGAAGTTTTTTTTTTCCCGATATTCGTCAAGGTTTTCAAAATATGATGAACAAATAAATGAGCCGTGAAACGCGAGATAAAATATTCTTAAGTTATTAGGCAAATGAACTGGTCAGCTTTTCTAGGCGCCGTGCAAAGGTATCCGAATAGTTTTCAGTGAATCCACAACTTGTTCTTTATGGATTTAGAAATGTCCCCGTCCATACGTAGCGTATTAAGATCGAATTCGCCCGTCCTCACTAATCCGATGGTATCCGGATTCACTCTAGAGAAAATAGGCTTACACGTTATGTCGCCATATCGGTTTTTTGTTCGGTAAGAGACTGGACACGATTTTGCTACGTCATGGATTCGAAAGCATCCAGATTCACCCTTCCACGAGTTATTGGATTCGTTGCAGATTTATTTTTAATTCACTCTGGAGAGCGGATTCAAAAAAATCCGGATACGTGTAGACGGGGCCTTAATAAAATACATAAATGATTGTTTGAAAGTCTATCGCTAGCTTTATGAGAAGTTGGATGTTTATCATGAAAGGAACTAGGCTTGTCAATCATGTTCAATGCAGAGTTGCATTTCATTGTTGTTGTTTTTGTTTTACTCTACTTTAGACACGATGAAGCTGTAGTTATCCTTTATCATCATCTGCTCAAGCAAATATCAAAAGCTAAATAGCAATTTTAGCGGCGTATTTTTCTAAACGTGACTGCTCTCTTTTCTGTTTCAATTTTACCACAAACGTGCTCCAAAAGCTTGGGCGTTGATAAGATATCGGCACGGCGTGCGCTACAAAGTAAAAAAAACTAGTATCCTTTTTTCATGAACTGGCAATATCATGACGCGTACTGCGAAATTACTAAAGCTGATATCACAAGTAGCTCAATAGTTGAGAAGAATATGAATGTAAAACACGCGTGGCTTGTGTTCTGATGCAGTATCCTTTCTTCTAATTATGCTTGATACCATTTAATTTTACACGGAAATGAAGTTTGCGAATGAGCTAGGTTTGTTTGATCTTATGCTCGGCCGGTGCGTGCTTCTTTATATGGAAGTGTCAACTTTTTTTAATAAGAAAACTTAGTTTGTTGTTGCTCATCTTATGAACAATTCTCACCTCTTTTCTTGCCTTGGTTTTGTTACCGCAGCTAATGCAGCAGGTTTTAGAGAAATCTTCCAAGCGCCACCAAGCAGTAAACAATACGAAAACTGCTATCTTCGCTTACTGCATAAGGGGCAGACAAGTGGCTTGTCTTACACACAAAAGAATAAATTCGGCTTCTTGTTGTTTCAGTAAAACAAATTCAACACAAAGGTAAACATAGCCAAAACAAACGGTATCATACTTCACAATGGCGAAACCGTTCCAGAAAAGGAAAACGGAAAGTCACATTTCTAGCATTTTATACACCGTTCAATTGAGCAATTCAAGTCACTCAAAAGTTGCCGCGTGTTTCTTTAATCTATGAATTTTCTTTCCCTTTTCACTCGCAGGCATAATTAAAGCAGGCATAATTAAACCCCTTGAATGTTTGATCTGAGCTCGAACAGGTTAATTAGCTTTTCACAATGACAATTAACGCCACGTGCAACATTGTGTACCTTTTATTCGCGTGGCAGGTGCGTGATTGTTCTCCAGCCATCTGTTGTTCCTGTTTTTCTTGATCCAATCTCGTTTTCGCCCCTTCGCTAGTCAATATACCCGCAAAAGCCTGCGAGCATTTGGCTTTTTCGCGGCCGCGTCACCGCGATATTATTTGATTTCAGGTGGCGTTTTTATTAAATAGCGTCTCAAAATGAAAAAAAGGACATTCAATTCAACCACCATGTGTGGAACAAAAGTGCAATATATGTGTTATCTACTTTCACACATGATGTGCTAAGCGTGGGAAAGTTAACCTACTGAAATTATAGAGCAAAGAAAAACTACGGAACAACCTGTACCGAGTCATCACAACATTAGCAAAATAGCTAGCGAGATCCCTTGCTTGATTGCAGGCCCGTGGTAAAAAAATAACGGCAAATAACGTCATTTCAAGTATTACTCAGCACGTGGCTTGATTTGCTATGCTAAACGACATTGAGTAGAGCTTAGCGTCTTAATTTAATCTTACTTCAAAATAACGTTCATGAAATTTCCTCCCATTCGTGTTCTTCTTTCCGGAAAATCGAGTTACCGAAGAAGGGATAGTGGCGGAAAAGTGTCTGGTGAAATGCAAAGCAATTTGAAAGGAGCTGTCGCGCAAACACACTTCACTGTAGTTGCGACAAGACTTTTAAAGAAAAATCATGCAATGAAGTGGACCTGCAGTTAGCCAGGTTATGTGTGGTGCGTGTATCAAGTGACCGACTACAGTTGTTGTTTATTCTCTCACATATGGATTCCAGCCGCGATTTTGGCCGAAATTCTGTCGTTCCCACGGTGTGTTTACTTCTCGAACAAATGAACGCGCACGCGACCATTGTTGGCGCAATCGTGATCGTGTTTTCGAACGCTTGATCATTTCATCGCACACGTGTGGGTGTGACCGGGGACACGTGTCAATGCTTCGAGCGTTTTGTGGACCTTTGTTTGGCACGATGCCTGTGAGACAGGTGTACAAAATAATTCGATCAGTTCCCACGGTCCGATCGATCTTTTTCAGTCTTAATACACTTGTTTGTCTGTCACAAAAGGCTTTGATTATACCTGTGTTACTGCGCTTTTACAGTAACCACTTCATTTAGTTTCGGTGGGAGTTTTAAGGTGTCTTTTAACAGTCAAAAAGAATTGATCTTGTTCTACTGCGATGTAACCATAACAAGACTCTAAAATCACACTGAGGCAAACTGTTAATATCCTTCAATATCGAACTATATGTTAGGCGACGTCTAAAAGTTAGATGTCGAACTTTAGAATCTTTTACTTATAGACAAAGAAAATTCGCATCTGATGTTATATAACCCAGAATTAACCCTCTCAGTACCAAGCTCAAAATATATTAATTCTCTAAAGAAATGGCCTTACATTTCTTTTATTTCAGTTATGAGAATTAGTCTTAGTTATAGATTTCCTTATTGCGTTTTGACGCTACTTATTGTCGTCACCTCGTTATATACTCAGCAAGATTTAGATGTTGCATTTTTTTGTCGCAAGTTGATTTTTTTCTTCATTTTGCAAACACGGTCGCTTTAAACGTTTGTATTTTGAACCGTCGCAATGAAATGTTTTCATGTAAAACGAGCGGTATTGAGCGTCAATTTTCGAGAAACAACTGTCAATATGTCCGCCTTTGAACAAGGCCATTTGCAATATGCTCGGTTCAGTATAATTTAGGCCTCGTTCGCACAACCTCGGAGAAATCTGAAAACACAGCTTTATTTGTACAGTAAGGCCAACCGTCCACACTAATCCGTTACGAAAACGGAGCTTTTTGAAAACGCTCTGCAAACCGGACAATTTATATAAGTCGTTTTTTTGTTTTCCAATGCCGGACAGAAGGCAATTTTTTAAAACGTAGCTTTTTCGTAAACGATGCGGTCAGGATAAATTATCAAATGATTTCTCTGATCGAGTTTCCTGTAAGCACAAATCCAAACTGACCGGTAGTTGTATTAATTTTTAAAACTGATTCCTTCGTACAATAGCTTTGTACTTCAGGCAGTAGATTAATTAGCAAATGTTATCTGACTTTACATATATAAATTATCAAGACGTTTTGCGGTAGATAAACCAGGTCCAGTGAGGCGACACGCATTATAACTTAGGCGCTTTTATTTTCAAGTTCTAAAACTTAACACATAATATTCTTAGATCTTAATTCGACGAGAGCGTGATCATTCATTAATTTCTTCTCCTGATGATTTCACTCGTTCATCTACTGCAGAGTGACTGAGCGGCTGATTGAGAGGTTAGAAATGTAAGTTTTTAGATTCTCTATACCAACGTAGTAAGAAATGTACCGAGACCTGTTAGGGGAATTTGCTTTTTAACTACTCCGAGGACAGACTTTGGTCAACTTACACTTATTTTTCTCTATAAAGGCGACACAAAGATAAACAATAGTCTCCATTTGGCGCGAAAATGTGGTCGGATATTTGTCCGCGGACATCTAACCCGAGACGCGAACAGTTTTCCTAGAGCGCAGCTCGAAAAAAACTTTGAGCTTCAAGGAACTGATCATGTCCAACGACAAGAGATTATCAAGGAAACAGAATGAATCCCCCATAAGGCCTTATAGCGAAGGTTATCCCTTTAAACATATTTTTAGACATGGAACCCAGTTCATCCGGAGATGTTGGTCTGGCGATGCGTGAACAGCCCAAACGACTTTCTCGCAGTTATCTGAAAAGACAGAAATGTGATGGATTTGAAAAGACGTTCATAGATTGGCTGTTCATTCTTTTACCTTTTATATGTTTTACGAAGTTTCAAAATAAGTAAACCACAACGCGAACAGCAAAGAGTAAAATGGTTGCCTACGCGAGTAAATAGGGAGTTTAAGCAAATCACTACGCTGGTGCTACTACGGCTGCCGTGACTGAAAAGGTCTGGGGAGAGTACGTCTCGGTGGTCTGCCCAAATTTTATGTTTAGCCAGTAAAGCGAAATACAGAAATGAAAGAAACATCAACTAAGGAGTTTAAAATCTCTTTTATTTAGTTTCTCACAGCCAAATGGCTTCGCTCAAAGGACGATGGCCGTTATTCGGTAGGACGAACAGATTATTCCTGAGCGAAAGCGAATGCCATACACTTTGTACCATAACAATTTGATGGATGAAATATATAATTTCAGAGACAAATATCTCAAAGAATATCGAGTGAGGAACACAAATATAAAAATATTCAAAGAAGCAAAATAGCATCAAATAGTTATCCAGATATAAAACATCTTCACTACACCCTCAAAGCAAACTTAACCGAAGAAAAACAACCTCGTGCTCAACATGAATATTTCTCTTGATTCGCTTTGCCATTTCAACACCTGTGCCAAAACTTATCGTAAATTTACAGGCTTATGAAAGGCAACCTTGACACAATCTTTGACGTAAATTGAGTTTAAAGGATATAGTATCCAATGAAATTCTTAAAATGCCGAGATGTCCGTTGAAAAGGGCCAGATAAGCGAAAAAAACCCGACGTAGTAGCCACTACGGCAAAACATCCCGACTCACGTAGGCAGATTTCACGCTACGGCTGGATGCAACCAAGGTACATGCGCAGTGACTCATTTTGGGGAAAATTTACTTCCGGCAGCCGTATCAGAGCCGGCCGTAGCGATTTGCTTAAACTCCCTAATATAGCTAGGAGAGAAGCTTCTCGGCTTCTTTTATGTTTATATAAAATAATACATCCCCACAGCGTTGGAGGTTTTTATTCGTATGAAAATAAACAAATCATCCACGAAAACATCCGCGCAACGCGCGAGTAACATACACGGAGGAGCTGGCTGCAGGTCTAAAAATAGCTTGCGTGGGATGATTGCCTTTGGTATAAGGTTTTCTCTCTTACCTCGATAGTCTCTCGCCAAAGACAAACATGCATTTGAGCATATCTTCGCGCCAAATGGAGGCCACTGTTTATACACTTCAAAGAGAGTTAATTATATGTTTATTATCCTTTCAATATTTTTCGCAGCGCGTGGGATCTGAGAAAAAGAAAATCAGCTGGTTATTCTCCAGTTTTAGCTGGGGAATATTCAGTCACGTGACGTGTTTAGACCACTCGCGTACGAGAGAAAATATTTAATGGATTACAAAAATAGATTCAGATACAGGCAGCTAATTCTAGAAATAAATGGTAAATAACTTGGGATGCTTGATGGCAATCTGCGATGGATTAACGTGCCATTCCGAGGAATCACGGCCTGAATAATAGCGACTACATCTTGAAACACGAAACATGTAAACAAGACCGCGTATTTCTTCTCTTTGATTTCGAATCGTAACTGAAAACTAGAGCTAAAGCAGAAGAGTTGTCATTATGGTCAGATTCTAAATGTTTTATTTGTACGTTATTTTATTTAGTCTGCATTTTTATTTAAAAATGCTAATCCTTATACGAACTACTTCATATTAGAAAGGATAGTGGGACTACCTAATGTACCATTAAAGGATATGAAGAATATTTAAATTATCATGTATGTCTCGGGTTTGTATTATATTCTAAATTAAAAAAAAGAAGAAGCGAAAGTAAACTACCGTGCCGGACGGCGTTTTGAAGTCATGCTAAAGGTCGATCATGTCAGTTAATTTTCGGCTAAACCGAGAGTACATTGCAAGGTTGTCTCATTCCAAGTGCAGTTCTGTGGCATCACTGCTTGATCGCATTTTAGATCGACAAACAATATCATGAAAACAGACCTCGCATCATGTGACTCTGATTAGGTTATCGCAGGAGCCCATAACTAGGAGGGTGCACAGCACTTTTACAGACGGGTCTATTTTTAGGCTTCTTTTCCTGCGAAATAGGTAAGTTCCGGACTACATGACCACGTAACAGCAAAAAATGTCTTACATCACGAGCCCATCTCTTCTTCCACTGAAATGATGACGTCAGTTTTCATGGCACTCAAGTTTCATTAACAAATTTCGGAACTGATAGGATAAACCGCTTGGTTACAAATCCCGTATCTGCTACGAACGTAGTTCATGGTACTTTTGCACTCTTTTTTCGAGAAGTGTGGAGGTTAAGGTGGCTGAGATTGTTTCAGGAGTTCTTATGTCTTTGTTGTGAAGTCAGGGTATAGAGATCAAGAGATCTTAGTTAGAAAATAAAAACATGGCCAACACGTACACAAAAGATGAATATAGCGAGCAAGAGTAGCATTCATAGACAACTCTTTTTCAAAGCTCACTGCAGACATAGTGTGATGATTATTAAACTAAAGCGACATTTTGAGCAAACACGTCCCCTAGACAGTTTTCGGCTAACATGTTTGCATCCTTATTGCAATCCATTTAAGACCACCTGATTAGGAATGCTACAATCGTGCAAGTTCTCACACGCGCAACTGATTACATGGGAGTATGTACAAACAGAGCATTTGTAACCTCCTAAATGTATCATCACATGATCTGAACATAGTGGAAACAAGGATTTAAAAAAGTTACAGGAATCCGTATATAAATGCAAAATGTATCGAATTGCGCTTAATTGTCTTTCATTGTTCAGTGACTTCCTGTAACGTACCTGTGACAAAGAGGTACAATGTATCACCATTGGATACCTGAAATAACTACTTTCCAACCAACAGAAGATTACTGGGGTACTTGAAAAAAGTCGGAAAGCGGCGTGAAATTAGTGCTTGGAAACAACCGCCTTATAACCAATAATAGCAAAGCGTTGGGTTAAATGAGCCCGTCCGAGTAACTGACAGCACATCGTCTTTTTTATTTATAAAAGGTAGGAAGTGATAGAATTGAACATGACTTTGTGTGCATTAATATGCATAACTTTGTTATTTCTGAACTTGACATATTGGAAAACAAATATTGATTTTTATTTCACATACAGAAAGCAAACTGAGCTTGATAGTCATTATGTAAAGAGACTTTAGAAAAGTCGGAAAGACTGTACTGCTAATATCTACAAACAATTTTACATGAATTCCCGACATTATGGTTTACGCTTATTTTACTCACGATCATAACCAAGGCTTGCAGTTTGAAACAGAAGACGTCTTAGGAGCGGAAGTAGTGTGGACTGCCGAGAGCTTATCATTACTTTCTGTTGTCAAGGGAATTTTCCATTCAGCCTAGAAATTTCTTAATTACACTTAACCGCCTGGAAGACCAAACGTGACCGTTAAAAGCAGATTAATTTAAAAAGAAAACGGTTATTGTCAAAAATATGACAGAGCAAACAAAGCAACTAACAGACACTAAGTATAAATAAAACTAGTCGAATTACATTTTCATGTTGTTGTCGTCCACTGTTTGGTGCTTGCATTCATGTTACGTTGTCCACAACGGAAAGAAAAAGAAATTCATAGCGGCAAGCTGAGGTAAACACTTCCGTGTCGCACTTAATAAGGATTGCACTGCTTCTTAGTTTACTTAGCCAAGGCCTGGCCAAATGGACACACAAGTAGTCACACGATCATTTGCGTGCAGAGTCGCATGTTGACGAAGCTGTGTCTACTTGCAGCTCCGTTTGGCTGGGATTTCAGTTTAACTTGTGCCAGTTGAGTTGTTGCTTGAGATGGTTTCTCATTTGCTGCTTGTTCGATTTCTTCAACAGGAATATTCTAAATAGTATCAAAACCCTGGCAAGTCTCCGTTTTTGGGGGAACAATTTCTTTGATTAGCAAAGTATAAATCAGCACTTTGATGAATTTCTTACTTAAAGGCCGAGTTGTATTTTAGAAAAAGTTCTCACGTTCAATTCTGTTTGGTTTGTCATTGGGTTTTGGCTTGTCATTGGTTTTCGAGATAATAATCTTTTGGTTTAGTAGCTACGTATTTTAAAATTCCCATCAGTTTAAAAAGTTGCGTACTTAGAAATTTCAGCCTCTCATAGTTGAGAGTAAACGTTTCTACTTGATCGCTTTTTTCTCGTATTTACCAAGCATAAATTGGTTGTATTATTTTGCGACTGCGTGATTTATTGTACCATAATAACTTAGGGTTTTATAAGCGTGTTCTACTCTTTTCTGAAGTTCGTGGTTTAATTCCATTTCTCTCACTTGTCTTTTCAATTTGTCTTCTTTCATTGGTACAATTCCTCAGCTGAGTTCGACATATTGACATGAAATCAGTCAAACAAAACACCCATGACAGCGGTGGTCAACAAGGAATCAATGCGAAGAATGTCGTAGTCGACAACCAAGATAATAAAGGCCAACAGCTCTGCTTTGTGAGCACAGCTGGCAGCACTGGTCAACATGGAATCAACACGGGGAATGTGGTCGTCCATGACAAATCCTCTAAAGGCCAACAGAACACCTTTGGTAGCACTGATGGTGGTGTTGGCCAACAAGGAGTCAACACTGGAAATGTTAGTATCGGCAACAAGTCGTATGAAGGCCAACTGTTCAGCTTTGGTATTACCGTTGGGAGCATTGGCGATCAGGGAATAAACTCGGGGAATGTTTCTGGCGACGTTCAAGGTGATGAAGGTAAAGGGAACACCTTTGGTAACTCCACTGGCAACGTGGGCCAACAGGGAATCAACATGGGGAAAGTTGTTGTCTGCGATGAAGGTCAAGAGATTACCTTTGGTAGCACCACTGGCAACGTTGGTCAGCAAGGAATCAACATGGGAAGTGTTGTTGTTAGCAGTGAAGTCGATTGCGCCCAACAGTTTTGCTTTAGCAACACCGCTGGCAACGTTGGCCAACAAGGGAACAACATGGGGAACGTTGTTGTTGGCAAGGAAGCCGATAACCGCCAGCTGTTCTGCTTTGGAAGCACCGCTGGAAGCGTTGGTCACCTAGGAATCAACATGGGGAATGTGGTTGTTTGCGATCAAGGCGATGAAGGTCAAGAGAACAACACCGCTGGCAAACCGCTGGTCTTTCAGCAAGGAATCAACAAGGAGAATGTCGTTGTTGTCAGTGAAGTCGATAACGCCCAGCAGTTTTGCTTTGGCAGCACCGCTGGCAACGTTGATCAACAAGGAATCAAGGTGGGGACTGTTGGCGTTGGCTTTCGACACGATGTTTTACCACAGTACACCTCTGAGAGTACCACTGCTAGCGTGGGCCAAAACAAAACTAATTCAGGGAAAGTAATCGGCACCACTTATCACTCTAACGACTCGCAGTACATTTTTGGGGAAATCTTTGGGTGCATTGGTCATACAGGAACCAACACTGGAAATATTGTCATAGGTGAGCAAAAGGGTAATGTATCACATCACAGTGCTGTCGACGCCTTCTGCGGTGAAGAAAACGAAACAAACTCGGGGAGTGGCGCCGACAGTAGTCAACAGGAGAACATCGGCACACAGTTCCACTTTGGGAAAACTGCTGGGTGCATAGGCCATAAGGGAACCAACACGGGGAATATTGTCATCGAGAAACAGTGCACTAACGTCGACGGTCAGGAATAACAGAATGTGTGAATGCAAAACGGTGTCGAATTCCGCGAAAAGCGGACTTGACAATGCCCAGTGTTTGGCCTTAGACATGTCCGAGAAAATTCAACATCTCAGAGTAGTCAACTGCATTATTAGAGAAATATAGAATGACCTACAGTACCAACAATAACTTTCCACGTATACGAGTTTTAAAAACTAACAAATAAAAATCCTTTATAAGCTCCTACAAACTTACAATGTATTATATATCTTGCGACATAATTGAAACTCTAACAAGCAGTGGTATGTGACAAGCACCCAATGTAACTAAAATTTGATGGGATTCTACTTCTAGGATGTGTGTGAATAACAAAGAACTCAATTTAGGCATTCTGTAAACCGAAACTATGAGAGCAGTAGTAATCGTTTGCCCTTATATTCTGATGGCCTATTTTGTTTACGTTTGGCACCTGTGTAATATTTATCGGAAGATATTATTTATGCTGTCTTATATGAGCTATGGAGAGAATATTACAAAACATGTTGTTTACTTTCATCGTGACGCAGGGCCGGCAGTAAGATTAAAACTTTTGCAAGCACAGTATGTTTGCGGCTCATGATCACGGAAATCATATTTATCCTGGTCCGGCCTCGAAAACCAGAGAATGCTGTAGCTTTACTTCCAGATAGCTTTCTGTTTGTCTTACAGATGATCTTATGTTACTTGCGTCAGTTTCATTGAAGTTTTTGTTTCACGGGCTCGATCGTTAGATTCATACCCTACTTGCTCGTTCTGGTAACACTTGATTTAATATATGCAGCTGTTTACATGAAAGTCTGATGACTGGTTTGCAGACTCGATAAAGTACACATAGTAAATGCAGTTAGTGTTGTAAGTAATGTGTCAATTTCATCGAAATACCACCCTTTCAAAAAACGTTAGTTTTGAGGTTCAATAAAGTATCACTTATAGACCCTTGCCATGCATAATTGCGTGCCCGGTTAGTATCACAATTAGCCTTACTAACCTTATTTTCAGTTCATAATTTAAAAGTAATTTTACTCTCTAGCGGATCTGAACACCTAAATTCTGAAAAGTAAAGTGGATGGCAGCAAACCAGCATTTTTCTTTGACTTAAGAGCAGCAATCACAGTACATGCGGAATAATTTGTTTAGTTATGAGGTGTTGTGTTAATCATGAGAAGTTGTAGCAAACACTGCTGAAGAGTGCTCAATACACATTTGTGTAGAGCGGTGTATAGAATTGGGTTACTAAATGAAAACACACATGATTCACTGCAAGTCTGAGTTTTCCTATGTAGTTTCCTGAGTAGTTTCCTGAGTAGTTTCCTATGTAGTTTCCTGAGTTTTCCTATGAAAGCTATGGAATAGTGTATAGAAATGTTGTTTTAAGGGCCATGTTTACTCAATAGACTTAACGCGATGGTGTTTGTATTTTAAACCTGTTTCATTGTTATATCTAGGATTTTGATTGGATGTAAAACTGCATTATTTATGCGAAATGGAAATAGACTTGGGACACATTGCTCGACAGCCGATCTCCATTTTTTTTTTACCACGACTATTCTCAGTGAAAATATGCCCAGCAATAAAAGAATAAAGCGATAAGATATTGAACAAAGCTACTCAAAGATACTCGAGGAAATAAGCTCGACGAACAAGGACAGCTTCACCCAATAAATAGATCAGATTTTCTGATTTTCTGTCAGTGCAAAAATCAGCGCAGCGCGCATTGCTTCTTGGGTGAACATGGGCCTATAAAACCATTCATCAAAACATTGATCAAAGAAGCCAAAGTTAATTTATATCACAAGAATGCTTGTTTTACCTTAGTTCTATTTTCGGTTTAAGGTTAATTTTCATTTGTCATATTTACAAAATTACTCTCTTGTTTATCATCATAATGAGGAAGGAAGAAGAATAAAAGCACAATAGAAAACTTTTATTTTTTTTTTATCAACGAATCAGTGTGCGAAATTCGATTACCTCTAATAAAGGATTATAATTTATCGAGATCAGTTTTGGTCTGACCAAGTGTGAATAAGTTTATCGTGCATCAACATGTCAGTTGCCGGCATGCACAGATACACGTATGCACAGAAATAGCGTTATTTTCATGGATGTGCAATTATTTCGCACATCTTACAACGATCTGACATCACACGAGAAATAAATTGAAAAAATTCGCGCCATTCTGGTCATTTTCAACGCAAGTCTCAAGATTTAGATTCAGAATTCCAGAAAACTATTATGTAATTTGCGATAATCCAATATTACAACGTCGCATTCGTAACTATTAGACATGTTACAGAAAGATTGGATTAACTATTGCGCTGTGTGGCTTCGACTTTTCAACGATGAATTTTAAGCACGCAATCACTCCTCTAGTGAGCGTTGTAACATTCGCTGTCTACGTTTCTTTCTTTTCTATGTTATCCGTTTTAAATGTTTGTAATATATGTGTTTCTACGTTTATGGTTGTGTCATCGAACGAATTCAACTTACTGAAGAAACAAATGCATGAACTAGTATGTTTGTTTCTCAAAAATATCCCGATGAACATTTCGAACACGCGGGAGTTTTTATCAAATGCTGGTGTCTTACATTTTATCGAAAAAAAATTAAAATTTCGATCTGCTAAAATTGACGAAAACTGAATTCCTGTTGGTAAGCATTCTGCAAATTATCCGGGCCCGAAATGACTTTGGGAGATTTGAGAAACGCAACCCTGAAAATATAGTGCGATTCATAAAAAGAATTAAGCAAAAAATTGCTTCATGCAGTTTCTCCGGTAGAAGTGTCCAGTTAAGATCGTTTTCGTAGCACCTTGCGAAATCCACATCAAGACGTTGCAACCGACCAGCCATGCATGCTACAGCACTCCTGAACGGCGGATATGAATTACCGTTAGATGAGAACTGATTTGGACCAATTTGGAAGTGAGATATTACGAAAAGGTGACGATTAAAGAACAGTTACTTATTTTATGTTTTAACTAGGCCTTTTAGGATGGTATACAAAAGGAGTTGACCGAAATAAAAGGGCCCGGATTAAAAATGCCTTATCGCCTTTATTTTTGCGCGTCTTTAAATTCGCGATTCTCGCGCTTTTAACAAATTCGCAAACTTTAAGACCCATGGGAAATAACGCGACCACGAACTTTGATGTCGCGAAATTATAATTAATCGAAATAGGAAAATCGTGTTTTCAAGGGCCCTCAACAGTTTTTAACACAAGACGTTACAAGGAGCTTTTGTATGTTAACTTTAGATGTTACTAATTGGTGTCAAGATGCGCCCTCAAATTGATCTTCGACATCCGAGTCATCATCTTCGCACAGTTCCTCCAATACATCCTTTGTGCAGTCGTCAAGAGGTCATTGAAGGTCCTATTGAGATCTCATAGAGCGGACATGTAACGATACTCTCGACACTCAATATTGACTCAGAAGAAGAAGAAAGCTCATTTTTATTACTGTAAGACTGACTTTATGAGGAATACAACTGCCGAGTAGGGACAGCATCTTGGTTTCGTTGAAGTTGTTCAGCTTTTGTTGCAGTTTTTTATTAACGTAAACGTATTAAAGATACTGATCGATTGAATCGTCAATTTTGCGAAATTTAATTCACTGCAAACACATTTTTTCTCCCCGATCGCGAAATGTGCCAAAAACATTTTCGCGAAATTAAAGTCTCGCAAAAATAAAGGAGAATATATAAGGTACAACAAGTTCAAGTTCAAATTTTCTTTATTACACATGGGCAACGCTTCATCCAGTAAAAGGTGTGATGGGATTGGAAACCTTTTGACTCAATTAAACCTTAGATGATGGCATACAAAAGGAACTGACCGGAAAAGAAAAGCTGGGATTGTAAATACAACAAACAACATTATCATTAATTTTACTTCATTATAAACGGGCAAGGCCACATCCAATAAAAAGGTGTGATAGAATTAAATGTATGTATTCATGTAATTGTTCAGACTGAGTATTTTAACAAGGTTTATGTCGGAGGAAAAGTGAACAACGCGCAAGGGATTAACTTGCGCGGAAATTCTGCCTTTGCAGGTACTTCCTCCTTCGCGATCCGAACGAAAAAGCAAGTTGGATACCTGTCACCAACCCAATCGGATTGCTTGTTAATTATGGAGTCGCTGAGTATGAGACCAATGAGATCAATTTATTCATATTCATATCATCTACCATAGGTTACTATTACAGCTATGTGAAACGCACTTGCTCTTTTTTGTTACTGAGCGTAAATTTAATAAATTGTTATTTTATAGTAGGCCTTTAGCAAAATCTTTCTAGCGTGCTACCATATTTACATTTCTGTTGTCAAAGCAACTGTATTTCCTGTTCCTGAATTTGACTGAAGCTCTTGTTGATGTTGATGTTGTTGCTGTTGTTGTTGTTGTTGTTGTTGTTGCGGGCGCTGAACCGACCTAAATAAAGCTCTCACCGCTCTGCGCATGTCTTTACTACGACCGAAGTTCAATAAAGGATTCACAAATGCATCCACTGTGAAAAGAAAAGATATAAAAGGGCGATACGGCCCAACATTGGTTATTCCTTTTCTTACTAAAACTATTGGCCACAGGAGAGCAGGTAGAAAAGTTAACAACAATACCAACAGGATCAATCTAATAGTGGCAGCTGATTGCTTTTCTCTCTTCATCACCCCCTGTATCTCTCGTATTCCTACCGTTGGAGGTTTCTTGAAATATATACCAAGATGACTAAAGATGATGATAATGAAGCAAATACAATAATACACAAGGGGGACGGTGTATGCAAGTTGCTTGAATCTGCCGTAGGCAAAGTACGCTATGTTTAGGAGTGTTAAAGCCACGCTTATTATCCAAGGTACACAGGACATCTTAATAGCACGTGATTTAGTCACGTGACTACGATACCACCATGGTTTTGTCACAGCCAAGTAACGATCTCTACTGATTACAGCTAGAGTGCCAAGGGTTGCCAAGCTACACAGGACATTCATGGCCCTTTCCCCGGGGCGCGCAGCACCGACACACATGTGTTCGCTTAGTACTGTTTTTACACCCATATACAGACAAAACAGAGAATATATCAAATCAGTAACTGACAAGCTACACAGCGTCAACAATGAAGGACGTTGAAGAGATTTAGTTCGAGCAACAGTGATGCAAATCAGCGCGTTGCAAAGAAATGCCATGACGGCAAGCAGCATGTACAGCGGTCGCACAACATAGTTACCGATGTCTCGCACTAGATGCTGCATTTCTTCAGAAAGGTTTTGGACCAGACATGCTTCGTAAGGAGGGCGGCTGAAGTTGTTGGCGGTCATACTTTTTACTGAAATGAACAGTAAATGGTCTCATTAATTACACAATCATTCACGAGGGACACTTAGGACTCCGAAGTTAACCTTACGTACTTCAATTCCACCATCTCTAGCTTCTATTTTTGTATCAACAAAGAACTAAATAATTAACATACATGAACCAACCTTGCTCAGTGTTAGTACTGGCCACTGTGACAAATTCTACGTGAAGCTGACCAACTTAACCTTTCTAACTAAAACAATTGATGGCAATTTTTTTCTTATTTCCTACTTAACAGTGCGCACAATTTTATTTCCTTAATGATTATGGATTATTTCTACTTTCTAAGGGCCCTATTTATATATGTTCTCAGATACTGAAGACATGCCTCCCTCAAGTAGCTTCAAGTTATCCTCAGAGACGCGTTTACCCGTCACTGTCTTGCTTAAAAAGTCATAAATTCATCAAATAACTTTCCTCGAACTGTCTCAGGAGACAAAACAACTCGTGGTTCAGACTTTAAGAAAATTCCTTCGTCTTATTTATTCATGCTGACCCGCTGGAGGGCTCACGGCTTCGTCGCCCGCTCGGCTACTTCGCGACCTTCGCAGGGATGCCTGCCTGCCTGCCTTGCGCTACCCTAAAACATCCCAGTCGCAGCTGGATTCTTTCGCTAAGTATTCTACCCTGAAACTCATGAGGTCGACTTGTGGCAAGTCTACTCGCGGAGGCAAGTCGTCTAGTCTCAGCTAGGACAGCCCTGGCGTAGGAAACTCAAAGAAAGAGAAACAACTAAGAATTTTATTACTTAGTTAAAGTTATACTCCTAATCGCACAGCAACTGCTTTGACTTGGCCAACAGCAACGGCTGTTATCGATACCAACGCTTTATTTATTTTGTTTTCATTTTGTTTTCTTGTTGGTAAAAGTAGAATTGAACCTTTAACAAAAACGTATGATCGCTTGGCACTTTTTGCGTGTTTTAAAATTTTTTAAATTTATTTAATATACTGTTCACCGATCCTAAACTAGACACCGAAAGCAAACAGCTTACCTCAGTAATGTTTGTTTCTATCTTCTGTGGCTTTTACAGCAAATTAAAGTTGACCAAAATTTCCATTGAAAGGAGTTACATGTAACAGTGTGGATTCAACTGTTAGCCAACATCAAGGAACAACATTTCCAGAATTTTTCGTTCGATTATCTGCTCTTAATGAAGTCTGGATGTCGGGAGAACTCTGATCTTCCAAACCTTTTATAGGGTTTTATCTTATTACTTTAGTTAGCATAATAAAAGGTTTCTTTTTTCGTTGATCCTCAAAACGTTTCATTAATTATATTTTATCTTCTTTCAAAATTACATTCCTTTTGATAGATTACTGCCTTATTTTATCGTTTAACTGCTCAGTATCATACTTTTAATATTTTTAATACAGTTACCTCGAAAATAAAGTAAAAGTTAATATCGGTTTAATTTCACAAAATCATACAGATGGCAATTGAAAGTGTAGCTTTCGTGCCCATTTACCGCTCACTTCTTGTTATCGATTATCTTTTGTTCTTTTTTTTGTCATCGCGGAGCCGACTGATGGATATATGTTTATAATGATGATATTTTTAATCAGTGATGTTGAACTAAATATCAAATCAGGAGCACTTTTTAGGATTCAATTGAAGTATAAGCCGATTTTCTTTACCAACATCAACGTTCATAGGATAGAAACCGACAACGAGCCTTGTAATTACTTCAGCATAACCCGCTAACCAATTGATCGCACATCTTTAGTTGGAAGCCGGCAACTACAAAAAGCTTAGTTTTGTTTTAATACATTAAGCCATTCCATTTCGTGTGCATGGCTTGAAAAAAGCTGTCAAACGTCAAAAACGCAATATTTTACCGTCAACCGAATGAGCAAGTCGTGAAATGTCCCAGATATACAATTAAGAACTGAAAATGCTAGTCAATTAACTGGCCACCAATTAAGCGGCAAGATATCAAAGTTCGAAATTATTGCGAGTTAAATACTTAAAATAAAACCCCTGAGTCAACCACCTCTGTTGAACGGCCGCGACTACCTTTTGGCCGTTCCGATGACCGCTTTCTATTGTCCTTATCCCTAATAAGCGACCACCCAAAATTTAAGAAACGTAGGCTGACTTTGTTTTGAAAAAAGCAATGACAGATCAGAGTCCGAAATTGAAAGTGATCACTGATTATAACATTAGAACGTAACTTCGTCACGACTGTTTTGACGTGATTCCATGTTCACGAAGCAATTAACCCGATGGTAAAAAATATACTCTCAGTGTGTGCCTTTTTGAAGGATATAGTATTTTTATGACACGTTAGTTAGGAAAACAGTGACATGTTATCTCTATCACGTGCAGCAGTAGTAGTAAATGAATAAATTGACATTTCCACTAAGCTTCGAAACCTTATTAAGCGGTCAACCCTATCAGTTCCCACCTCCAACAAATCTGTAAGTTCTAAAGACATGGTATTTTGCAACACTGCTAAGTTGTGTACATAGCTGGGATAATCATTAACATTTTCTTAACATTTTTCTCCGCTGTTAAGATATAATATCTAGATTTAGCCAAGCCTAAGAGCGGTTCTCAATTTTGCAATAATTAACCATAAAGGAAAAAGAAGATTTGTTTTTCTTGGATCAGAAACTGAAAAAATGATCAAATGTGAGCAACTAATTGTTCAGCGTGCGGTTTCAATATGTTTTTAGTTAAATTTTAACAAACTATATCCAGTAATTTTACCCAAGATAATATAGATGATATATCAGGGACTTTCTAAGCTTAAGAGACGATTGTGCAAGGAATATGTCGGAAAAAAAGTCACGACGCGCCGACGGTTAATTTGCGTCGAGATTTTTGCCTTTACACCTACTTGAGCCCGCGATCTAATCGAAAAACTAGCAGCTCGCCAGTGTTAATTTCAAAATATATTTTTGAAACAGTGATACGTAGTCACTATCATGCGTTGTAGTCTTAAAACATGTTTGTAATAAATTTACGTACAACTGCCGTTTGTGCTAACTCTTGACGAAACCCTATTAGGCGCCCATCTCT
>Ga0126337_10000264_pt1 | contig 23742 bp, 8 predicted proteins | sample DipCmetagenome_FD_92527 | JGI IMG/M metagenome (GOLD analysis project Ga0126337, IMG submission 92527) | Coral microbial communities from La Bocana,Puerto Morelos, Mexico - Diploria C A metagenome | ecosystem: Host-associated > Invertebrates > Cnidaria > Coral | place: La Bocana,Puerto Morelos...
AGCTACCGTTCTATCCTTGCTATCATACATTTTTATGATGCTTAACAGTCAAAGATTAAGATTATACAAGTTTCGTTTGTTCCCCTTAAGTGAGCCATATAACCCCCGTAGCTGATGGACTAAAATGGTTGGCGTAAAGTAGCAGAAACATCTGTCATTGAGTTCTGCCATCGAAACCAAATGTTGTAACTCTAGAGCTCCGAAACATTGAAATTGATACTTCTTTTAGAGCAAGAACTGCAGTTAGTTGGATAGATGGAAAACGCGGGGCCGGGGTCCCGGGGTGTGGAAAACGCGGGCTGTGGAAAACGCAGGGTGTGAAAAACGCGGGGTCTTGTGGAAAATGCCAAAATATGAATTTTCCTCACTTAAGTGAGAGGCTAAAATTTTGTTAGCTTATATTGCGATGAATATCGATTCAGTATCTCGGGCTGAAGCGCGTTGCTCGATCAAAAAAGTAAATTAAACATTTCGTGAGAAGGAAAACCATTCAAGAGGTCGTCGGTAAAATCAGGAACATGGAACATTCCGGAACATTCCGGAACATCCCGGAACATCGAATAATTATGATAATTATGAGAAAAATATGTAAAATTAAATTTTCAAAGACTGAAAAGACCAGCAATTGCTGAAACTAAATAAATGTTATCATTTTAAGATCTTATTATAAAACGCGATTAAATCTTCGCTGTGGCTAAATGACCAGCATCAGGTCAAGGTTTTAAGTCACTAAATGACAGGCAGTCCCATATTCTGCTCAAATTTAGGAATCGAAAAAGCCCATCCAATTCAAACTATCATAGGTCGATTAACAACTGCCAAGCGATCCAGAAAAGCTGTGTAGATCGCAAGTCTAACGCTTGGTTGACGCTCGGCTCAGAGAGGGAGACCGTGGTTTGTGACGCTGAATTTCTTTAGGTGGACATCCGGTCACGGTTTTCAAATCACTAAATGACATGCATTCCGAGTTTAAGGGAATCGAGAAAACCGATCATGTACAAGCCATCTTACAATATGTCAACTGAGAAGTTTTTAAGTGATCCAAAAAAAGTTTTCTTTATTGTAAGTATGAGAATATGCAAGATTGCATATTTCACGTGTACTAAAAATTTCCCGCCAAGAGTAAACGCCACACTTCCCAGGAAACACGGATACACGACTTAGGTGCCACGATCTTTTCCTGCATCAGTTCTCATACTTATAATAAAGAAATTTTTTCTTTTGGATCGCTTGAAACTTCTCAGTTTACATATACATATAGTAAGATCGCTTTGTACATGATCGGTTCGCTCGATTCCCTAAACTCTGAATACCGGACATTTAGTGATTTTGAAACCTTGACCGGCTGCTGGTCATTTAGCTCCAGCGAAAATTTTAATTGCATTTTATAATAAGATCATAAAATGATAACATTTATGTAGTTTCAGCATTGCCGCTTCCAAATTGTTGGTCTTTTCAGTCTTTGAAAAATTAATCTTGCATATTTTTCTCATAATTATCATCATTATTTGATGTTCCGGGATGTTCCGGAATGTTCCATGTTCCTGATTTTATCGACGATCCATTCAAGAGCCAACGTGTCGTGCATTGGTTTTCTTTGGGCAGATCGACTTGCGCTTGAATATCTATGTTGTAGTTAAAAATTGAACTCAGGTAAAAATAAAATTCCAACAAAAATGCAACGAAACGTCACCCGTACAACCAATCAGAGCGCGCGGTTATGTATATATGATCAAAATTTTACAATTGTTTAGGAGGCGGTTCTCTTTGGGCAGATCGACTTGCGCTTGAATATCTATGTTACAAATAAAACTCAGGTAAAATTAAATTCCTTTGTCTCTTAACCCTACTTATTCATTAATTATGAATAATTAGGGTTAGAAGACAAAACAAATTGAGAATCAAACTAGGTTAAAAATTATTTTTACCTGAATTTAATTTTTAACTACAACATCTACATAACGGAGCTTTCCTTGTCTATGGCTTGTTCTTGCATGATTCCAACACTGACAGGAAAATGTGTGTAGACATAATGTAGTTTTGTGTTGGTTGTAGGTATCGAGACAATCGAGCATTCAAGATGTTTCTTGAGGTCTTTTAAAAGGGACTCCATTGTTTGGCGTCGCTCGTTCAGTGAAGTTTGCGGAGCACAGCTGCATCAAAGTTTTTAATTCTTTTAGTTTCTGAGAAAAACCAAATTAATTAACGTCAAAACTGTCTACTTAGAGCCAATTAAATGGCACTAAGTTACGTCATCCAGTGCACTATACGATTGCAAATGTTGACCTGCGTGCGACTTTCTTGGAATTCATTTCTCGTGTTTGAGATTTGTGACTTACAAAGTAGTCAGATATAATCATTTAGAGAATTCTAAGAGAGCTCCATCTTTACTCCGAGAAAACAGAATGGCTGGTTTGCATTGAAGCTATCAAAAATAAAAATACCCATTAAATGTGCTGGGTGGACGGATAGCGGCTGCCAGCGGCGCCTATATATGCTGATATCCGATCTCATCCATAGATCAGATTGTAAAGCCACACGTATGTTGTGACTGATTTGAGACATAACACATAACACAAACACATAACACATAAATTGAGTCAAGAAGCTGGGATATGGAAGATTTATGGAAACGCCATGTTTGTGTCCATCCAGATGGGCACCAACATGGCGGGGGTAAAATACCAGAAACATCTGACATTGCGTTCTGCCATCGAATCGAAATGTTATTACTTTAGAGTTCCGAAACATCGAAATTGATACTTCTTTTATAGCAAGAACTGTTTAGTTAGCCAAAACTTGAATCAAGCATTCGCTTGAATTGCGTTGACCTACCCTCGACCTCGACCAGCAGATGATGAAGCTGAAAGACCCACAGTTTCTGGGTTCTGCCTTTGCTGGGCTAAATCTTTGGTATGTTTGTAGTTTAACTTTTCTAATATTGCTACCACAATTAACAGCCATTCCTATTGCCAATATATCCCACATAGGAGTGTTGATTTTATTGCCCAGCAAACAGAGCCCAGCCAAAGCAGCACAAATATATGAATTATGTATATGTTGTATTTAATTGTGAGGAACAAGATAAATAAATATAATTGATATAGACAGATAGACAAATAAAGAGACCGACAGACAGATAGATAGCCTTTATTTTAAAACAATGAAAATCAAAGTTAAGAAGCTTGTGGAATCAAATTAATCGTACTGTACTAAAAATTAATATATTTATTAACTATCACTAGAAAAACTGCAATCAAAATCTAAAAATCTGAAATCAAGTATATAGAAACTTTTCCAACCTAAAACTACAAGCTGAGAGAGATATCACTTTGAAATTTAAGTCATTAAAAATGTCTGAAGATTTAAAATTCCACTAAGGTTCCTATATCGAGGTCCTATTCACCAGGCTACTATGTTTGAATGTTACAACTTGAGTAAATAATTTCTTTTTATTATATATAATTGTGATATGCTACATAATTTAGACTAATTATGCTGGATTTCTTTATTTCTATAAGCTTATGTAAACAAAAGGCGGTCGTTTCAATGCACTGCGAGCCAGAGTTTTCAATGAGAGAGTAGAAGTCTAATACAGTAATAACTCTGAAGGGTAGCAAAACTGGGTGCCTACAAATTTATACATATTTTAGCCTAAAATTAAGAGGAATTTTTCCTGAGCTACTCGCCCCTCAATGTTCTATCAGCGAATAATCAAAAAAGGAAAACCAAGTGCATTATATTACTGAATTTCGAGCAGTGGCTTCTAAAAAAGCCGACAAAATGATACAAAACGTAACCCGCACAACCAATCAGAGCGCGCGTTTATGTATGATCAAAATTTTATGGTTGTTTATCGAGGCGGTTCTCTTTGGGCAGATCGACTTGCGCTTGAACATCTACCTAACGGAAATTTCCTGGTCTATGGCTTGCTCTTTCACGATTCTCCAAACACTGATATGATATAGTTTTGGGTTGGTTGTAGGTATCGAGACAAATGTTTCGTGAGGTCTTTTAAAAGGGACTCCATTGCTTTGCGTCGCTCGTTCAGTGAAGTTTACGGAGCACAACTGCATCAAGATTATATTTTTAGTTTCCGAGAAAAACCGAATTACTTAACGTCATAATTGTCTGCTTACAGCCAATCAAATGGCACAAAATTAGTTATGTCAGGAGTGAGATAAAGCCAAGGAACGAAACGTCGCCGCACAACCAATCAAGCGCGCGTTTAGATACGATAAAAATTTTATAATTGTTTTCCACGATTCATAACGTAAGCTTAGCTTCTACATAAGTCTGCAGGTCATTCCACCCTGATAATCGTCTGTCTGAATATCGCCTAATTTTAAGTCTTCGACGGAAGCTGCGGAAAATTTGATAAACGTAGCAATCTTGTGATGTTTTGGAATTTCCACTCCGCGGAGCTCTTCATTTCGCTTCTTCAAGGTGTCCTTGTTGCTCATGATATCCGAGCTTGAACTTCTTTCTACTAAATTATTAGCAAACTCGACCGCTTGCTTCATTTGTTTGATAAGAGATTTCGCATCCTTCTCAGCCGAAGTAATTTCTTCTTGTCTCGTCTCGAGCGTTTTATCGAGGGATGAGATAGCCACGCGTTCCAAAACTTGTATCTTTTCAATCATTCGTTTAGCAGCTTTGGAAACCTCTCCCTTAGCGATTTCGAAGTTGTCTTTCAGCTCGGTAGTAGTTTCTTCAAATTGCTGAATCACTCCACTAAGCTCCTCTACCTTTTCCTTGATCATTTCAGCGCCCGCCATGATTTTGGGTCTCTCGTCATGAGCTGCTTTGTCGAGTAAATCGATCTTATGGGATTGGTGCTCTGTGGCTATACAATTCTGGCAAACGCAGTCGTTACAGGACGAACAGAAGAATCTTGTGATATCCTTTTCGTGGAACGGCTTCGAGCAAAATGGCTGTCGCTTCAGTAAGGCCTCGTAATCCTCTTCTTCAAACATCTTTACTGACTTGACTTTGTGTCCTTCGAACGATGCGCGTAACCTTTCGTGGGCGTTGTTACAGTCAGGGCACATAAACCGTCCACAGTCAAAGCAATAGTACATCTGAGAGTTGTCTTCCCCACATTGGGAGCAAGTCATGTCATTTCCATCACCAGCGCGTCGAACGGCAAGGAGACTCAACAAACTGTTGTGGAAAAAACTGTTCGGCAAACTGTCGAAGCGGTCGTCTTCGGGCATATCGATTTGCGCTTGGCACTCTGGACAATGGAACTTTCCCTGTTTGGGGTTGGCTCTTGCATGTTTCTCTAAACACTGACAGCAAAATGTGTGAAGACATGATATAGTTTTGGGTTGCTTGTAGTTTTCCAGACAAATCGAGCATTCAAGATGTTTCTTAAGATCTTTTAAAAGGGACTCCATCGTTTGGCGTCACTCGTTCTGTGAAGTTTGCAGAGCACAGCTACATCAAAGTTATACTTTTAGTTTCTGAGAAAAAACGAATTAATTAACGTCAAAACTGTCTGCTTAGAGCCAATTAAATGGCACTAAGTTACTTACGTCATCCAGTGCACTATACGATTACAAATGTTGACCTGCGTGCGACTTTCTTGGAATTCATTTCGCTTTTTGAGATTTGTGACTTACAAAGTAGTCAAATATAATCATTTCGATAATTCTTAAGAGAGCTCCATCTTTACTCCGAGAAAACAGAAATGCTGGTTTGCAGTGTCAAGCTATCAAAAATAAAAATAGCCATTAAATAAATTGAGTCAAGAAACTGGGACATGGAAGATGTATGGAAACGCCATGCTTGTGTCCATCCAAATGGGCACCAACATGGCGGGGAACGTAGCAGAAACATGTGTCATTGTGTCAAGAAACTGGGATATGAAAGATGTATGGAAACGCCATGATTGTGTCCATGCAGATGGGCACCAACATGGCGGGGATAAAATAGCAGAAACATCTGTCACTGAGTTCTGCCATGGAAACGAAATGTTATTACTCTAGAGCTCCGAAATTGATACTTCTTTTAGAGCAAGAACTGTTTATTTAGCCAAAACGTGAATCAAGCATTCGCTTAACTTAAATTACGCCGAGCTAGCTTCTACTTCGACCAGCAGTTCTTCTGCCTTTGCTGGGCTAAATCTTTGATATGTTTGTAATTTAAGGTTTCTAATCTTGCTATCACAATTAACAGCCAAAGCTATGGCCATCCCACATGGGAGTTTCGAGCTTAATTGCCCAGCAAACAGAGCTCAGCCAAAGCCGCAGAAATATATGAATTATGTTTATGTTGTATTTAATTGTGGGGAACAAGATACAAAAATATGATTGATATAGACAGATAGACAAATAAAGAGATCGACAGACAGATGCCGGGATAGCCTTAATTTGAAAACAATGAGAATTAAAGTTAAGAAGCTTGGGGAATCGTACTGTACTAAAAATTTAAATATCTATAAACTTTTACCAGAAAAACTACAATCAAAATCTAAAAATCTGAAATCAAGCATATACAAACTCTTCCAATCTAAACTACAAAATGACGGAGATATCAATTTGAAATTAAAGTCATTTAAAATGTCTAAAGATTTAAGTTTTGCAACTAAAGTCCTTATATCGAGGTCCACCAGGCTACTATGTTTGTACGTTACTAGTATATAATTGTGATATGCTACATAATTTATGACCAGTTATTTATTTATTTCTATAAGCTTATTTAAACAAAAAGTGGTCGTTTAAGTTGACTGCGAGCCAGAGTTTTCAATAAGAGAGTAGAGGTCTAATACACTAAGTAATAACTCTGGAGGGTAACAAAACTGAGTGCATGCCTACAAATCTATCAGTGAATAATCAAAAAAGGAAAACCAAGTGCATTATATTAGTGAATTTCGAGCAGTGGCTTCTAAAAAAGCCAACAAAATGCTACGAAACGTCACTCGCACAACCAATCAGAGCGCGCTTTTACATCAGTCTGCAAGGCCATTGACCCTCTGCCTGGGCGGCTGCTTGAACGAACTGATTTTCGTCTGCTCTCGGTTCGGTGGTCTGAATATCGCCTAATTTTAAGTCCTCGACGGAAGCTGCGAAAAATGTGATGAAAGTAGTCTGGTGATGTTTAGGAACTTTCACTCCGCTTAGCTCTTCATTTCGCTTCTTCAAGGTATCCTTGTTGCTCATGATATCCGAGCTTGAACATTTTTCTGTTAAATTATCAGCAAACTCAACTGCTTGGTCTATTTGTTTGATGAGAGAACGCGCTTCCTTCTCAGCCAAGGTAATGTTTTCTTGTCTGGTCTTGCGCTCTGCCCTAAGAGATGCGAGGGCATCTCGCTCGCTCTCTTGTATCTTTTCAATCATTCGTTTAGCAGCTTCGGATACCTCTCGCTCAGCGTCTGCGAAATTTTTTTCCAGCTCGGAAGAAGTTCTTTTAAATTGTCGAATCACTTCACGAAGCTCGTTTTTCTTTTCCTTGATCCTTTCAGTGCCCGCCATGATTTTGGGTTTCTCGTCATGAGCTGCTTGGTCGAGAAGACCGACCTTATGGGATTGGTGCTCTGTAGCTATACAAATGTCACAAACACAGACGTCACACGAAAAGCAGAAGAATTTCGTGATATGCTTCTCGTGGTACGGCTGCGAGCAAAATGGCTGTCGCTTCAGCAAGGCTTCGTAATCTTCTTCTTTAAACTCCTTGACTGGCCTGACATTGTGCCCTTTAAACGATGCACGTAACATTTCATGTTTGTTGTTACAGTCCGGGCATATAAAGTGTCCACAGTCAAAGCAATAGTACATCTGAGAGTTGCTGTTCCTACACTGAGAACAAGTCATGTTACCTCCATCACCAGTCCGTCGAACGGCAAGGAGACTCAACAAACTGTTGTGGAAAAAACTGCTCGGCAAACTGTCGAAGCAGTTGTTTTCGGGCAGATCGATTTGCGCTTGGCACTCTGGACAGCGGAACTTTCCTTGTCTGTGGCTGGCTCTTGCATGTTTCTCCAAACACTGACAGCAAAATGTGTGTAGACATGATATAGTTTTGGGTTGGGTGTAGGTGTCGAGACAAATCGAGCATTGAAGATGTTTCTTGAGGTCTTTCAAAAGGGACTCCATCGCTAAGCGTCGCTTGTTTGGTGAGGCTTGCGAAACACAACTGCGTCAAAGATATTATTTCAGATTCCTAGAAAACAGAATGAATTATAATTAACGTCATAACCGTCTGCTTAGAACCAATCAAATGTCAAAAAGTACTTACGTCAGAAATGTAGTTTCTCATCCCGGCGTTATACATATAATAAACGCAAAATAATTACCTGATCGCGACTTCCATTTAAAGAATCTATTTCGCTGTTTGAGATTTGTGACTTACAAAAAAGTCGAATTCTCCTCCTCCGATCCATCATAACATTCTGGGTTAGAGCCAATCAAATGACACAAAATTTCTTAGGTCAGGAATGTTACCTTGAGTTTATCATCCAGTGAACAATACAAATGCAAATTCTGTTTTGATTGCGACTTTCTTGGAAATTATTTCGTCCCTTTAGAATTGCGACTTACAAAGTAGTCAAATGCAATCATTTCGAGAATTCTTAACTATGGTCTTTTATTCCGAGAGGACTGAATTGAGAATTGCTATAGAGGCCGAGCTGAGTTCTAATTTTTACCGACCTGAAATTCGCCGAACTCTGCTTTTGTTTGAACCAAAACACAATAAAAGCTCAACGATTTTCAGCGAAAGTGTAAATTACTTCTAAGACACGCCTTAATGATTTTTGCAAAAGGTACGGCTTACGAAAAAGTTCGAAATCTGAATCAGCGCCTGTTGTAAAGTTGAAATTCCCGGCTGAGCTAGCGGGAGGAACGGCCGTTCGAAATTCGAATAGCCATTAGAGAGGTTAAGCATGACGTTAACGACAGACGGGAAACGTTCAGTTCTTTTCTTCTAATCCGTAAATAAAGCTCACAAAAATGTAATAACGTCTCCTACTACTCATTGCAAATACAAATAATTTCACTCTACTGCACACACAGCAGAAGAGAGACGACGGCCGTTTGCCGTTTGCCGTAAACGTCATGCTTAACCTCTCTATTCTTAGCTGATTCAGACGCCGAAAGTTTCACTTCAGCATATTAGGTTCGGCTCGTGAAAAGTTCGGCGTCTCAACTGGGATTTCATCTGCATGGTCAATCAAATTACAAATGCTTAGCTGATCCCTGTTGCCTGTAACAAACGTGTAATAAATTGTTTTCTGCTGGGAGTTTGTTTTGAGGCGACTGGTTTATTTCAATTTTTAAACTTATTGATGACTCAAGCGACATTGTAAAGATAGATACGCAAGGCGTGCATATCACCAGCTCAAAAACGTATTTAGAATTTAGTTATCTGAGAGCTTTCCACCAGCTTCGTAACTAATTCTTTGCATAATTTTGACAGGAACCAACACATTTGCCGAAGAAAAATAAATGAAGACAAATTTAAAGGCTGAAAGCCTGATTGGACACTTAATTCCATGAAGTCCGTCAAGTGCCATTAGTATAATATTCTTTTATAATTATCGTTGGAGGCAATGACTATTTTTGCAATCAAATCTTTTGGAGATTTTTGCAATCATCATGATCACAATCTCTTGCAAGCCATGTCTGTGCTTTACTACAACACATTTACATGTAACATTGTTGTCTCGTGTTTGTGAAGACAATATATCTAATAGAAATAGATGAAATTTTAAGGCAGGGGTGAACATGAACTAAATGAGATTTTAGGAAATTTAAGGGGTAAGAAATGTTTACAGCACCAAACACTTGAAATGGAAACAGCACCAAACAGTTGAACGGCCCGGAAATGGCACCTCAGGTTGTTGGGGAACTGTTTGTTTCCAATATTTTCTATTTCCATTCATTTCACTAACCCGGCCGGTCATTAAAGAAAACCATTTATCCCCAGATATACCCAAAAATCCTACAAATAAATTACCAAACTGAGCCCGAAACGTAAATATGTGGCATGAGCAGAGAGATAAAACGTGAACGAAAGACGACCTTCAGGTGTATCCCCGCCTGAAGTTTTGATTTAAGTTGAATCAAGAGTTCAACGTTTTATCCGTTTTCATTTAATGAAGAATGAAAAATATGACATGACTCGATCTATAATGGTTAATAACTCCATAAAGAGAAAACCAATTGTGTTATATTTTGGGCGTAAAAGGCTGCCTTTTTACGACACTCAAAAGTTAAATTCTCGTGCTTGCTTTTCATTGCTTATAATGATCGGAAACTGCTCGAGTGATCAACGAAACTTTTCCGTAAACATTTCTTAATTTGTTAACTACAAGCAAATGGAATATTTGAAATATTCTTTTCCTTGAAAGAAAAGAGGTGTAACAAGAAGCGTTGTAACTACTTGCAGTTGCGTGACAAATTCAACGTGACAGATGTGACATGAAAATACAGGTGGTTTGAAATATATTTATACCTCAATTCACGCCTCAGTTCTGGTAAAATGTGAGAGCGTGACAGCCCCAGAGAAAGTACTTTCTCAATGTTCTACCATAAACAATAATAGGAGTTATTTTCCCGCGTGCTCATAGCCGTGTTTAGCGAATGACATCATAAGTGCTTTCCTTCAACGAACACTATGAATTTTTAATGTAACTCAATGGAGCTTTACGGCGGTCGATCCTTCACGTAACAGTGGTGGATGTTACGATGAGTGCTGTAAATTAATGCGAAAAACTAAAAGTAAAGTGCAAGGACTTTGTTTTACATCAAGGTGGAATCGTTTGATAGAGAAGCTGATGTTGGTTAAAGATGGCCCACCGCAGGACATAAAAAGGCCGGTCCCGGAGAGGTTTAATGTGTCGCAGCGGTGACAACTCGGTTTCCCTGCTCTATGCCTGTAAGGAGCGAAGCATTTTCGACCCTTGTTGTTCGCAGTGACCTGCATCGTGCGAGCTATTGGTTTTTCCTTCTCAGTTTTCTCGGCTTTTTATCAGGTAAATATTAATTATCCTGTCTTTCGCCGTAATGACTTTTTTATATTTTGTGATGCGTTCCTCCGCTCCGCGCTGTCGGTGTTGGGCTACGGGCGATGGGCGTGTTTTGGTTTCGTGATCAGATGTTTCAAAATAATTTTTCTTCAGTGATCAAACCGCGTTCGGCGTTTTAGTCTTTCAAGAAATCCATATACCAGAAAATAAAGTCATAAAACAGTTTGCTTGTCATGGTTATTTAACCTGCAGCACTTTGCGCACGTGTAATAACGAGCGTATTTAGTTTTACAGCAGAAAATCCACAAAGATTACCTTAGATGATTTTAAATAAGTATGGTGCAACTTTTTAGTTAATCTATGACCTTGAAAATGTCTTTGCTTTGTTAGAAAAAGCTTTCAGCAAATACGTCTTGAAGTGTAGTAGTTGCAAGTTTGAAGGTAGCGTTGTCAGTTGCCAAGGGTTGATATTAACCCATGCACGGGTATATACCATAGTTATTTACCTGTGGTTGAATCGAAGTTTGAAACGTGATGGCATAGTTATAAAATCTCTTTTAGCATACCGACCTTGATCCAAATTTCGTTTAAAATGTTAAGTGGATTTACAAGTTTTACTCTGACCATTTTTGGTTCTGAAGACTGCCATAAAATAGCTGTCGCATATCGAGTCTGGCATCTATGAACAGGTACCAGGTTCTGTTTAAGTGAAGCATAAACAGCGTTAATTAAGTTCCGTTGAATACGAATACCAGTTTACTATATTTGTAAAATTAGTTCTGTTGGAAATTTGACGAAGAAGTGATATTTCTTGAAAAAAAAAAACCAAAAACGTGCATTGTGTAGATAGAATTAAAACAAGATTAAAGAGTTAACTTAAAAATTAAAAAAAAGAATTGTGCAATGCGACGACAGTCTTAAAATTTAGTTTACTATTTTTACCTCCGAAACTATTGTGGCGGAAAGGTCGCTTCAAGATCTGGCAAACTAAACTGCGAGGAAGCAATATATTTTGATTTCTACATCGGAGTAAATTATTTGCGTGCAACATCCGTCCATAAATTGTGTAAGAAACCTTTAAACCAAGAATGAAAGAAAAGTCAAAAACTGTACTAAAACTTTGTTGTTTTGGAAAATTATTTGATAGACTTGCTTAATTCGATCGTTCAAATAGCAGGTTGCCTTAAATTCTCGCATTTCGATAATTTCAATGAATGTTTTGGAACAAATCTTAGTAATTTACGCGGCCAAGTTGTTTGGCTCTGTTTCTATCTGTTTCAAAATGATTTATGATCTAACTGTCAGTTTTGACAACATCCTTAATCGGGTCACTTAACCCTGAACAACTACCTGTCATTTTCAAGTCCAATTCTTCCTGAGAACACAGTGGCTTTTGTGAGCAGATTTGGATCAATATAATGCGAGCTGAAACTGACCTACCAAAATAAGCTTATGCGCAGCATAAATGACTGAAAAAGGATTCAAAACATTTTCAAGTAGATGTTATCGCGAAATGTTAAAATCGCAATATGACATAATGATGAAAACAAGATTTTATTTTCTCCATGGTGTGACTTAGTGAAAAAGAAAAAAAAAGCGTCACTTGCGCATGTCTGTCATGTACGAACCACTGACCATCCGAACCAATGTATGCCTTCGCCTATTCACGCGCTCTTATAGGGAATAAATGTTAGTTTGGGGCGCTTTGCAGAAGTTTTATTTAGTCACTTTTTGACCATTTGATCAGAATTAACCATGTAATGAATAGTTGCTTCTGTTTGAAGAAACTCGAGCTTCAAAGGTCCAAAATTCTGCATCAGGTCTAGTGGCCCACACAACCAGAGCTTATCCGATAATTTCTGTGACATTTTAACTGATTAACAAGTATTTTATTCCCCCTGGATAGTATACTAGTCTATCACAGGGTTATTCTCGATCGACTTCCAGCGTTGAACTCGTCGATATCCATTTTTACCCCTGGGTGGAGAGAGGTATTTTAGAAGTCAAAAAACTCGCACAGCTAATAAATGGCTTACCTAATAACTATAGGATTACAGCACTTCTAGCTATATCGCCGAGGAGCACAAACTCCCAAGCCACAAGCACAAAACAGAAGTAATATTTATATTTTAATTTCACAGGGAGTGCCTCATTACAGGCGCACACCTGCAGGCCGAGTCCCCCTCAATTCAATGTAACACTGCAAGCTGGCAGCGCTGCAGGGATCTTTTGGAAACTGGGTCGAGTCGAGGACGTCGATCACTGCGGTGAGCTGTGTTGTCGACAACAGAAGTGCAACCTCGCCTTATCAGTAGACGAGTTTTGTTACAACGTTGAGTGTCACAGTGAGGACATGTGCAGATTGAAAAGGGAAAACTTTTCCCACCATAACATTGCAGTAACCTTGGTTACAAGGTCTGCGAGTAGCACTTTTGACGAGGGGACGGTTATGAGAAGAAAGTATCAAAGCAAAAATGGATTAAAAAGCAATTCTGATAAAATGAAGATCAAAGATTACTCGTTACGTACAAAGACAAACACAGGTCACAGAACTTTGCCCGAAGCAGCTGAAACATTAGCAACAAAGAAGGCGGGGCATAGTAGCCTAAAAAACATCAGTGATGCAGAGAAAGGTCGAAAATATCATAAGAATAACTACCAAAGTGTATCATTGAGTTCTTACGAGAGTAGAGACAGAGGAACAGGATTTGAGTTACACGACTCATTTCCGACAAAAGCGGTCGTTCGCTTAGAGTCAAAACTATCCTATGATGGAAACTCAGGAGTAACTAAATCCGGTAGATGTCGAGCGAGAAGAGTACTTCGTAAGGTGACTCTACGTTCAGGTCTCAAGTCCGGAGATTTTTCCGACTACGGTCAAGTTCCTGATATTAACACTTGTGTCAAGCATTGCTGCGAACAACAAACGTGTGATGTTTCCCTGCTGTTAAACAAGCACTGCTACACACTCCATTGTTATAAACCCGAGCTGTGCAAGATCATTCCATCGCACGACTCAAAACTGAATCCGCAATTAGCGTTTGTAACGCGTTCTGCGAATGATGATGAATCAAATACTAGAGTTAAAAAGAAAGCCTCGTCTTCAAACGGAGGTACCTGTCCTCATGGCGCCATTTTTAGTGACGTCAGCTTGAAAGGAGGTCACAAGGCTGGAAAATTTGAACTCTTGGCAGGCGCGAAAGACATGCGCTCTTGTATTCAGAAGTGCTGCGCAAGTCCGAGCTGTCAGGTTGCCTGGTTCCTGGGAGATCATTGCTTCTCGGTGGCTTGTTATGACAAGTGCATCACTGTTAAAAAGCACTCGAGTAGCATTCGGTCTCAGCTTACGCTCCTCACAAGAAAGTCTCAACAGCCTGGGAACGACAGTAAGTTGTTGTTTTCCTTTGTTCTTGTCGGTTTTGTTCCATTGTCGTTGACAATGAACTGTTGGTGAGACCATTCTTCTTTCTCGCCCATTGTTTTTTTTTTTTGTACTAAGGAAAGTTAAACAGCACCGTTCGCTTTGATGGACGCGGTTTCTCTTTTCGTTCTTCTTTTTCATGTTTTCTTTTTTTTTTCATAGAAAGACAAGGGATTCCCGGAAGCAGAGAGGACCCTGGTAGGTTCAATATTAATAGCTTCATAGCACTGTTAATCAATTAACGCAGTCTTAGAATCATCAACGTGCGCAGCAACGATTGCCCAAACCAGTCAAACTAGAGCAAACGAAAAGAAATCTAATTCCACACATCTTACTTTTAGTTTCAAGTCGGAAAACATCAAGGGCGCACCAAACTTAAAAAAGAAACTGAGTTTGATTGCAAAAGAACTACAAACAGTTAATAGGCCATTTTGACGCAGAGGCAACAGGCACCTCATTCAGTCAATCCTCAATTTAATACTTCTTCCAGTTTCGTTTCGCCTGCTATATCACTGCTGAGTTATTTAAATTTTGTCAAGAAACGTTAAGAATTTTGCCATCTTGTTTTTTTACAGACAAAGTCTACACCGTGTCTTTAACGGTTATTAATCAAATCTTCACGGATCGACTCAAAGACATTGAGTCTCTTGAATTTCTTAACCTTGCTGAGAAACTTCAAGTGGCGGTAAGAAATGTTCACTCTTTTTAATAGAGGTTTTCTCTCTAAAATAATGACAAGTGATTTTGAAATCATTTTAAAAGTTTATTTTTCTGGCAGTTTAGCATGTAATAGACGGTGTTTCTCCTTAGATTCCTATATTTTTCTGGTTAACAATCCAAAACTTCTCGAGTTCTAATTGAAAAATAATTTTACCCGAGAAACTGCAACAAAACAACCACACAAAACATTTTCTATGACGTAAGCACTCTTTCCCAAAGTCCGGGAATCTTTATTTGCAACTCTAAATGTCAATATGTCAATGAATCCGCGCGCATAACTTATAACTTCAGGTGGGAGTAATTCCGGTTCGTTCTCACAAAACGTCTTTTCTAAAGAGAAAATAATCTTTAACAGATGGATTCACCTAACATGTTTCCACCCTTTTGCCACCCAGTTTAGATCACGTGATGATTCATTTGGAAAGTTGCTGTTCTGTTTGTACATTCGCGCCCATACAATCAGTTCGGTGTAAAAATTGCACAATTGTAATCTCCAAATAAATCTTAACATGTTCTGAATTAGGTGGCAGCAGGGACATAAAGACATTAACCGAATTCGTCTATTTTTATGTATGATGGGTTTAACACGTGGCATTCTAGGAATTCATAGCAATTTGTTGCAAAAAGGTCGCAATGTCTCATTTGTAAACATAATTTTTTTTCAATATTTAGATCAAACGGAGGGTCAGAATTAAATCATGCAACACAAACACCATTTCCACCTTTAATGAAGAGTCACTGATATACTGTATCATAAGTAAAGGATTGTCGTATTCTATTTTGTTTTCAAACAGATTTCCGCAGTTTTTGTAAATGAACCGTTATTTAAAACAGCAGAAGTTGTTTCTTTCCAGTAAGTATTGCGTATCGTTTGTTTCTTCTATCACTTTGTTAACAAACAAAAACAAAGATCTCATTAAATTCGTTGAGTCCTACACAAGACTTCAAATAGACTAATATAAAACATGAGTGAGTAATTAAACACAAACATGGAACATCAAGTAGAAAAATTCTATTTTTCATTTTCCTGTAACGAGGCGTATTTCTTTTTGTCAGATCTGGTCCAGTGGTCGCCAATCTCAAATTAATAGCAGCATCCAAAACAACAGCTTCACAACTTCTTACTCTTCTGGTAGAAGCTGTCAAATCTGGTCAGTTAAAATCCTCCATTGATGGTATTCCCATCAGCTTTAAAGTGAGCGATGATGGTTTTCGCTTTCTTACTTCGAATGGTAGGTGATTTATTCACGTTATTTCTTCTTCCTGTTCAGAAGTTGAAGGCTAATTATACAGTCGAGAAAAGTAGCTTTTCTAGGCGATAACTCATTTCCAAGAATTGATTGAGCCCGAGGATCTCTCGGTGTCATTGTAGCCCTGCTACAATACATGAAGTAGACGTTTGGGAGTGCTTGGAAATCTCCGAAGTGATCGTTCAATACTCCAGTTGGTTAATTTTCACTCAAATATCGTTCGGGCATTTGCATAGAAATTTCTAAGTAGCATTTGAAACCACGTTGCCTGGTCTTTAGAAACCATGCGAGCCTTGCACAACTCATAAAGTACAAGGAAAGCCATATTGTTACAATATTTGTCCCTGCGCTAACGTTATTTTCTATGCAAGATTTGAAGGGTTATGAACTTTTTATTAGCGTTGTGAAAGTCATCGTGCGCTAAGAATTCTGGGTGGTGAACCAGTCGCCATTTGTTTTCCTATGGAGGGTTGCATTTGGAGCCATGTCTTATTCCTTATATTTTTATTGTCATTCTGAGGACTTAACTTGGTGTGCGGTGTAGAACATGATTACGATGTCGACTGGAAGCTGATGATGTATAATTCCACTGACAATCAGATATGCCCAAGGAAAGCACAGGGTAATGACGCTTATATTAATGATGTTTACAAATAGTGTTTCCACATCATTCCTGTCTTCTCTTGTAAGGACTTTCTTTGTCGCAATAAATTTAAATGGATGCTAGCCACGCGGGTGAAAACGCACCATAGCATTCTGCAGTATCGTAAAAGATGCAGAAACGGATCTCCTGTTCATCTCTGTTTCGTTTGATTTTTATTCTTGTCAGGTCAAACAAGCAGGTTTTGCGCTGGAAGCGAAACCACAAACGCTACTTGGCTTGTTCCAAATTTTAGTGAATGCGTCTCGTCTGCATATAAAACACTTCATCAAGAGGTTGGTAAGAAATAGTTAGGAGAAATAGATAAAGATGATTCACGTACAAGAAGTTAACGAGATCTCTGATCTCATTTTTCTTTCAAAGCTAGTTCGGATACTTCGAGAACGTCACATCTGCTCGTTAACATAGCAATGCGTCGTGGTGCTTAGCAATGCACCGTTCAATATGTCATCAAGCAGAAACCGTTTAGTATCCCTGCGACTGACAACTTTAATATCGCAGTTATACTTCGGTTTATTTCACTCGATTTGATCGTCACTTGATATACAAAACCACCATGACTATTTTTATTAATACGTTTCTTTTTCTTTCAGAGCAAAGATCTCGCTAACAAAGCGGAAAGTAAAATACCGTTTCCTGCAGTGTCATCAAGCGACATTATCGCTCGTCTGGAGAAACTCGTTTTCGCAGATACCTACAGGGAAGACTTAAATAATCGCGCCCTTTCCGATCGACGTAAAAACACCCAGGCAGCTAAGAAGCGAAAAGGGAAAGCTTCCTCCAAACTTCACGACAAAGCTACGTTTGTCAAAAATCCCGTAAAGAATGCCAAAGAGGAAGATGCGAATTCTGTTCCAGTCACGGAGATTCCAAGACTTAAGCCTGAAATTTTATCAACAACAAGTGGTACGGTAAAGAACGAAGCTCAAAATCCTGTTTGGTTTTCCAAATCAAAGACAAAGCTGACTGTTTCAAATCCCAGGGACAATTTAAACGGGAAGAGTTTAATTCATCCCACAACCGCTGTTCACCTTTCACCGCCTTCAACAACCAGAGTACAACAAGTTGTGAGCGAAAATGGTGTGCCTTTGCTAGCAAACGGTAACGTAAATCGAGACAGGATACCAACTCAACTCTCAGCTTTCCAGCGACAAAGGCAGTGGAGCTTGCCGGGAGATCAAAATCCTGTTGCGAGATCAAGAGTTCAGAATTCTGTCCAATCAAATATGGCAAATCAAAGACAAAATGTACTTGCCTACAATCAAGCACATTATAGGCATCCATTTCCTTCGCGTAATGTTTTACAAAGGACTCAAGCGCATCAAGCCACTAATCCACAAGTCGCCCCAGGTTACGCTCGTGCACCTAATGTTTACCACTGGCCAGGTAACCAAGCCTTACAAGGTAACCGAGCGGGATTTCAGAGCAGCTGGGGACGAAGCTATTCTCCTCCAAGTTATTCCAGCGATCAACTCGATATCGGGAGAAGAAAACGAGAAGTCCGCGAGAGCAACAGAAAAGGAAAACGGCAAAATAGTCTTTGGTACACTGCACATCAATACCCTTCACGACTGAATTTCGGTACAAATCCAGGAAGGATACCCAGTGCAAGTTATCAGCAAGCAAGAATGAACTATTTTCAGCAGCGGCAAAATGCTTACCAAACTTCACCAAACCTTGCCGCTGCCAATGCATACCAGAGAGGTTATCCACAGCGGGCATCTTACGGGCAGTCGCTCGGGACGGGACTTTCGCCCGCAAGGCAACAGTCGCAAAACTTCGCAGCGCCAGGCTTAAGAGGTCAAATTAAGACTGCAGCAAGATACGGGACTCAACCGGGAATAGTTTCAGGTGGACATCCCTTACCCGTTGAACGTTGGCCAACACTGGGAAATCGAATCCAAAAACCAACGGTAGGCTTTCCTTCGAAGTACTCAGTTATGTCCGCTTCTCCTTCTTCGAGATCGGGAATTGAGCTTAACAAAAACCAAAACGTCAATCAAAATGCACAGAATAGTCAAAGAAATAAACCTGCTGAGATTGCGCAGCCTACTGAGAAGAGTGTCACTAGACTGCCTCCCGTTCACGAGTCACACAAACCAAAGGATACTACCATGCACCAAAGTAGTGCGCTCAAGAAAGTTGCGTCTCAAAACGATCTCTCGAAAAAGCTGCACGATTTGTCAGCCCCCGCACCACATGTAAAAGTCCAAGTTAAAGCTCACAAGCGTCAAAATACAACAGTCCCTCAAATCGAAAGGAACGAAAAGCACATCGTCCCTATGTTCGGTGGAGACATTTTGTTGTCTGTAGGTGTGCTTGAACTGCTACAGAAAATTGCGCGTCTTAGTGAGTCCAAGCTCACCGAAAAAGATCTTAAGGTAGGAACATGAAGTCTTTTTTTGTTAAAATACAATACCATCCTGATGCATTACGACTTTCATTTTTTTTACCAGTATTAACAGATGTGATTATGCTGTGCAAGGTAAAACTAACTTTAACGTCTGTTGTTTAAACCCTAGTCTCTGGATGCAATCCTAGTGTGTGACCATTCAAATGAAATCTATTGAGCAGTAATTTTATGTGGTACTGTTTACTAGGCTGTACAAGATGGTTCTAGCTTGAAAATATGTGGGTGAGACCCTAGTGTGTGAATCGCGGAATTCTAATGTTCTTCATTTCTTTCTTTTGTATGTTAAACAGTTGTTCTTGAATGCCAGTAGTCACCTACTGGACCTAAAAAACAAGCAAGAGTGGCTTAATGCGCAAAAGGTACCAATTACATCCATCTCATTCACGTTTCTACCGTACAATATTTAAATAACGAGCATTTCTTGCCTTTGTGCAGCATGCTGAAGATCTTTTTAAGAGAGGTATCAACGTCCTGGAAGACAGCAGTAATTGGGACTGGGACGAGTCTCAACAGATGATGGTTAGTACCAGTCCTACGCGCTTTCTAATTTTGATACGGTTCTCTCGGTGTTGACGTACCCACATCGAATACAATTAAATAAAACAGTTGAAAAACAAAGGTTTCATATTACTCCATGGAAACAAGCTATACGCGACTTTTACTATCGTTTGCTTTTATTTCATACTCAGGGCCAGGACTCAACCGTTGGACCCGTTGTGTTGGACGTCGTGAGCGCAATTCAAGAGCACGTCATGAATGCGTCATATAGTGTCTCCCTTACCAAGCCGGTCTTAACCAAAAACATTCGTAAGTTTTATAACGCAAAATGATTAGCTCCGGAAATTTTAAACGACAAATTAAAAGATATTTTAGGTTAAACTATCCCTAAGTACGTTTTGGTAAAATTTTCACCCTCCCCGCGTCACACAGATCGTTATTATTAAAGTTTTGTGAAGTTGTTCCCTGTCCAAACCCTCTCAACTAGCTGGAGCCTGTGCCATTTCCCGTAGCACGTAGCAACAACAACTTCCTCTTTATGGTAACCTAGTCCAATACCAGGTCAGCTCTCAGGTGAAAAGAAGAAATGCGAGAGTAAATTGTCTTGCCCAAGAACACAACACAATGTCCCCGGACAGGGCTCGAGCCCAGACCACCCGATCAGGAGTGGAGGCCATCATTAGGCCACCCAGTTTCTCTTAACGAAAACGTCCTCTTGAGGTTGTCAACCACACAAACAGAAACTGTAAATAGGGTGAAAGTTCTATTTGACAATTAGATTATGAACTAGAGATTTCCATGAGATGTCCGTTGATGAGAACGAAGGCCTAAGCGTCCTTCAAATTAACGATTTATTTATTTAGGTAGTATTAAACTTCGTTGTTTTAGCAAAATCCCGCGGACTGAATTGTAATTTGGCATTTTGCGATAGCGTACTGGCGCTCGTCTCGGAAAACCAGCAAACTTGTAGCCATTTCATTTGCAGAAGACCACAAGCTAGTACAGTCTAGTGGCTGATATGAAAGCGTAGTTAAGCTAAACAGATTGCAGCACTGATTTGCATTTGTGTACAGGTAGAGTTCTATCAATTGCTCTAGTTTTTTTCTGGTAATTTCTTTTTCAGTCGTTGGCATTCAAACATTTGGCTCTGACAGTTCAGATCCAACTCAACCCATGTCCTTCCCAAACTACTCCGATCCCTTAGTGGCAAACTGGAGCACTGGGCAGGATTCAATTACGCTAACGCCCAGTATCTTTGATTCCGCAGTAATAGGTGCGTATACGAATAATCAGCTCGCGCGTAACCTCGTTATCAGGGCGAGCTTGAAAATGTCGATGTCTGAGCTTGGTGAGGCTCGGGCCGTGTTAGAATATTGATATCTCGAACGCGGCCTTGTGGACCAGGCCCGGGATTCTCGGCCTTCACAGAGCACACTTCTCAATAGAGAGTCTTTTCCAATTAATTACCTCTCTGACTTACATGTAATTACCCGAGGTATTTATTTTTGCTTAGCAGGCGAGAGCGTGCAGGTTCATCTCTTGACGACCCGCTTCAAAACTGTCTCTATGTTGCTTCCAACAGCAAACGAAAGGTAATTTTGAACTTCGATAAGTGAAATGTCCTGTAGCCTTAATCTCAGACTGACCAGGCTACATCCAGTGGCATATCAGTGATGTTAATGGACTCCTGGCAGAACTAAAAGCTTAATCCGTTGACCAAAGGTTGAACTTTTTTGACCATTTACCAATCATATTGTCGGCGACACACGAATGTATATCGATTTTTCAAAGGCCATGAAGTCTTGCACGTGCAACGAGCGTGCCAAATGGCGTACCATGTTTCGTTTAGCAACCTGTGACACATTTATATCTTCCCTCCCATATTCTTCTTTGCTTTGCTTTCCTAGTGGTTTCGTATTAAACAGCGCTGTTTTATCGAGCACAGCAAGACCAGCTGTCACGGAAGAACTTGTGCCCCCTGTGAAGGTTGTCCTGTCGGTGTTAAACGTAAGTTTTTTTTATCAGTGAACACGTGATCAACGCGTACAAGAAACATTAGTGGCAGGTTGCCACAGTGAGTGCATACAGCTAAGCAATTTCAGACAAAGAAAATCATTTCTGCTACCGTTAAGTGGAGTGTGCCTTTTTTACCACAGTTCATTCATTGGCTTGAATAAGTAATGATTAGATTTTCGTATCTTTCGCTACGAGCTTTTGAAACATTGTTAAACAAGTTTTCCGTTGTATTTCAGTCTACTCTGATCACGTTTGAGCAAGAGTGCGTTGCATGGACATCAAAAGAAGGGTTTGTATAACAGGGTTTTTTTAATGCGGGTATTTCTTGGCCGTCCGTATTTTCGTATATTATAATGTAGCGATAGTTTGATGGGCACAGGAATGAGAAGAATCGAAGTTTGTCGAAAAGTACTCCAGGAAAACGGAAAGAGAAATGAAAGGGACTAGATAGTAGAAAAGGGTGCTAGGTTCCTTGTAATCAATTTTAACTTCCTTTTGCTTTTTGATCCCCTTTGCTCCCACACAGGCTACTAGGAAAGTTTTGATTGATTGATCGGTTCAGGTTGATTGATTGACTGATTGATTGATTGATTGATTGATTGATTGACTGACTGACCGACTGACTGACTAGCTGAGTGATTGGTGGATTGATTGACTGAATGATTGTTTGATTGGTTGACTGATTGATTGACTGCTTGATTGATTGCTCGATTGATTGATTGATTGATTGATTGACTGATTGATTCAGAAAAAGGATCTAAACTCTTCATTTTAAATCTCAAACGGTTTTAGTCAGGGAGGTGGAGAGTGGTCCTCTAAAGGCTGCAGACTAGCCAGTTCAAACGCTACCCACACAACGTGCGAGTGTAATCATATGACAGATTTTGCCGTACTGGCTAACACCAACAAAGCGAAGGTAAGAAGTGATCATTATCCCTAACAGGAACAACGTAAACTAGACGCGGTTTTACTTAATTATACGGGCGTTTTCCATCTGTGTTCTCCATCCGCCATTAGAAAACGTTCCACTTTTAAGGCGTGGATTACGTAAGTAAGGAACGGGTTGTAGATCATCTATTCACGGGTTTGCTCACAGAACACTTTCATTTTGTTTCAATTCGTGACTGGTATTGCATTACTCGGGTTTTTGATTGTTCAGATGCATTGACAGTCGTTTCAAAGGCCTCTTAGTACCACAGTAATTTCACGACTTTGTCTTCCTGCCTGTCGTAAAATTTGTTTCACTGCAGGGTATAGGAGCTCCACATCCCTCAGCTGCAGTCCCTCCTCCAGCGGCAAGTCATGACCGTGGCTGGATAGGCATACTGCTTGGAATTCTTGCAGTTTTAGTGCTGATAATTATATTGATTGTGCTACTTTTTTACTTGAGGTATGTCATGCCATTTTTAATGGAAACGTACTTGAAAGTGATGTCACGCCATGTCATATACCATTCTGTCACGTCCTACAAGGTTTCATCTCACATGCCACACAATCATGACTGTAAAGTCAAACTTTAACCAACCGGTTAGCTCAGTTGGTAGAGCGTCGGACTACCGTGCGAGAAGTCTCGGGTTCGAACCCCAGACCGGATTAACACTCAGGGTCTTAAAATGACTGAGGAGAATATGCTGCCTTTGCAATGACCACTGCAAATGGTTAGATATCCTAGTCTTCTCGGATAAGGACGATAAACCGTAGGCCCCGTCTCCTGCATCTTTACTGTAATGGCTAGCAGGGGACGTTAAAGAACCCACACACTCATCGTAAAGAGTAGGGCACGTAGTTCCC
>Ga0126337_10000265_pt1 | contig 23719 bp, 19 predicted proteins | sample DipCmetagenome_FD_92527 | JGI IMG/M metagenome (GOLD analysis project Ga0126337, IMG submission 92527) | Coral microbial communities from La Bocana,Puerto Morelos, Mexico - Diploria C A metagenome | ecosystem: Host-associated > Invertebrates > Cnidaria > Coral | place: La Bocana,Puerto Morelos...
AAAAAGTTGTTTGGGGGGTGTGGTGGTGTGGGGGGTGGTGGGGGGGGGTGTGGGGGGGGGGGGGGGGGGGGGGGGGGGGGTAAGGCACACAGAGTAAGTACCAAGCAATGTCCACAAGGTCATAAGTCCTGCTGTCAAATCAGTTGTGAAACATCCTTCTTTTAACATTTGAAAAAAAAGACCAACTGCAGCTACACAACCAAGCTTATGACTAGCATTTGTTGTCTAGGTGAAACAAACACACAAAAAGAAAAACCTTGTCCACTTGTTGGAAATTGGGCTCAGGAAGATCTTCTTATCCCAGAAAAGGAACCAATCCCAGAAACAGGAAGAAGCTGGCTCTATCCAGTAGCAGAAGTAGAAACAGAGAAGACCTATTACACCACATGAGCAACAAATCTCAATGTGGCTAAATTACATTTAGTCAAAGTTAACCTTGAGCCAATATAGCCAATGGAATACATGACCTGAAGGAAGGTACATCAGGGGTTGGGTTATGGTTATCACTTTACATGGGCACTTTATATTAACCATCTCAGCCTTGGTGGGTTCTTAGGTAAGTATTTAAATTCTTTAGAGAAATATTTTTCTACTGAATCCATTTTCAATGTGACAGCACCAGTTAGCAGCTTCTGGCAGGAGTGTCTTCCTGCTTCCAGGGTTGCCATAGATACATCCTTGTTGTATAGATATTCAGGCATCCCATTAACCTTTTAGGCACCACTTCCAAAGCTTATCTATTGGTGATGAGTTTAATGTAAGGACATAAAAGGAGAGATCAAGTCTATGGATTTCAAACCATGCTGGTAAACTAACCATTAGTAACACCACCACTGCACTTCCTAATGGTTTCAACTGCACAACAATTACAATAGACAGTGCACTATTACCTTCTTTTTGCGGTTTTCTAAACATTTGTTGACTGCTCGAGAGACTTCTCCTGTGCAGTCAATCAGAGCTTCTCGCACTTCCTCTGGACTGATGTTTCCAATTTCTTGTGAATTTTCTGGTATACTCAGCTCTACCATAACTCTGTGAATTAAATCATACCAAGAGGTCTGAAGCCAGTGAATGGGTCCTTCACGATCTTCACATCCAAGCACTGTTGCAATGTTCACTTCTTCTACTGCAAAGCCCTCCTTTTCAGCTTTCTGACAAGGATGAACAAAAATCATGCTTTTATAATTATATTCATAATTATACCATACTTATACATATAGTTGTACCTGTCCATAATATATTATGATGTAATCATAAATAATGATATCATAATTGTACGTAAATTATATCATACTCATAATCATAGGCCAACACAATCATATCCAATAACCTTAAGCTTTACTAGTCCATGCATCAAAATTGCTGCAAAATTACAATGCATTTGGCCCTAAATTTTTTTCACTTCAATTTTAATCACAACAGAAACCTTGTTGTCTGTAGACAAGCCAAGTGGCCTATCAAGCCAAAGCTTAACCTGGTTTCTGTAGAGGACCAAGCGCTCTAACAATGAGGCCACCAGGTCTCAACTGATAGTAGAGGTTAAATAACATATACTGGGGAAATAATCAATAGACTAAGTTTACACCTCCTAATTTAATGCCATGTTCACACTAACATGTCAGACATGTTTAAAAGTGGTTTAAATAAACAATGTTAAGAATTAGTTGCTAATACTGTGTACACGTTACAACTTAACAAGGTAAAAACCTGTTTGATTAAAATATGCTGGCAAGGTGGTTTCAGTTTTGGCTTCACAAAGTGGCTGCAACTCAAAATTGACAAATTGGAAAAACAAAACCTAATTTAGTTAATCTATTTTAGTTGGTGTGAATGGGGTATAAGCCTCTTCCTAAAACACGCATTGTCTATTAATTTACTATCAAATATCTTTACTTTCAACCATTCGACATAGCATGCTCCAGCTATATAAATCTCCTCTTGATGTCTTCTCACAGCGGCAGTATTTGTTGGAGGTGCTGTCCATGAGGCAGGAGGCAGTGTCTGGGGTAAACCAAAGGTTATCTGATGATGTGAAGAATTTCCAATAGGTGATGGAAATGACACTGCAGGATTCATCTAGTATGAGAAGCATTAAGTATTCAATTTGATCAGATTGCTCTTTTGATAATGCTATTCAGGGACTTTTTGCTGTTGGGTGATTAGTCTCAAACCACAAAGAGAGTGTAAGATTTTCCCAAATGGCCCACAACCATCAACCCCTGACAGCTGACTGGTTTGGAGGACGCTGTTCTTTACACAGAGATTAGAACATGATAATGGTTACCATGAATTTTCACCCTACGTAGCCTGGGTATATTTAAGGCAATAGGTTTCAGCACCCAAGTTAAATGACTAAGATTTGAACAAATGTACACTTCAGAGATCTGTGAGAAGTTTCTGATTGGTACATGACAATAAAAACCACTCTGTTGCACTAATAAGAACATTTCAAGCTCAAGATCTCTGTTATCTCTGAATTGTTTTAATGAAGCAGACTATATAAGAGAACTCTTAAAGTGTCCATGCAATGCAAAATAATAGCAGCTCATTTGAAAGGCTTTTAAAAAAAGTGAGAATGACATTTTTCTTTTTGGAATACCTTTTTTCATTTTGGAGATATTGACATTTTTCTATTATGCAAATTAGGAAAATGATGACATCATAAGGTTTGCAACTAAAATTGTAAAAATATCTCTGGAAATATTGAAGCAGTGTTTTTTAAACTTGGCACCAGAAATGTTTATCACAAAAGACACAAAACGACAGCTGTTGTGCTGTTGCCATGACAACAATTCTGCTGCTGGTCGTGTCTTAATTTAAAACAATAATTCCTAGTTTTTGTCTTAACCAAGCACCATCTACTCCAGCCAATCTAATGGTGAGAGTTAAGACAATATGGTTACCATGTCTGTTCCGAACAGGAGCCTCTGTCCTACTTTAAAGGGTTGAAAATGAGGATATTTGGTTTTTGACAGAAAGAGACTGGAGCCAAGAGAGTTTCCATGACAATGACACTATGGGTATTATTTAATTTCAAAGACACTGCCTTTATATTTCCAGAGATATTCTTTATTCAGTATTTTATCATTTAAGTTGCAAACCCTAAAGATGCCATCACTTACCTAACTTGCATAATACAAAAATGTCAATATCGCTAAAATGAAAAAAAGATATTCCAAAAAGGAAAACGCCATTCTTATTTTTTTTTAAAAAGGCTTTCAAATAAGCAGCAATTATTTTTCACTTCATAGGCACTTTAAACAACATTTATGACAACTCTTTGTATTGAAAAAGTGACACAGACATTGAAAATTGTACAATATGTTTAACAATAGCTATTTTCTGCAACTAAAATTTTAACGTCTTGTAGTGTGTGAAAGTATAAGCTTTACTCACTAAAAGAAGATTGATTAATTTAACAGATACTGGCAATGAAGAGGGGTCAATGCTCACTCAGGCTATCTACTGTGGCTAGTAAGGGACACAGTAGCCAGCAAATTGATCAGTTTCATTATAAATATCGTTAGTAAAATTTCAGAAATCGGTATTTTTTCCACACTAGTACATTGATTCATTTGCTGACAGAGAAGCTACATAATGCTGGTAGTTCACTTACACAGAAAGCTAGAGATGTTATCTCAGTTATGAACTCAAGGAAATCAAGACTGGGAACAATTCTCGTACCTCTGAAAATGGTGCTGGCATACCCATGGGACCCATCATATGAGGAGGAGGGGGAGGAGGAAATCCATATTGACTAAATGGCACACCAGCATCTCTGAGAAAAGAACTTCTTGCAGGCAGTGGCGAGATACCTCCTAGAGAAGCCATCCCAGATGGATTCAGTAGCCCTCCCTGACCCGGATTAATTGCAGCTGGATAGGTTCTTTCCAGAGGTGGACCAACAGGAACAGCTGGCTGAGCTCTTCCTGAGCCATCCCATGGCAGTCTAGCCTGAAGGTCACCTTCTGCTGGAAAATTGTTTCCTAAGTTTCGTTCTGATTGCAGTCTTGCTGACATCTCTTTTTGTATTGCCTGCTGATTTGTGGGCTCTGGTTTTCTGCTTTGTTCACTTGCACTAGAGGTTTCCTGGCTGTTTATTTGCATGGCCATATTAGTGCAATTAAACTGTTCAGCCTTGAGAACAAAATAAAAGATAGAAAATATCATTATCATATCAGACAATTTATGACAAATAAAAATATTTTCTTAACACAAATATGTTATTTAATGATCATGGGGAGGACTTGAGATTGAGTTGTATTCATAATCTAAAGTGGTATTAGAGTTCAGTCAGATAGAGTGATCACTAACCCTCTCATCCTCTTTGTCCCTAGTGAGACGTGAAGGAGTAGCAGTGTCCAACTCAAATGAAACCTACTTTAAAAATAACATACAATACTCCATGGGGATCATATATCTCAGCTTAGCCTTGATCTACTACATATAGTAAAACATGGCGAAAATAAACTCAAGTCAAACCTGACTGTCCCTTGGTGTAGGTGGCTGAGAACCAGGCATGGGTCTTGCAGTTTCACTAGTTCTTGAGGGTGGTGGTGGAATATTGCTTGTTTTGCAACACATCTCACAGATTTTCCGTACCCTTGAGTTGACAAAAGTACAATATTCACACTGCCACTTATCAGGGTCTACTAGAACTTGACCTGTGAGTCAGGACAGGAAACAATTTTTAGTGACCATTTAATAACATCCAATAGACCTGCCAGAAACTATTTTTCACAAGTACTTGTTAATTTATTGTACAAATGCACTCATGAACCAGCGAATCATAATCCTTCTGATATAGTGGGTCATCTTTTATTGGTAAATGGGGCTTCCAGCATGATACTTAATGAGTTTGCTGTTAAATTCTGAAAGGTCCCTGAAGTCTCTTGGCCGAGGCAAATTGCATGTCAGACTTACCACAAACTATTTTCTCACTTGTAAGTATTTGTCAATTCTTGTTATTGCCATAGAATTCACTGCAAACTTTGTCAAGCAAAACATATCATGTGCATGACTGGCTGGAGGGTGACTGACTCGAATGTCTGACAATGAAATAACTTTCTTGTTCAATGAATTAATGTTGAAAAATGTTTCATGCCATTCGTTTCAGTTCTAAAACAAAGTAGGCAGTGAAATCATGCAAAGTAAATGGCCAATTTCGCTGGTCACTGGCCCTTGTTGAAAACCCTGCTACATGACTCTACATTGGTATAGCATAGGTTTTGTTGTCTTATAAGAAGTCTAGTCTTCTAAGAGTCTTATAAGAAATCTTAGCTAGTCATGTTAAATGCAGAATAACTTTTGTCACCCCAAGAGATCAATTTAATGAAATTGTTCCTACTAAAATACACACCTGCATTTGATGAAGAAGTAGTAGGTCTAGTCCCTGACACAACACTCCCACTTCCTTGTGACTGCTGTGTCTGACCAGCTCTCCCTTGATCTGGAGACAATGCCCTAACAGGAAAATTTCTTGGTCCTATGAATTCCTGTTGTTGAGGTGACACAGATGGAATTTCAGGTTCCTTGGGTGGTTTTAGAGGGAGTGGCTTATTACAGAACAAGCAGGTCTTTGCTCCAGCAGAATTTAGGCAGAAACAATTCGGACAGGACAATGCCCCACCCTCATCTGGGCTAGCAGGCCCTTGGTTTCTTGGCGACTTTGATTCCACTGGTAGTTTGGGTTGAACTGGCGTGGATCGTCTTGGTGGCAAAGGAGGTGGAGCTATTTCGTGTGAAAAGACTCCCACATCTATAGAGACAAAAGAAACTCTGATGGTTGTTATATAATCTCAGTCTTAAATTGCAGTAATGTTTGCATAACTTAAATACGGAAACTGTTGAAAATACAGATAACACAAGGTGTCGATTAAATATAAAATTGTACTATAAGAATAATAGGTAACTATGCGTTTGTAAGTAAGAATCTATAGGGTTGTTGTTTTTACATGTTAATGTAATCACAAACAAAACCGACAACTATAATAATAGAGATTAAACTTGTGAAGTATATTTTTCCTTTTTCAAGGCTTTTGATTAATTCTTTTTTTCAAACACAGAATTCTCCTTAGGAAATGCAGTGGTCATCACTAGTACAGGAAAGTCTGAGATTGTTACTGCATTTTCAGATGAGGTGTTACTAACAAGGATCTCTGTAAAGTTAGGGGTTTCATTAAAGGCCAGGCACTGGCTGTGAGGATGATTTTGCCCACTTGGTTTGACCATCTAGAGGAAACGTTTTTTTTTTGGCAAAGAAGTTTTGTTCAAAACATTTTGCCTGCCTGTGAGAACCAGTTGCTCTCCCACTGCAAATGTTAATAAAACCCCTACAGTCAAGTACATGTTTCTTAACAAAGTACGTACCATCTTGCACTGCAATATTACCATCATTTTGATCTTTTGCACCTGGAGAACTCTCCTGATTTGCAGAGTTAAAATTAGTAATAAAGGGTGGAGGCCTTCGAATTTCTCTTCTTTGGTTCTGATTTTGACTTGCTGCTGCTGCTGTGGTGGATTCAAGATAAGCATGCTGAATGTCAGACTAGAACATAAGTCCCTAATATTCTGCTTTATTTACTCGCAAGACAACAATTGGCTTATCACTAGGTTAAGCCCTGTAACTCCAAATTCAAGTTGTCATGCAGCCACAATTTGCAAACAGCTTACTGACTAGCCAACCAATTAGGATTCTTAACATGTTCTGTTCATTTGAAATACAATTTATGTTTTTTGCATAAATGAAAAATGAATGATCAGTTAAGTACTCTCAATGACCACTACAATCATCCTATAATTAACTGCAAAGTTAAATTCAAGTAAGTGCTCTTATTTCCTTTAGATGTAGCTGCTTTTCCTATGGCTTCTCTCAGGAGGTCATTGCTTTGGGAGCTTGTTACTTTTAGATGGCTCAATAGAGCTGTAGGATTCATGGACCAATCCCACTTTGTTATTACAATTGTTTCAAAAGTGAAGACATGCAGATCTTGAGCACATAAAATTATTAGCATATCTAGTTTTGTTCATAGACAGTTGGACCCTCATCTACAGGAATTCATATACTGTGTTCTGTGTGTTGCCCACTGTCATTTTCAAACAGTTGAAATAATTTGGAGTCAATACTTTTGGTGTATAATCATACTACAGCACTCTAGCTATTAAGTATATTATACCACAGCAAAGAAGCTTACTTGTCACAACAGGTTGTAAGGCACCTTTTTGATTTTCAACTTTAAAGGCTGCAGTGGTTGCTGCATGTACTGGTGACTTGGCAGGTGGTCTGGGAGATGCTGAATGCTGGACGGGTGGGCTTGTTGGTCTGGTTCGCTGATTCTGAAGCATTTCATGTGATGGTTTTGGAGGGATCGAGGGTGGATTATCTTCTCCTTTAGGCGCAAGTGTTCTAGCCGGTTGAGCTAAACCCTGACTGCATGCAGGGGGCTGCCTAATGTTTCGTCTTGGAGCAGGCACAGGTCTTTGTCTAGGAAAATGTGAAAGTAAATTCTGTAAATCAATGCACATTTAGCTGGTTTTGATGCTGCAAAAATGACTATGAGGAAAGTTAACATCAAATAATAAATGATATGTTAACCCTCCCACGGAGGTTTGTTTTGGTTTGAACTATCCCTTCAAACATTTTGACTTTTCAGACCATCCTACCCTTCTAATTTGTTTCCCTTGTGAGAAATATTATTATTATTGTTTACAACTGCATGTGACCAAACATTAAAAAAGCCATTAGACAGACCACTCCAAAGCATCAGTTCTATCTTTAGAGATACATGTAAGTCCAGCTATGTGAAGAACAAATTGTGCCTTCTCACCTTTATTAACTATAATTTTGAAACTTGCTCCCCTTGTATCAATGATTGAAAAATGAACAAAATCCACTAAGTATAGCCTCATGCAATTCTATATTGTGTTCTTCAAAATTCCGGTATGCTTGTCATTAATACACTGGAGTGCTACTATAACTATTTAAGTTACACACAAAACAAAAAGAACCCTTGCTACAGCTTACAATATTAATGGACAGTACTATTGGTAATCAGAGACATACCTTGTTTCATTGCCAGTACTTCCTGCAGCAGCAGCAGCAGCAGCTCCATGACTCTGTCGTGTTGATACTGCAGCAGGAGCAGCAGCAGCAGCAGTGGGAGAAGCAGCAGCACTTGCTACAGGTAGTTGATTAGGTGGGCTTACTGGAGATATCACGAACTCAGTCCTAACATGATGTTTTCGAGATGTATGCTTATGATACAAGCTATCGCATGGTGGACAAAATGTGTCCTTACATTCTTTGCAAAACTTTGTTGCTACTGATTCTCCACATATACGACACTCAAAATCTGTAGAAGCCTGAGCTGGAGAGCTGTCATTTGGCGAGAGTATACCGTCTTCAGCATCTTCATACTCAGAGTCGCCTTCACTATCATTGTTTCGTTCAGCATTTTGTGGTTCTTCCCTTACCTGCAGGACGACCTTTACTTTTTCCTGAAGCAGAGATTCAAGAAAGCTTCTTATAATTTAAGACAAAACCATAAAGTTACAGGTTGGCTGGTGACTATTATTATTATTATTATTATTATTACTATTACTATTACTATTAAGTTTTTTCGGCAAACAGTGCAGATAATAAATTTTATTTTTTTCCAATTGGGCACGGTAACAAATCCTGCAATCTGATTGGTTCTTAGCGCAGTCCGGATTTTCCTATTTCTGACCACGGTCACAATAACGCTTGCGTGAGTTTTTTTTTCTGTGAGTTTTCTTTCGTTTAAAAGCTTGGAAAAAAATAAATAAGTTATTTACCGGCTTAAGGTCAGTCCGTATAGTGAAAAACTGTGACCTCGGACTTGAAAATGCTGCCCGAGGCCGCACCTCGGTCACAGTTTTTCACTATACGGACCTCCCAGCCAGCAAATAACATATATATGATAAACTTCAACAACCGTTTTCACATCAATTGAATTCATGCATTTGAATCACTGTCAAGGACTATTACTTACTTCACCATTCGTACAAGGTTTTGTGTTTAAACTGCTTAACTCTTTTCAAAAATTTCCAACTTGTTTTTCTTATATTACTTCTTGATCTAGATTTTGAAGCTTGGTAGCTAACATTTAAAGAACAAATATTGTAATATCTTAGACTGTGTTCTAATTTTTTTTGTTCTAGTTTTATAATTTTATTATATAGAAAAGAGTCCAAAACAGATCTCAAAAAGTACAGCATTTTCATTACTTTCAAGACCTTATTATTACAGAAAAGGCTTAATACTGGTGGTGCAATACATCTTTCCATAATATGAAAGAATTTTTACCATGGTTTCTATTTTAAGAAATCCCCATCAAAAGTAAATATACAGTACCGCCTGAAAGCATTTTCCCTTTTATCAAGGTTTTGCTGCAGACAATTCGCAGATTAGCACCACATTCTCGCCCAGCATTGACACTGCATGCCAAAATTTTGCCAAGGCACACAATACCACAGTAAACAGTAAGACGTAGTGGAGTTAGTAATAGTAGCACTGTTAATTTCACAAGACTTCTTTACATGTTACATTTTTCATGTTGTGAATGGGAAAGGAACTGAAGGAAATATGCTTTGTTCTCGGTTAAAGATATGACACTATCAAGATGAATAAATAGTTCTCTGTTGCAGAACTTCATGTCGGCTTGTTTATCTTGAGTACTTTCACCTTTGATGCGAAAGTTCATGAAAAAGGACTTCTAAGAATAAGAGTTTCTTCCAAATAAATAATTTTCTTCGAGTCCGTGCTCAGAGCCCAAAAAAACTTGGTCAAAAAGCCACAAGCTCGAACATTACTATCAAACTAGTATTGCATGAGAGATCACGTGCATACTTGGCGGTACGCCTTAAGAGTTGTTTACGAATAAAACTAGTTTCTGTTTTCCCGATATTGTGATCGGAATTTGAGGCAAAATACTTTGGAAAGGACAAGGTTTTATCGTGTCCTATTGGGTAAATACCTTCAGGCAGCACTGTAATGGGAAGATAACTCAAAAAAACACAATTATAACTATGCTTCCATAAAATATTCTTGTTTCCATGTTCATAATTTGTTCTGGAAGGAATTCAATTTTAAAAATTTTGAATTTATAGAAGGGGCACATTAGAGACTTAAAGTGTGGTCTAGAGAGCAAATATATTTTAACTGGAAGTGGAAATGAAGTGGAAGGACCAACACCTTAAACAAGTTACAGGAGATACATGTACCAAAAGTGTAAATATCCAGGGATGATATGAGTATGATATCCGTAATGAGACAGTTTTGTTTTTATCTCATATTCATCTCTGTACAGTTTATAAAATCATCACTGGTATTTTCTTTACAATTTAGGTTAATTTTAGTAGTTACCTGTCCCCCTGATGGATCAATGGGCTCCTTTCCCCCTTGCCTCCTTGGTGATGGTCTTGGTAAAAACCTTGGATTACTTGGTCCAGTCGGAGGTGGCTGACTTAGTCTTGAAAACTGGTCAACTGTTGGCCCTGTTGTGGCTGCAACAGGATGAGGAGGCCTAGATTCTCTATGTGGAAAAGGCTGGGGTCTTGATGAAGGATGGTCTGATCTGAGAGGTCTTGGAAGTTCTACTTCATCCTGAGGAACTGGTGGGTCCATTTCGTAAAAGGGATGTTTGTTTACAAGTAGTGCCTCGATTTCATATCTAGCAAAGAACAAATCTGGTGCCAGATCTTTCAGTTTAGTTACATTAGGCTCAGGTACATTGCCAGGGAAGGTGACACCATCTGCAATGTCTTGAGTGTAACCCATTTGTGATAGAATGTCGCGGCTGCCTATCAGTCTGCCAACATGGGCTTTGACGAGGGAGCTGGTAAACTTCACAATCCTCCAGTAAGGAGGGCGGTTTTCTTTTATTAGATTGGAGGCATACTTTTCCAAGATACCTAAGCTATGTTTCAGATGGAGGAACCGAGATTTCTCCTAAAATTGTGACATTTATATTTAGTTAGACATATAAATTAAGTAATTTAAAAATTCAACAATTTAGGAGTAAATGCACTGTTCTGTGATAAAGATTATTTGTATCATTTTGTTCTGGAGATGTTAAGGAAAATGAGCTTCAAATAGAGATTCTGTTTAAACAAATAGATTCCATGTTGTCATGTGTCTGTTCAGTAACTTACTGATCACAGATGATGTCAAAATATAGGAAGAACAAAAAAAGAGGCACATTTTCATAGGCTGGGTGTGTCACAGATGTTCTAACAACATTTTGATTCTTTTGGGTACCATCTGAACCAGGGAGAAGGTAGAGATGCTCCTAGTCACTTAGGAAAAAACTCTGGTGACCAAGGGACACTAAAGCTAGATTCAAACTATATGTTACAGTTACAGTTATGTCAAGTAATATTACAGTATATAGGTGGGTCATGAGTAAATAAAGAGTTGCAGGACAGGAAAAAAATGAAATCCATTTGTGAGCAGATGGGCCAGTAAATTTTAGTTTTTACTTGCCCCCACTTAAATATGACTCTCTGATGTGGTGGCCAGCATGAAAATCAGAGGGTAAAGGTGAACAAAGTATGCTCAGACTCATAACTAATCCATGCTTTCAGCCTAATGGTTAACTTATTTTGTGGTCTTAAGCATTGAAATAGCTTCTGACTGACTAATCAGTTATCAAGCAGACAGGCTAATTTCCACTAAACTTCTATTTTCACTTGCCCAAGAACAAAGTTTACTTGCCCATGGCAATCAGGGTTACTTCCCACCCTGACTTGATCATCTCAGGTATTCATCTTTAGTTAACTTAATTGACTTAAACCCATCTCGCCTTCTCTACAGGAAAATGTAGCTGCTTACTTTAGCTAGGAGTTGATAAAAGAGTTGAATACTTGTGAAAGATGACTTATTCAACAAACACAAGCGTGGGACAAAGAAAATATCAGAGTCTCTGACCGGAATCGAACCCATGACCTCCTGAACACATGGTGGGTGCTCCATCCACTGAGCTACGAGAACTCATGGAGAGCAAGGTCATTTAACTGAGTTCATATGTGACAGACGTCCTGCATACTGCTAGGATCAGCACTGTCCAATTCATTGTGAGTGGTGGTCACGATGAATTCATCTTTCACATTTCATTACCAAGCTCAAAATTCACCATCTTCATTCACTTATTGAGCTAATACTTGTAATGATAGAAAAATAAAGCTTTAAATACTGGACTAACCTTGTTTGCTTCAAGCACTCTCCTTATATCGAGTTCTACATATTTCCTTTCAATATCTACATCAGCATTCATAAGTAGTGCACACAAGTCCAGTAAGTTCTGCAGAGAATTGTCTGACCCAGTAACAGCCACATATTCTTGTACTATAGCAGCTCTTCTTCCTCTTATTTCAGCTTCCTTTTCTTCTTCGCTGAGATCAGTAAATCTTTCTGTACCTTCCAGAGGGTATTGTCTTCTCCTTATATTTATATACACAGTAGGTTCTGCTTCCTGAGTGGACTGTTCTGATGGAAGGTTTGAGGGTCCTGCAGCAAAATGTAGATTGCACATTATTTTCACTTGCTCAATAGACTCTGATGTACAGTAATAGTAAAGCAGAATTCTTTGTTTGCACTGTGATGCAATAAAAAAATAATTTAAAAACCACCTGGCAGTGGATAAAGTGATGTTATAGGAGATAAAAAAGACAACACTTTTCCAAGCTTGGGTATTTGTTGAAATATTTTGCACAAATCTACAGAACCCAGTATGGAGATACTGAGTTGGTGTACCTCCATTGTTCACCAACATGGTGGCTTGAAAATAGTGTAAACATCTGGAAATTACTTAAGCTATCTAGGTAACTGATTATCTGATTAAACAAACAAATTAACTTCTAAAAAGGCTAAAAATAACAATTCTGACAAACACATCCATAGGTTTATGTCACGACATCTCTGGAATTAAAAAAGTTCTTGTCTCCAGACAAAACAAGCTATTGAGCCAAAAAGTGTTTTACAGATGTAAATTTACTCCCTCTTATGCGTGATGAGGATAAAAACTTTGGGGCTCTTTAGTTTTGGATTTTAGAAAATGAGATGTCTCACGCATGTGGGAGAATGGGCAAACCCACAAAACAGAACTTTTTAGAATTGGCCAAAACTTTAAGTTTTTTTATTAGTCACAAGGACAGGCTGATTTTGCTATCTTTTTCTATAAATCAGATGAATAGCAAAAGGCAACAGAGCATATATAGGAGGTGCTGACAGTGGTTTCTATATATCTCATGTTTATACCTTGTCTTTTAATTACCAAAACATAGGCATGTAATACATGATGATGTACTAATAGTTTTATCGCCCAAGGATAGGATTTAAGGTGGTGAGCCTTGATTGAAGTGAACATTCAGGTTATGCTTTTCAAGATCTACTATGTTGATTATTCAAACTTTATCCTCTAATTTGAAACACCTCTTAAATAAAGTGCCTTTAGAGGCAATTATTACAAGCAGTCTTTCACTCACTTTGCACAGGATTGGAAGCCTGAAAATGAGGCTGTCTTGGTCTTGCAACAGGGTTATTAATACCCTGTGTTAACTGTTGAGTCTGAGGTCCATCCACTGCATCACGAGAAACAGGTGAACGTCTAACCCATACCAGATCTTCTGCATCAGAACCAGATGTTGAAACATCCTGTAGTGAATCAATAACTGTGCCAGAGAAACCATTTTCCCGAATCATTCTGTTATCAATGTCATCATCTGGAAGGTAGTTCTGTTGCCTCGAAAAGTTCTCATTTGCCATATTGGGTTTAAGTGAAACAATTTCTTCAGAAAGCCTTCTGTCAGTCTTTTATGGAGACAGTGTACTAACTTTCTGGATATAACAGGTGAACAAGCTGGTTATTTTTAACTGGGCTTTCCTTTCAAATTATTTTTCAAATAATTATACCAAAAGGATGCTGTTCACATGTTGATGATGTGTTCTTGACTTGTGTAAAACCTTGGTTGACAAAAAACAACAAGACAATACATCACCATCATCAAAACACTACATCACCAATGATTATTATTAATAGCATTGCACAAAAAGTAATATCACACTATATTTCCAACTGAGCTAGATTGACTTTGGTAAGGTATTACCAAAGTTGGAGGGAGCAGGTATTCTCTTATATGGGCTATATAGGTATGTACTGCGGGATAGGGCATCAATTTTTCCACTGTTTGCATTATTTTCCGGTGTGATCCTTAGGTAGGGTACATAAACTGCATCAGCTAAAATTGCAGTGTGTAAATGAACAGCTAAATGAAAAACATATGATCTGTTAAAACTAAAACTTGTAATGTTCCATGTTACAGAAACTAAATAAAGTTAAAACATTCATGCTATTCCTAGTTTTTGCTTTCCCCATGAGTAGGGTACCGATTTTCATTGTTTCATCCTTAAATAGGGTCAGGGTTTTAAGACCCTTTGTGGCACACATTTCAACTCAGACATATCCTGTGTTTTCTCAAGAGTCTAGGTTGTTAATCAACATTATTAAACTTGCGTTGACTTGGTTTAGGTGACCAAACAATGACAAACTCAAATCAACTTGGATGCAAATTTGATCTCGACCAAAGTGAGCGCAAGCCATTGCAAGTCAATGCAAGTACTTGCAAGTCCTGGCAAAATGGAGCCGCAAGTAGACCTAAATTTTCAGCTTGTGTCTACTTGCGATTCTTTTTGGCCCAGGGCTAAAAGCTCCAGCCAAACAATTGTAACATGTAGCAACATTGTTGGGAGCAACATATTGCATGCGTTTGCTCACACTGTTGTGCAGTGTCACATGTTGGGTGTTGTTGGCTCAAATTTGACCATCTTCAAACAACACAACAACACCCATCCTGTCCCAACACATTGCAACAAGGCGGACAATCGAAGGCAACATGTTGCACCCAACAATGTTGTGATATGTTGTGTTGACAAGTTGCGTTTGTTTGGCCGGGGCCTAAGACCATAATTCACTAGCACACCTTGTCCTTTCTTTGTATCAGCCTCAAGTTTGGATTGGTTCACAGGACTGCCTTCGTCCTTTGTGATTGGCCGGAGTGATTGCTTTGGTTTTGGTTTTATAACCACTCTTAACTGCCACGTTGATTTTTTGCTTTCACCAACAGTACTAAATTAGCTTTTCCTTTGTGAAGATTGACGATGTTCATCTTAAGTTGGCTGAAGATAGTGAGATTATAAACTGTGCATAATCTAAGCGTTCAAAGGAAATAAGACTTGGTTATAATAAATAACCACCACTAGGATAGGAATTTTATGTTCTACGAACAGTGCAAAATTTTATAAACAAACAACTTCCTTATTTCATGTGCTCGCTGCGTTGTAATACTTTTAACCAGAGCGAACAGCATAAACCACGACTTACTTCCTCGACCGTTCACTAACAGTTAGCTTACATTCTGAATACAAGCTTAACGTCGTATCTATGAACTGAAAAGCTTCTTAAACTGAGCCCATGGATTCGACCGTGTTTGAATTGCACCAATGTTTTTTGAAGAAAACAACTTCATAACTTGAAAATGATTGCATTTGCCAATGCATTACCTGAAAACTTCGACCTTCGTCTTCACTTTGAGCCGTATACATATCTATATAAAGAGTAGCTTCTTTTGCTGAAATTTGCCTCCACGGTCAAAGGTGAAATTCTTGGAATAGGGAGTTTGTTAAGGGAAAAAACCCTTTATCTTCGTTTCACTTTTTTGACCAATTGTGTGTCATGCGGTCTGATTGGTGTTCTTGGGGAGCCCCCTTCGTGGCTTGAGCATGTGCCATTCGTCAGGTTTTGAAATTAGGCAAAAACATACTACAGGATTGTCTGTTGCTTTTCTCAGAAAGAGGGAATTTTAATCGGCTGAATTTTGTTGAGCTGCTGACTCACATCCTGTTCAAGTCTGAGCGGAAATTTCTCAAGCTCTTCCCCCGTAAAAATGCATATAGCACCTCTCTCCTCCCCCACCAAGGGGAGGGGAGAGTGAAGGGGAGCTGGAATGAGGTTGATTGGGCTCTGGGAACGATTGTCGTCTGGTCTTTTCTACGAAACCAAACTTTTTATGTTTTCATCAGCGTTATTTCACTTTTCAATAGGCCTTGTGTTGTATTTGGTTTTTAATTGGACGTGCAGATGGCTAGCAACTCCAAACGTGGAAAGAAAACCAATCAGCCGAACACAAAGGAAACCAGTCGCAAGTGTCTTGGAATCCTTGAATGAGGGCTCCAGTATCTGGTGCACGGGTCATAACAAATCGGCCCGTGTCTGCAAATTTCGTTATCTTTGTTACCACCCAGTTCAAGACGATTACTTGTTTTTCCATGGTCCAGAAACAGTACTCGATGGCGTCCCCATCAACCGTTTCGATCCAGCATTGTTGGACATGTCTTCAGTCGAAGATCATAACACCCAATACTTCAACTATATTGACTACCCAGTTGAAGCTTTAAAAAGCTTTTCCAATATTTCGATACTCGAAGACTTTAGCTTGATATTTCATAGATTCAATGCAGAAAATATTATGCATGTTGTTCATGATGATCTGTTACCTTTGTACCACACCATGAGGCAGTTCTCACAGAACAAGTTCCCCATTGATCTGGAATACAAAATAGTTATGATGGAAGGATGGAATGAAGGAGCTTACTTTGATCTATACAAACTATTTACTAACAAGGAGATGCTCCTCAAAAAAGATCTCCAGAAGGCAAATCAACTGCTTTGTTTTCAACATGGAGTTATTGGCATATCAAAGTATACCACCTGGTATCAGTATGGCTTCAGAGAGCCCCAAGGGCCACTTCCTCATATTTTGTTAACTGGTGGATATGTGCGACAATTTACAACATTTTTGAAAATGAGGTTAGGACTAAAACACACTTTGTTACATGGATCTGACTCTTCATATATAGTCTTGTGTTCGAGGGAACATAATCGTTTGATAATAAATGAACTAGATTTGTCAATGGCAATTGCCAGACAGCTCAAAAAACAAGTCATCCGAGTCAGCATGGCAACACACTCTTTAAAAGAGCAGGTCCAGCTTGTAAGCAATGCTAGCGCACTGATTGGAATGCATGGCTCCCTGTTGATCCTGGCAATGTTTCTTCCACCTGGAGCAAAGCTCATTGAACTGTTCCCATTTGGTATTAACCCTGATCGTTACACTCCTTACCGCACTCTGGTGGAACTACCTGGCATGGATGTTGTCTATGCCTCCTGGAGAAATGAAATTGAAGACAACACTGTTACTTATCCTGAAGAGGCACCAGATGTTGGAGGAATTGATCATCTTAGTGAAGACAAGCAAGAAGAGATCATGAACACGAAAGAGGTACCAAGCCATTTATGTTGCAGCAACCCTTACTGGCTTTATAGAATTTACCAAGACACTATCGTTGATATTCAGTCTCTCTTATCAGTCATTGAATCAACAGAAAAAAATCCAAAAATATTATCTTCAAGACAGATTCCTACTTATGATTACAAACTTTACCCAAGTAAAGTTGTGAATGTAACATGCCAACCTCCTGCAGAGAGCACACAGCCAACCTTGTGGTTGTCATGGAAACCACCAATTAATGTGCCCTTCCTTGAAACTGAAGACATTAGATATGAAGTGTGGATTCAGCGGGTTGGACAGGATGACTATGTGGCATACATACTTGATATGACAGACCACATGTTTAAAGAAAATATAGAAAAGAACACATATTATAATGTATGGGTCAGGTGCCTCGTCAATGAAATTCCAGGTCCTTTTGGAAATGTTACACACTGTGTGACACATTAATTTGTGTTGGAAGTGTTTAGCAATGTGATATCTCTGGCTGAATTTTCTTTTAAACCTACAGTCTTTGACAAATGATCCAAAAACTGTGTGCAAACTGTGTGCGAAGAACTCTCAAGTCTTGGCCCACTGCCATGACTAATGAAGCAGGCAATAATATTATTCTAAACCTCTGCCAAGACAGTATGCCATTCTTTCAAATTAGTCTCTTTTTATTATCCAAATACCTGTTTCTGTTACCATTTTAATTACTCATTTTCACACTTTTCACTGTATATAACTAATGTATTCAGTTGTGTTTTGATTAACATAGTCAAAGGCTGTAGGTTGACAGTAAATTTTTCAGCAAGAGAACATTTTGATTTGTTTTAATGTGCTATTTTATGTCGTGAAACTAAAAGACGACAGTCACCCTGGACAATCTAGTCAACTTAATCAAGCCACAAGATAGATCTTCTGTAGAAAGAAAAATTGTTTTGGACAGTGGATAAATTGGCTTTTCTAATGGTACAAATAAAGATTATTGTCATGCATCCAAGAAAAAGCACATTGAAAGTTAGAGAATCAAAATAAAAGTCTTGAGTTCGAACACCATAAGGAACATAATGCAAATGAAGGCTTAACAAAAGAATATTTATTAGATTAAAATCTTTTTTGTTACCTACAACTGATATACAAACCAATCTGTTATCTTCATGCTAAATAATCTTTTCTTTCTTTTACGACAATGATGTTGTTACTTTGATTATTCTTTGTTACTTTGATGTTCTTGATACGAAAAAGAAGCAGTTTTTTTGAAACATTTAATGATAAAAAATTGCAATAAAACATTACGTAAAAACATATTAAAATCTTGTGGACGACGTTTCGACGTTAGGCTGACGTCATTATCAAGTCAGAGAGTAAATGATAAAAAAAAGTGTTTAAATACTGAAAATACAATAGATGACGGAATGTTCTTTTTAAGCAAAGAGTTTTGTGCGAATGGAATCAGTCTGGGTGTTAAGACTGGGATTTCGCTTCTTGATGAAAAGCATCTCGTAGACAAGACAATCAGATTTTCCTTGGCACTTTTTTAGAATGCGGAATTGGCTTTCTTTGAGGAGGCTGTCGATAAATGTTTTCCAATCGCAGAGTATTTATGTTCGACAATACGTTGGTGCAGGTGTTGAGCTGTAAAGCTGACATAATCTGAATTGCACAGATCACATGTAAAACAGTAAACCACACATTGTCGATTAATTAACAATTGGGGGCTTGATTTCCCTGGGCTTGAGGTCTTGTTCTAATTTTCTGCTGGTAAACACAGGTTGGAGTGTGGTACCCAACATCAAACATCTGCTAATGCACTTAAAAGGCAAATGCGTGACCTTAGCCACAAGATGGGTACCACACTCCAACCTGTTGGACACAGGACTGTGTGGTACCCATCTTGTAGCTAATCCCACTCCAAAGATTTATTGACCAGCTATTCTACAGTTTTCAGAAGAAATTTGAAAACTTGGCGATAGGGGTAGACCATTTAACTTTTGAGGGAGGGTGGGTGATTTTCAAAAAAAATATCCTGCAAACATACTTGTACCAAAAAATGCATGCACCTGACCACTGGCAAAAAAAATCACACACATTCAGTGAACTAAATCAAGTATATTAAATGGACAAAAAATATATCATGTATACACACATCTCCAGAAAAAAATTATAGTGCATGAAATCACCCACACCCCCCCCCCCCTCAAATGGTGCACCCCTCATGTTTAACCATTTGCAGGGAGGTGCACAGACGGTTTCATGATAGACAGCACTATGATCAGTGCAAAGTTAATAAAAGTTGCAATTGATGCAGCTTGTTTCAGTGTGAGAGGAAAGCCATATGTCTTTGTGCCCAAATGGAAAGACTCCACCAGCTTGAAAAACCTCTGCCATTCTTCTTTGTCACCATGTAACTGACCAACGGACCACAAGTAATTAAGATGCTGCGACACATGGGACAAGGCTTTTGTGATACCTGCTGCACTCCAGAGGAGGCGGAGTGACAGTAGAAGCCATATGCATGTCCTGACAAAGGTCCACCAATGAGAAGACTTGAAATTTTCAACAAGACTAACAATGGCTCCCACATGGGTAACAAGGTTAGCCACTGAGAAAAACGCTAGCAGTACAATGAATGGCTGGAAAAGACCTCCAAGGGCTTCAATGCTTCCTATCACACTGGAAAGATATTTGCTGGCATCAACTGGCTTTATTCTTGGTCGGTTTGGCACACGTATCCTCCCTTGTGTTGGTCTTGTGACATCAACTGACACAGTAAAGTTATCAAAGTCATGAGATTCCTGTGCCCCCCAATTCCCCCCTTCGATGCTGCTTTGATCTGAAGTCACCTCAACTTCATCTAAAACTGGAGCTTCTTTTTCATAAACAAGAACAAGGTCTTTACTAGTCTGAAATAAATCCATAAAAAGAAACCCAGTTATACCATTTATTAATCTTCTTAATGGACTAAGGGTATGCAAGACATGGTTTGGTTTTTCTGAGGGCCTGTACAGCAGAAATGGGCTGTCTCCGAACATGCACATGAAACTGATGACATCTCGAACAGTCAATCGGCTTATCAAAATAAAAGAGTAGGCGACGAATCCTGTAATGTACATAGCCATCACCCAAAAGAAACAGTAAAGTACGAGCCATGTCCAGGTGTCGATTTCAAGCACTTCTGTATGACTTTCCGCCCAAGAACCAGCAAATTTGTCCCCCTGGAATACCTTGTGGAAAATCACATAAGCGGTCCACTGGTAAACTTCTAAAATCAACGGATAGATGCAGTTTTTAAAAGCAGCTTTCCTCAGCCAAGAGTTCCTTTGTGTTTCGTGCCACGGAATTTCCTGATCGGACTCCACAACACCTTCCACCATAGACTTCCTTAACAGCCTTCTTTTCAGCAGCTTGTTGAATGCTGAAGACGTGTAAACACGACATCCCGAAAGCAGGGCAACAAGAGGAACGATGTAAAGTGAAAACTGTATCCACGTGTCTATTGTGGTTCGAACAAACACTCCAATAATCGCGACAAATGTCATAGCGATGAGCAGAAACGCGAAAATGAATCCCCCCAGCCAAGAGTGCGTTTTTGAATAGAGCCTTTCTCCAGGTCCGAAGAGAATAGAAATCGAAACCAAGGGTGATAAAGCTCGAGAATAGGAGTTTTTCTCCACGATCGACCCGCTTGAGAGAGCCATCACTTACCCCGGGAAGCTTCCTTAAAACGATCAGGTGATCTAATTACTATTCATTGGATAATACAGGCCTGACCGTCATTGAGGGTCACATCAAATTTCATTTCCGAGTGTGACTGGGAACACATCTGTGAAAAAAAAGCCGAAAAAAGCATTTGTTTACACAGAAAACTATAAATCCAGGCTCCTAATTCTGTTCAGAACACCTTTCGTAAGGGTGCGCGCTTATTTTTCTCTCGTCCTAGAGGAATGTTCTCATGTATGAGCTTCCCATGGGTTTGGTTTGATCTGAATAGGATACAGGCACTTCGTTATTGCTGCCATGGTTTGCGTCTGTTGAATTTGGTATAGGCTGGATATGTTTTATTAACGTCTGGTCAGGTCGGGAATAGGGTAGAGTAAGAAGCTCGCTGCACACCCCCACCCGGGTGTCTGTTGTCGGACACCGCAGAAGGTGTGTCAAATTGAACAACTTTGTTCATTGATTCGATGTTTTCTTTACGTTTTCCAGACTTTTATAGACTGAGCACAAAATAAAATGCAATGCCAACCTCGTTCCCAGGGATTTTTCCCTGGCTTGGGGGGTCAGGGAAAAGTTGAATGGTTGAATGGAATGACACAAGTCCAGTTTCGCGAAAAGGGAAAATATTTGGCGGGATTTTAAATTACAGCATTCTCACATTCGAAAGCATATCGGTGTTCCACGTCATTAGATTCGCTCCACGTACGTGCGCATTTCATATTTATATCCTACTAGTATCAATCTTACCTGCCTTGCTATCTACCGACATGTTTTTCTCACATCCTCGAAAGAAAAAATTAATCAGCTGCCTTGATTCAGAAGGTCCGATGCAGAAAAATGACAACAGCAGGAAATTCTTAATGCAACTGTATTATTTTGCATGGCCTATAAATATTTAAAATCTGGACAATGAATAAAACAAAACCGAACCATGACGTCCCTAACTTCATTAGCGAATAATTTAAGAGAGCACTGAACCAAGCGAAACGAACATTGTTTGCAAATCAACAATCCTCTAGAACGCATTTCTATTATCTTTGTCCGTTAAACTCAAAAATCCTGTGTTTTGGCTATATCTGCATGTTTTCCAGCCTCATCGATAACTTGCAAGAGAAATATAATACCAACCCTTCCATCACTACATCACGAAGATCGATCACATTTGAAATATGATAAGATGTATTTGGGTTTTCTTTTTCCAGAGAAAATGGCGAGAATAAAGAATTTTTATCTGCACCAAAACGATAATGAATTCTGAATTTCCTGCAACCTGTGAGAACTGCTGAAGCAATTTGCTCGTAGACTACCTTTCCTGAAATAAAACCTGTTCGTATCGTGTCGTCCTGGCGCGTGCGAGATCAAAGGTACTTAACGAAATCCCCCCTTGGGAGCACGAAGACGCACATATGGCGGGCGAAGTGAACATGTATGGCCAAGAGAACTTTCTTAAATGATTTGAAGCAGAAATTGAGACTCGTCGTTTATTCAAAAAGTAGAGAACACGCTGCAGAATATTCAATGTCAAAATATGCAGTTGTCCATGAAGAAAACTTCAAGGTTTAGAACGATAACACACAGCTGAAGCCGGTTAGCTCTTTAAAAAGGGCGGGAAATTACTACCAAATAAGGATCAGGTCATTACAATTCCTATTGTTATTGACAGCTGACGCGCTGTCGTCATGCGAACATCAGTCGTCGCCTTGCTATATTTGGCGCTCGTCATATTTTCCCGCCATTTCGGGTTTTGTGCTTGCGTTTACAGTTTGGTTGTGGAAGACAAATCAAAATGGCGAGTTCTAGCGACGATGAAGAAGGGAACAGCTCGGAGCGATTCGATAATCTATGTCGTGATCTTAATATGGACGAAGAGACTAGTCAAGAAGCTTGGTCTTCGTATCAAAAAATAAGCACGAATTACACTTTAGAGGTACCTTTTGTTTGTGTGCGTTTGCGTTCGTTACATGTTTGCTTCGAATCTTACGTATAAATATTCTTTAGACCAAAGCTCCTATCTGGGCCTGTAGCCGGGTTGGTTTTGCGATCTGTTGAAGATCACAAAGCACTTTTTCTTTCAGGGAGACAGTCTACACTGGTTGGCATGTGCTTTGTACGTCGCCTGCCGCAAGAGTGTTGTTCCAACGGTCGACAGTTCAGCCACAGTCGAAGGAAATTGTGTCTCATTGACGCGCTTGTTGAGAGCGGCGAAACTGAGGTAGGCTTTCTTCGTTCATTTTGTTATCTTATGCCATTTCAGTTTCTTTGCTGACAGCATTATCTGTAACATTTTCGATTTTCCTTTCTCTACAGCCTCATCCAATTTTTCAGTAAAATGAAGAAATGGTTGGATATGTCGAATGCGGCGGGAGACTTTAGGAAGAAAATCGAGTTACTTGAAAGGAACTTTCATGTGTCTACTGTTATTTTCAAGAAATACGAGCCAATTTTTCTGGAAATCTTTAAAGATCCTCGGGAGGAAAACACAAAGACTCAGAGAGGCCGAAAATCCAGGTAGAAATTTAATTTCCTTGCGTGGATTTCACGACGGTTTATAAACAATAACGTGACGATATGGCTTTTCAAAATGTAAGCCCACTCTGGTTCGCGACGTAGCACTGAAATTCTTTCAGCGTTCTTCGTTTCGTAGTTTGTATTA
>Ga0126337_10000266_pt1 | contig 23712 bp, 12 predicted proteins | sample DipCmetagenome_FD_92527 | JGI IMG/M metagenome (GOLD analysis project Ga0126337, IMG submission 92527) | Coral microbial communities from La Bocana,Puerto Morelos, Mexico - Diploria C A metagenome | ecosystem: Host-associated > Invertebrates > Cnidaria > Coral | place: La Bocana,Puerto Morelos...
CGTGAAGAACGGAACTATTTCCAGCTTGAGCGAGATAAGGTGAACACTTTTTGGGAAATCACAAAACGACAGCATGAAGAAAAGAAAGCAGAGCTTCGTAATAAAGACCGTGAAATGGAAGAGGCAGAAGAGAGGCATCAGGTAGAAATCAAAGTATACAAGCAGAAAGTGAAGCATTTGTTGTATGAACACCAGAACAACATTGCCGAGCTTAAGGCTGAAAGTAAGTGATTAAGAGTAAACAATGTGCTGGTTACATTTTGTAGATATGTCTCATATCTTGTCTATCAACTTGCTGAATTCCTAACAGGCAGTGTTTGAGGTGTTTCAGATAGAATATAGAGATCTGGAAAATTAAACAGGAGTACAAAAACACTAGTGACCAAACAATATTGTAGACAGCAATTGAAATAATTTAGGATGATACAGATCTTACCACCACAGCTTTCATGTTTGCCTAAGATGGCAAAGATTGAAAGTTCATGTATGAATGAATATAGAATATACAAGTCATGTACACGTGTTCAGGTGTTCTGAACTGCATTGCAGTGATACTGAATTTGGTGCACATCATGTGAGCGTGGCACTGTATGATGCCATTTATTTTTTTGTCCAAGGTGCTGTATCTTTGAAGCTTGCTCAAGATGAACACAAAAATAATGAACAAGATTTAAGAAAGAACAAGAGATCACTCAAGGTTTGTTGCTACTGATTCTTTTAATGTGATGCACTTACATAATTGTGCGGTTCTAAGATTTTGGTGGATACAGCTATAGCTGGTTTACAGTGCATTAATTCTTGCTAGTGTATAAGGTATTTTAATAACCAGTTGAATGGCTTGATTTTAGGTGGAGCTCAAAGAACAAGAACTTTCTCATGAAGATGTTGTTAAGAATCTAAAGAAGGTGAGTTAGTTAGTGATCACAAAGAATTAAGGAACATTGCTGTTAGTAACATGTAAATATGATATATATGTGTGCGTCTGACTGAAATACAATTTGATTATAGTATTATCAAGGTTGTCAAAAGCTATGTCTCTAACTATTTGTTTTCTTGTTAACAGGGCCATGATGAACATGTGACTAGACTCAGACAAGACTTTGAAAGACAAGTTAAAGGTGAGTGTATGAAGAACTCTAGACCAACATGTAAATTAAACTAATCTATGGATATTAAACATTTTGAATTGATTAAACCAGTAACATACAAGGGGTTTCATAAAAGGCTGGACAACAGCTGTAAAGGGATTATGATTTTTCCTGCCTGGCTTGACCATCTAGAGAAAGGTTTTTCTTCTAAAGAATTTCAATTCAAAAATTTTTGCCTGCCTGTGAAAACCAGTTGCCCTCTTGCAGAAAACATCTAATGAAACCACGACATACATGTACATGTACACAAGCTGTTGTTGTGTTTGTTGTTGGTAGTGGTGATGTATTGTTGTTACCATGAATTCTAACCTAAATCTCGGACGCCTTTCCAAGTTTAAAGAGATTTTTAGGTTTTAAGGCTAGTTATGATTCCCATAGACACTTATTGAGAAAGTGGATACCAAAATTTGCTTTAAAATTAGTGTGGGGTTTAGTTAATTGTAGACTTCTTGTTTGTTACTCTTTTTTAACAGAAATTGAGTCCAAGTATGATAAGAAAATGAAGGCACTCAGAGAAGAACTGGAACTGAGAAGAAAAACTGAAATACATGAAATTGAAGAGGTATTTGATTTTTAAGTGTTATTTAAATGGTATTTTGAAATAAATTATGAATATTCCATTTACAATAAATGAAATCTAGTTTGAATAAAGCTAAATTTTAATTCAGGCAAAGCTAACTGAGCTGAGCTGGTTCCCTAGTGATTGTGATCTTTTCTGTTGTAGCCCAAATTAATGGATGTCTTTTCTTTCTAGCGCAAGAATGGCCAAATTAATACTCTAATGAAGAATCATGAGAAGGCATTCAGTGACATCAAGAATTACTACAATGATATCACGCTTAACAACCTGGCTCTTATTAATTCTCTCAAGGTAATAACTTGTTAGTCTTATTTCTTGTATTGTTCATTGTTTTCTTCGGAAATTACAGATTCAATTTGGTACCATCCTCTTGATAAATGCTTTATCCTTATAGGCATCACCCTTTGTCAAAGTGCTGCTTTTGTAAACAGTGCCCCCTATATGCCCCTTTGGCACTGCCTATCAACCAAGGTTACCTTCGTCCATTACAGCACCTTCGGCAGTAGATGTCAGTTGTTTATGGGGCATGTACCTCCCTCTTTCATCTTACGCACTTGGTTGCTAAAATGTACTAAGTACCCCATACCTGTACATAGTGAGTGCTCTCTCTCCAAGAATGCCTCCTAAAAAACAGATCATATTTGTTTAATTTTAATCAGGAACAAGTAGAGGAGATGAAAAAGAAAGAGGAAAGAATGGAGAAACAGATGAATGAAATCATGGCTGAGAATAAGAGATTGACAGAGCCATTACAGAAAGCAAGAGAGGAAGTGGAAGAACTTAGAAAACAGGTCAGGGTTAAAAAAAAACTACAGTTGAAGGTTAAAGCTCAGATGACATGCTTTAACAAAATGTTTCTGGGGCCATGGCTAGTAGCAGACAAATCAAGTCACTTGCCTCAGTCATTTTGTTATTTGCTGTTGTTGTTGTTGTTGTTGTTTTTTTTTTTGAAGGGTGACAGTAAGACACTGCTGCCAAATAAAAAACAACAAACAGATAAAAAAAGCTCAGTGTAAATTTTTTCTGGCCTGAAATGTTGGCTCTGTGAAGTGTCTCAACAAATGGTGGAATTTTATTCTGAGAATATTTTTTCGCTTTCTTTTTCTGTAGCTGGCAAACTATGAGAAAGACAAAGCATCTTTAGCTGTAAGTATGCAACCCCATGAGAGTTGTTTTTTAAACAGTTTCCATCTGTTCTTGATCATGATCAGGTCACTCATGATTTTGTTTAAATAAGTCACAGAAGTACTAGGTTTTCCTTGCTCTTCCATGACAGATCTAAACATGTGTATAAATATGCAGCAACTCATCAAAAATCCCCTGCTAACTAAGGTACTAGCTCACCATGTTAAAATTAACTCTGTCTGTGATACTAATTTTGTCATCAAAAATGTTTGTCCCTGCCTCCTCCATGGCTACATATAAGATACAAGGCAGGACAAAAGAGTTCTGGGATTTGTGGAGTACAGTTGCAATTTTAGAGTGATCTGTCAATTAACAGTAAAGGATAAGAGATTGCCATAAACGATACCAATGGATATCCTGATAAGTGCTTGATAGGAAGAAGACAACATTATACTAGATTATGTGGTATTTTGGGTAATCAGTAGAGTTTACTGACCACTTGTCATGGTTACTTTGTAGAGTGCCAAAGCAAGACTCAAAGTCCAGGAAGAAGAACTCACAAGTCTACACTGGGAACATGAAGTTCTTCAACAGCGCTTTAGCCAGGTTTGTGTCTACAGTGATCTTTTGTACATGTACAAACCTGCACTTCATCTTGCCAATGTAGTAATTACACATGAACAAGCCATCGAAATCAGATTATGGAATCATAAGGTTTCCTTAAATGAAGGGTAATTATTTTAAATTATTTTTGTCAAGAAAGGGATGAATTGTGCAGAATAATTATTGAGAGGATGCATATTGTTGTCATTAGATAGATTATTAGTCATGTTAGAAGATAGGGAAATACAGCATGTGCTCAAACCCCTGCGAGTAACAAAGGTCATTTATGAGGGAACTTATTGATCTTTTTTGTTCAAGGCTTAGAGTCTGTAGATGAAACCATTGTATAACTTATATGTACTGCTGACACAGCAATAAAAAGATTTCATCACATGCCACTGACTCTTTAGCACTCAGCATTGCTCTTATTTTAGTCAGTGCTTTGATATTCTCTGTCTTGTTCATGATTTAGACTCAAAGTGAACGTGACGAGTTGTATGGCAAGTTTGTGAAAGCAATCCATGAAGTTCAACAAAAGAGCAACTTTAAGAATTTACTTCTGGAAAAGAAACTGGCAGCTCTCGCTGACACATTAGAGAAGAAGGTAATAAAGACACTTAAGCACTTTCAATTTCCAATTGAAAGTGCTTATGTGAGGTATTTTTATTCTAAAAATATCACACAAAAGCACTTTCAATTTCCAATTCAAATTTTTAAAATTCAATTCAAAGTGCTAGACACCAATAATTTGCTTCCATTACTAAAGGGACTATTCTCCCAGAGGAGAGCTACATACATACCTTTATTTGTCAAGTAGGTTTAAAAGTGCAAACAGTACAGCCGATGTGGACCTACTATTACTAAGTCTATATAAGAGAAACAGAAATTTACAATACAATTGTCATAAAGCTAAAAGTAATATACAATAATGGTAAAAAGAGGGATCAAATAATTTAAAAGTATCTTAATTCAGAGTTCTTATTATAATTTACAGAGCATTCCTTTCTAGGTTTATGATGAAGAGCTAAAGGCACGTAGCCGCTTACAGTGAATATTTGTATCTGAAGTAAATAACTCTTCTCAGGCAATTTGATAGATTACAAACTTAATAATGACCTTAAAACAATGTACTTAGCGAGGTCGCGCTCACAAGCTCAGTATACGTTCTACCCAGTCACTGTATACACATGTGGATGGTGGCCAGATTCTAAGCCTGTCATGATCTAATTTACGGAGTCGTACTTTACCGCCTTTTTTTTGCCGGTGACACGTTTTGCCTTCTAGTTCTCATTGCACTGTGATTACTTACGTTCAAGTTCTAACAGTAATCATAAAATTGTACAAAACATAGGATTTATTACAACGTGTACATTATATGAACTAAGTGTCCCTGTATCGAACCACATTTGGAAAAATTAGTATGCTTGTTTGCAAAGTAATCTGTTGCAACCCTAAGATCTCCTTTTACCATTGTAGAGTGTTTTTGGTTGAAATATCTCAACATGTACTTGTACCATTTGTTTTACAGGAAGCACAGTTGAATGAAGTTCTGTCAGCCTCGAATCTGGACCCTACTGCTCTTACTGTTGTCACCAGAAAACTCGAGGTGAGAAGTGTCACGGAGTCTTTACTTGCCTTCAGTGAAGGGCGTTGTGTTCTCTTCACTTGGAATGGACAAATCGTTTCTGCTTGTCTTTTCCTTTGAGGTTACGAAGCTTGGAGTAGCATTTTGTTTTTTATTTTTATTTTTTTCTATCGTTTAAAAGACTGCGTCAGGAAGGCAATTCTGTGACTTACGTACCGACCTTGTAGTCTTAGAAGTACTAGATGAAATAAAGTTAAATGGTATACTAAAAAACAACGGTTCAACAATTTGCAGCTTATTGGAGGTATCATTCTTTCATTCTCTAATAGTTTGTATCTGTTTTATAGTTTCCACGCTCGGACGCCGAAGAAATTTTAACTGAAACGCAGCTTTATTTCTCCGGTTAGGCGGGCGGTCAGGCCTTCCGTCTTCACTAATCCGTCATGAAAACAGAGCTTTTCAAAAACGCCCTTTCAACCGGAAGAAGTTAGAAACGCCTGCTTTCGTTTTCGTTTGGACGGAAACGGAGAAAAACTGAACTTTCGAAGCGATGGCGTCACGATAATCTTGTGATTTCTATGACCGAGTTTTGGGCCTCAGACGCAAATCCAAAATGTCCGGCGATTGTTGCGTAGTGTGAACGAGAAACATTTGATACGTTTTCATAGTAAAACCTACGTTTTCAAATTCCTCCGGACTAAGGCGGTGGAATATTTCTCTCGTTTTAATACTCAATTTACTTTTAAAGTCCTTGTGCTCTTTTCTAAACTAAATCTCACAAAGAATCTTGTTTGTCTTGTTTTAGGATGTGCTAGACTCAAAGAACAGCGCTATCAAAGACTTACAGTATGAACTGGCTCGTGTCTGCAAGGTAAATATAATGGGTTCTATCATGTTGAATAGAGTAATATTGTGTTCATTTGATGCTTTAAATAACTTGAGTTGTACTTAGCAGCTAAGAGAGTGCTCCAGATCTAAAGCTTACTCTAACTTTGGTAGAATTCAGTTTTTACAAGGGCAGACGAGTTCTCCAGCGCTGCTGCCCTTGTGGCGATAGATGATACATGTACATGTACATCAAATGGTATAGTAGTCCAAGCACTGAAATTTTAGAGATAGTCATTCTTTGGATGCGATTGTTGGGGTTCTAAAAATAGAAAATATAATAAGTTTAAATAAATTAAGGGTGTGACGGCGCACTTTCCGTGCGTCCGTTGTCTTACCCACACCTCTTACTCCAGCTTTCGGTTTCATTTTCAGGCGCACAACGATCTCATTCGAACATACGAGGCGAAGCTACAGTCATTTGGCGTTCCAACAGAAGAACTAGGTTTCAAGCCCCTGGAGAGCAACATTGGAGGACAACAACTCGGCCGAGGCCCCGCCGGCCTAGTAGCCGCTCCAACTTAAACTACGAAAGACTATCCGCGACTGCGATTGTTTTTATTTTCAAGGGACAATTTTGTTTCAAATCTGACAGAATCATGTTTAATATGTAAATAGACTGTAAAAGTGAGTTTTAATTGTGTGTCGTAGATTATCGTAAAAAATTATGTTTCACTGTTAAAAAAACTGTTTTTCTGCTCCACCTGTCGGTTTTTCACTAATTTACGTTCAGAAAGCTCTTCGTCAGCATATTGTCAGGGGTTTCCCCCTAAATTTATCTCTTTCTCTAATTGCTGTCGAAGCAACTTTTCAGTTATCTTCTCATTTAAAATATTGTTTGCCCACTTGCTATTTGTTGTCTAAATATGTCTATCTATTTTCCAAGAACGAACATAGTGATCCAACTGGCAAAGATTCGTACTTTGTTACGATACTTCGAGGTTGGAACCTTTTTTCCGCGATCAAAATAAAATGCTTAACAAAACAGCTATTCAGGAAAAAAGTAGTAATGAATTTTCATAAGCGTTAGTATGGGAGAGGGAAGTTTGTTTGAAATTAGACGCCGGAACGTCTAACTATTAATTTGTACCAGAAAAAAAGTCCTGTTTTAACACTGGATTATCGACTTTAAGGTCTAGATAATTGTCTTCCTAAAGCTTAAGACTTCATTCGAATCATTTCACTTTTCATTCCAGTTTTAAGCGAAATTATCATATCGTGAACTTTTGTTTACACTCTAAGACAAACCAATTGTATTGACCCGTCTCTTTGGGAAGAATTATTTTCTGATGGCTGCACATAAACAGCTTATTTTATGATGCAATATCAGGGTTTTAAGGTTTGATGCATACGATAACCTTCTAAACGTAAAGATTGCGAAACTCGTTTAAGTTAATAGTTTACATTCCTAGGAAATGTTTCTGTGGTTTTCTAATACCTCATTAGGTGCACATTATGCTGAAGAGATGGCCGCGTGCAAACATTGACATTTACATGGCGTGATATTTGCCCGTTTGAATAAGTTGGGAGGTGTGATAACCTTGTAAAGCCAATATTGCATAACGGAAAACGAAAACCTTGTTAAATTCCTTTCTTTACATCGAATAACTACCCGGGTTTTAGCAGGAAGATACGAGGACTGCTGTTGTGGTCATCAATCTAGAGGCAAGCGGCAGGAGCGACTCTTTCGGTTTCAATTAGCATTTCCAGAAAGTGTCATGTAAAAACTGTGTAAAAGCGCAAAATGGAAACAGTGCATTGATTATTTCGACTATTCTTCCTTTAAAACAACCTTTGTAAGTGTTTTCGGTTTCGTTTTCGAAAATAGCTCACCGCCCTAAATATTCCCTTTCAGATTCAGGCCTTGATAGATATCATAACCTGTTATGCAAAATAACTGGGAAAAGCCCATAATATAGATTGACTTTTGAACTGAATGTCACCGTTGATAAAATGCCGTCTTGCATGGCCGGCCTTTTGTTGCACATCAAACAGACGAGCGGCAAAAAACCCCGAGCAAAAACCATGGCAGTCTCCTTAGTTACTAACGAGACCCTAAAACGGTGTGAACGAATATAAATCCACAGTATGTTACCAGCTCATTGTTTAAACTTTCCTTTAGGCTGAACACGAATTCGAGATCATTCGCCTGTTGTCACCAGTTTTAACGCACATTTTAAACCTAGTACCCCTTACTTCAGAGTAATCGCTCCTGAATTAGCACTGTATTATTTTCTAGGAAGTCCCTATCCCGGGGTCCTTATTTTGTTAAATCGTCCGAATTGTTAGTCTTTTTCATTTATTTCCATAAATTTAGATGATTGAGTTAACAAATACGTCTGAATACTTCTTGGTAGTCGTCGGAGAGGCACAAAATTAAACGGCTTGTCATTGAAACTGAAGGCTTTCGAACGAAGGCTTTGAGTCAGTATAATTTTGGAGTAGCATCTGACAAAGTTTTTCTGTTCTGTCCTGGATTCCATTTGTACTGCTAATCTTGACTAATCTTCTTTTAATCCCACTCTGTATGACTGAAATCGCACGGATAGGCTTTTCTTTGTCTGACAGCCGAGCAGTACGTTTGGTCATCTCTCAGGGTTTACTGAATATGTGCCATTTCGTCCTCTATTTCTTCAAAATATTTCCTTTTCAATGACACGTTTTAATATTCCAGAAACCTGAAATAAGCTCATTCCGAGCATCATGTGTTTCATTTGATATTTGCAGTCCAAATTGCAAATCAATGTCATTTTGACGCAAAGAAATTGATTTTTTTGTCATTTTTCCCACAAACTTTTATTTTGAAAAGACTTTACGCCCGGTCCTTGCCCAGACATGCAATTCTGTTCTATTGTTGACGTTTTGAGTGTGAACAATTGGCACGTGAAGCAACTGAACCGTCAAATTTTAAGGATGCTTGCAGAAATCACCTGATAAATCACAAGGAAAGGAAAACGAAATGTCATAACTCAAGCAGAAAAGTTGCTTGTAAAAGGCAATTTATTTTTACCGTGTTCGTAATTTTGCGCCTAGAGGGCGGGGAAACCCCAGATGGTCTCCTGTATCTTGTTGATTGGTGGATAAATTAAACACGCTAATCTGATTGGTCCGCTGGATGTCTTGCACGTGAACAGGGAATGACCTTTAGATCGAAGTTCACTTGAAAGCTGAGCTCGCCAAAAAAATTTCTGTGCAGAACAACAAGAGCTCGGCCGGCGTTAGTCATGAATGTACTTTGTATCGAACTTCTCTGAGATAGGTAGCGGAAAAATCAAGCCCTCGACGCAGAATGCTGTGTTATGTGTCTATGCCCGACTGTGTCCTCACAGAATTCAAAATTCGGGAAAAAGCACGGGGACAGGAGCTTTTACAAGCGGTTCGTGCGTTGTTTCTGCTGTTGGGCTCAAAGTCCAGAAATTTGCTTTCACGTAAAATTTCTGATGTAACTTTTCTTTCTTGCGTCTATTTTTCATCTACGTTTTACTTCTGTTCCGTAGGTGTGCAAAAGACTTGGTATCATCGAACTAGACTATTTTGGACTGCAATTTACGGGTCCAAAGAACGAAGTACTTTGGTTAAACTCCAGAAATAGAATTCGACGACAAATCCCTGGTGCATCACCGTACCGTTTGCAGTTTCGCGTAAAATTTTTCGTTCAGCCTCAGTATTTACTTCAAGATTCGACCAGGTAGGATTGTTCAATTGTCTCCTGAGTATACATATATTGCAATTTAGAGATTTTGTATATCTCTGACAATTTTTGGCGCCATCGGGAAAGTACTGCATATCGTGGTATAAAAATCAGCTGTACAGTCAATAATGTTGCCGTTTCTTCCCTTTGCAGAAATCAGTATTTCTTGCATTTGAAGAGAGACTTAAGCGAAGGAAAGATAATTCCAGACCCAGAAAAAGCAGCGGCCATATACGCTTTGATCGCACAAGCAACCATTGGAGATCACGGTGATTCTTACTCGCCGTGCGATTTTTGTCAAGCATCCGAAGTTGAATCGCAGTGGACGTCGGAGTTTCGCAGCAATGTTTCAGTGGAGCATGCGAAGCTCAAAGGTGTACGATCGGTCGCAGCCAAGCAATTTTTCATCAAAGAGCTTTCCTCGATGGAAAATTACGGAATCGAGTATCATCTGGCGAAAAACGAGTCAGGGCAGTCACTGCACATTGGTGTTGGAAGTGAAGAGATAAAAATCTATGATGGCGACTTGAACTTTATCGAAAGGTAGGAACGATTGCCAGTTAATTCTTGTACAAATCATTCCATATTGTAGGCATCAGGGACATGTCAGGATCCTAATTAAGATCGTAGGAAGCAAAGAACAGTCTTGATATTCGGATGTTTCTACTCGCCAGTTGTACTCACATAAGACCAAGTGAAACCGCTTAAGGAAATCGGTTGACAAGTTCGACTTTTGGGCTTGCAAATCAGAGTGTGATAGCGTTTTTGGTGTATACAGTACTGTAGATAAACGCATTTTCAGCTCTTTGAATCAATTTAACCGAATCTAGGTGTTTGCAGAAAAAGTTTTTGGAACTGTTTGCGGAGCTTGTTTGCTTACTTAAAGTCGAATCCCATTTCTTGCGTGGAGAGATCAAATATTCTTTCAGGAAATTTAACCCATGACACCCTGATGTATTAGTCGATTATTTTATTTTCAATTCTTGGCCTTTTGTACTGAGGCGTTCGTGTATTAGGAAGGGTTCTTAAAAGGACATGTTTCGTTCGTGTTGCATCTCAAGTATCTGAACTAGACTTCTCACAGCTACTCGATTGAAATTTATACTGATGTATATCAACTGCAAATATTTTTATACAACAAAAAATGAAACAACAAAAGTTTTATTGCGCCAGCATAAAAAAAAAATTGAGGGCCTTACGATACGTGATATTTGCCGTTCATGTTTATCAATTATGTGTACACAACTTGCTGTAGCCTCGTGAGCCGAATAATGAACAGTCGGTTTAACTGATCAGAATATTTGAACAAAATAAGCATTTTTTTCTGTAGGCATTAAGGGCTTAAACTGTTTGTGCTTTACCATTTCTAAAGATTTTTTTGATCAAGTGTTTTGGTATTTTATTTTTACCTCGGACGTGACCGCTAGCTTTGTTTGTTCCGTCGAGCACGATGTCATCACATGTCAAATGAAGCTTTTAGCTGATTTTATGCAAATTTTCAATGTTAAAGGTGAAGTGTGAAAGTGTTAAAAAGTATGTCTTGGTTTTGGTCCGTTTAGATCAAGTGGAGACATAAAGTGTTATTTTTGTTGTAAACTGTGATCTTTGGCCCATTAAATTATATTGAGCAAAGGAGACTCATTTTTGTCTCACATTTTTTTAAATGATAACATTTTGGTCATCTGCAGTATGTTGTGCAAACATGTAATTTGTGGTTTTCCACAATTGCATTACTTAATGTCAGTGTTGCATGAATTTACATACTTTCCAGGCAAGAACATTATCATTTGATTAACAGTTAATCTTTTCAGTCTAAAATAATGTTGTTACCTGGTTGAACAGCAGTTCTTTGCGTGTTTTAGCCCTTTCTTGTCCATCCTTTCCTGTTCAAAGAATTCAAGATATATATGGAATTTTATTCGTAAGATACAATGTACAGCTGTAAGGGGCATCCTGTGTGCTTGCCTTATTAGCTTGCTTGGGGTTTGATGAAACATTTTGTGCCAAGCAACAAAAGTCAATAAATAAGAGCCCATTATATGAGCTCCACAGGATAAATACTAGAGGTCAGGAAGTGGCCACGCAAAAAAAAAAAAAAAATTCAAGGTCAATGAAACATCAGGATATGTTATTTTATATTAGGGAATATTGACATTAGAAAAAAGTCTTTAAAAATTGTAAGTATGTAACAAAGTTTATTTAATAACTTGAAAAGCTGGACCATTATTTGAGGTCACTGTGATCTCAACATAACAGAGAATGCCAATTAGATGAAAACTTATCAGTCTTAGTGAATTGGTTGAAGGCATGACTGTAAGGAGAGGCTATAAACAGAAACATCATCTGACTTTTTGTAATTATTTTGTCTGAAAAAGTTTATTTTTATAAGGGAAAGGTCTGGGAATGTTATGGTGTATGTGATGTGTGTGGTAACCATGCATAATTTTTTAGTTTAATTGTTTATTCCTGTGGCCTGCTGGGTGTCAGCATCACTCGGGTATACAAAAGCACTTAGCCCTTTCAGCTGCACTAATGATGCTACAGCATGATGCTGTTTGCCATCATCAGGGTTGCCCTGATGATGGCAAACAGCCAAAAACATTTGGTTTGAACTTTTAATTTTATAATTTTTAACCTTGTAGCATTGTATATAAGATACATTTTATCAAGCGGACATTATGGACATTTCTAACAAGTGTGCCCTAAAAACTGTGGAAATACATCCTATATTCTGAATTATACTGATAAACTGATAAGGATCCCTTTACAGGGTGGGATTGTAAGCCCATTTAAGCCCTTTGCAGCTACGGTCACATGACCAAATTTTTACAGAAAGATTTTTATACTATGGGCTATAAATTTAAATATGACACAAATTGAAAGAGCATATGAAGCTAGGAAAATAACCAAGTTTGAAGCCCCTGGCATTAAAGTGAAAGGTTTTATAACAGATTTAATTTTCAGAAAATGTAGAGAATATCTCTAGAAAATGTTGCTAGAGAGCAAGGTCTTGCTTTCCAGCAACTGTTTCCATACAAATCCTCTAAATTCAAATCTTTATAAAATCACATTCTCTAACGCCAGAGGTCTCGGACTTGGCCATTATATTATTTCTGACATGCTTTTTTTTATTTCTGGCATTCATAAAGTTACTGCCCATTATTTTATGGAGAGTAGGTCACATGATGGCGTAGCTGTAAAGAGCCTGTACTGTGTAATGGCACAACCTATAGCAAAACAGTAAACACATAGCTGTTTGTTCATTGTTACTACTGTAATTTGTATCCTTCTATGAATTCATTTATTTTTGCAGTATTGTCAGAGTACATTAAAGTGTATTTAATATTTTCAGGTCAATGTAGTTTAACAATTGTTTTTTATAATTATTGCAGGTTTTCATACAATGGTCTAAAGATGGCAACCCATGTTAAGAACAATTTATACCTCAGAATAATTACCTGTGATGGTGAAACCATGTTCACATTCAGACTTCTCAGTCAAGAAGCAGCCTGTGCTCTATATCGATCCATTACAGAGTATCATGCATTTTACCGCTGCGAAACTGTACGGAATGCTGTGACAGATCAATTTACAAGAGACTTAAGAGAGACACTTATCTCCTTTTTTGGAGATGAAGAATCCGAAAAAAAGTACATTTTTGATGTTCAGAGGACTTCTAAGGAAGTTTATGATCATTGCCGGAGGGTTTTGTATAAGCTTGGATGTGATCCAATTCAAAATATTCCTGCTAGTTTCCAGGTTAAAGACAGGCCTCCAACATCTGATGTGCAAGCTGCTCAGCTCCAGGAACAGTTATCCAAAATGGAGGACTCATTCAAGTGCAAAATCTGCATGGACTCGCAGATTGACACAGTGTTTTGTCCATGTGGACACATGGTCTCGTGCAGTGTCTGTGCAGCAAATATTGATCTGTGTCCTATTTGCAGAGGGCAGATTGAACGTGCACAACATGTTTTTTTCCCAGTTGCTGTAGGTTGAACTAGAAGGGGACATCTAAACAAGTGCCAGCATCATTTTACACTCGGAAGTGTTTAAAGTTCCTCTCCAGATAACATTCAGTTGTAACAGTGTTTGATCAGGACCCAAAAGGCTGATGCCCCTATTGTGTCACCGGTCTTGTGTATGATCCAAGACAGCTGATGCCAGGCAAAATGTGAGCAAGACCACATGTGCAAAGTGAAGCTGAAGAGTTAAGCAGACATGCCCTAAATGTTTTTTGAGCATTGAGATGACTTGTGTACCGAAAGGTAGAAGTATTTTTGACTGAGAGTATAGTTTTGTAGGCAATGAAATCGAATGCATTTGAAAGGATATATGACTGACATACGGAAGACAAATTTATTAGTCAGAGTTTTTATCTGAAAACTTTACAGCGGACCTGATTAAATTATTATTGAATAATTATTGAAGTTATCTTGTAGATCAACATTGTTTTAGTTAGAATATGTGTTGAAGGTTCTAGTCCATTAGTGTAGAACTTAGTAAAGCAATGACAAGATAGATAAGGTTCTAGATTGAACATATTTGTACTTTTGTAAATTGAAAGGTATTTCTACATGTAGCTACAATGAATAGACGAACTAAGTTCCTCCTGACTACATACAGCTCTTCATATATCTAAACAATAATTGCTTCCATTATACGTATTTTTCATTAAAATTAAAACCATTCGGTAAAGCACTGCTCTTGTTTCAAGTGAAATTCAAAATTCTTACATTATTAACTGGCCTACAGTTGAAGTTTCTGAATTAATTTATTGCACAGAGTTATTGTAGCCTATATTTTATGTAATACTTAAACTAATATTGTCCAATCAGTTTAACAAAATTATACTACCATGATTTAAATAACCTGTTGTTTTTGAATGCTACCCATTATAACTAAGACCTTGCCTCGCCTGCCTTCAATAAACCCTTGTGATGTTGTACGTTCCAAAAACACATGAATCAGCAGTAATGTATATTCATACATGCCATTTATTTTACTGTACAAGTTTTATTGTTTTCCCCTTTGCCTATTTATTTTATTTTTTGGTTCAAACCAAAAGGCCTGGAATGTGATGCAGGTTCAACACAAACCAGCATAGATTTGATAAGTTTGACTAAAGCTACTCAAGTGCGATCAGGAATAACATTTATTTTCAAAATCCTTGAATGTGCTTCTGCCCTTGTTTTATCTGATCCTTTGATATATTATTTCATAAACAATACAAACATTTCAAGGATTTTTAAAGTATGTCACTCAGTCTTTTTTATAGCTCAAGGATATTTTGAGATCTTGTTTTTGTTGTAAAGAGAAATTTAATATTTGTTAGAAATATCACAGTAATTACAATGTTACTTTTGTTGCAATTTGAAACTTGTAAATATCATCTGATTATTGTATAATAAAGTGAAACTGACTGGAACAACACTATTGTCTTTGGGTTTTATTGCTGTACTGATCTACTGCAGCTTTAATTGTTGCAGTGCCTTGTATGGATGCTGCTGCACTGGAGTGGTCTGAGCTCTTGCTGAGATAATCTTGTTGTGTACTTGGGTAAAAGACTTGACTCTCCTGCCAAGGAATATTTTTGCAGCAAGGTAACCTTCAGGTGAACTAGTATGCTATTCATGGGGGAATAGAATACTTCTGTGGTGGATCTACGGGGATCAGTCAAACCCCCCAAATTAAAACTTATGCTGACTTAACCTCGGAATTTTAAACATTTTCGGGCAGGGGGTGACCCCCTCTCCCTCCTCCCTCCCCACCCCCCCACAAGGGAACTGCCTTCGCCATTCCATATCACAAATCATCCCTAAATTCCTGTATCCGGCCCGGTACTTTTCATCCCCGCGTGTGTCATGGAAACTGGAAATAAATGTAGGCTTGATGGTTGCAGTCACAGGGTTTGTTATCATTTCTGGGCCGAGGTTCTGCGATGTAGAGACGTCGCCACTCGGAAGGGAAGAGAATTGTAGTTTCATTCCAAATGAGACAGTTTTAGTCATAGTAACGATCACTACATTGTACTGTGAAAAGCCATTTTTTAAAATGGAAGACAGTTAAAACTGTCTTCCACACTCATTAAGTATGGCTGACCCCTACCCGTTTAAGGCATTTGATGTGTCTTGCTTTGAATGTTACAATATCTGCCAACATTTAGAATGATAGCAGTATACGTGTATCAGTTCAAGCTTATTCTCCTCTTAAAGTAAATGTGGGTGATAAGCTTTAGTTTTAAACAGCCGTTCCTAAATAAGGTTGTCTGTCTGTCTTCTTAGATTATTTTATGTTTGTCGTGGTATATTCTGTTAAAGGAGCTTTTGAACATATTTTTTAGATGGAACTTATCACATTTTTTGTTGCAATCATAGATGTAATTTTCTTACATTTTGTTTGAAATTTACCTATTTAACTTTGTATTTTAATTTTGTTTATTCAATCTTGCACTCGTGATCATGTCACCGAGTAATTTTGCAACAATCCAGTGAAAATGAATATGAAGTTAGCAAAGAATAGTGCGGAGGCGATGCGCGCATTAAATGAACGATGCTTTATTGGCTGGCAAAGTCCACAAATAATCATCTCTGTCTTAACATATTTTATTTTTAAATGAACTAAAAGCGTCAGGGAAGGTCTCATGGAGCGCGGCGCTTGATGGTTTGGCAAGAATACCATGGGCACCGAGTTCCAGCCAAAAACGAGTCAGGGTGGAACCTACGTTAAGTTAGTTTTACAAGGGAAGAGGGCTCTTCAGTGGAGAAAATTGTAAAAGCCATCGCCCTGTGGCTGCGTAGTTCCTGCCAGACGTTTATTCTAACGAAGGTTCACCGCTCCAAATGTCAGCTACGGTGTCATTATTTATCGATCACATAGAAACATCGACACAGAACTCGTTACAGTGGCCAATTTACATTTTCAACTTAGTTGATATAACCAAATTACCTTGTTACCCCCACCGACGCAGCACCACAGTTTCTTTAGAAACTTTCACCCTTTATTCATAAAAAACAACATGTTTGTGAGGCGGCTTTCCATTGTTTCCTGTGTCTTCTACACCAAGAAGGAGCCGAGAAAACTCTCTATTTAATTTGTGAGTTTCTCAATCAATGCTTGATCATGACCATAACCTGCTTTTGATAGTTTCTTATTGTTTCTGCTCGTTTGGCGAGTTTATAAAAGTCTCTGAAAAGGAAGTCTGCCACCTCGTTCCGGGTCAGTCTCTCTCCACTCCATTCCTTTGTTGTTCTCCCAACGACAAAGAGAGGGAGTGGAGTGAGAGCCTGGGAGCGAGGTTGGAAAGTCTGCAGAGTGCAGAACGTACTCTTTCAGTCAACAAGACAAATGAATTAACGGTGAAAGTTTCTCAAGAAACTGTGGTGCTGCGTCGGTGGGGGTAACAATGTAATTTGGTTATATCAACTAAGTTGAAAATGTAAATTGGCCACCGTAACGAGTTAAAAAGCTGACGTTTCGAGCGTTAGCCCTCATTCAATCAACCTTTCCGAAGTTGTGCAAGGGACTGGGGCGAGTTTCAAATTTTACTGAATTAATCTTGTAAGTTTTTATCGGTTTTGTGACAACTGTAAAATCCCGTCATTCACCTTCCATCTTCCATTTGACAGATGCTGAGATGAAAATCACGTATGTTTGCCCATTTTTAAAGAGTATCATAGAAATCATAAAATTTTGAAAGTTGTCTCAAAATAATTAGAGATGTTTTTAAATTGATGTTTGTATGGATTTTGAACCATATTTCAAGGTCCATAGCTTGGTCTCTGTTTACCCATGAGCCCATTACCATTACCCTTCTTCGGTGGTCCCGAATTCAACTCCTCCACGCTTTATAAATAGCCAGCTGGTCAGCCTCCCACCAGTTGGGATTCTTAACAAATTTCTGTTCCATTTGTAATATTTGTTTGCTTATTTACAGTGTCCGCAATTAGCACAACAGTGCTACATACTCTGACACTTTAATAAAGTACCCTAATGGGCTCCTGGTTTACCCTAAAATGATCAAACTTGGTTAAATGACTATTCTCAACGTGATCTTTCATGTGATTGTATCAGTTTATCGATTGGTTTAAATGTGAAACTCGCCCCAGTTCCCTGCGCAATTTCGAAATGGCCCATTGTCAACAAATTCTTTCTTTATCATTTGTGCTGAGATGCTTCGAAAATTTTTACCACGTCAAAAAGGATACTACTATCATGTGTGTTTCTTCAATATAGTGAAATTTTACACTGCGAAAGTAAAATAGACAAGAAGTTTCAATTACAAACAAAATTCCAGTTAAGGTGGGGTTCTACCTGAAGGCCGTTTTTCTGTCGCGTAACTTGGGTTTAATGCGAATATCTCGTTCGCGTTTCAAGCAATCAAAAAACTGTTAGCTCATCCCACGAATCTATGTTTTGCGGAGTTGTGTAAATTTTTGGGTGATTTTTGGGGATATTTGGGAGGTTAGAGTTTTTCTCAATGGATTACTGAAATTTAGAGAAATGAGAAATGGTGAGGATTTATTGTGATTTTAAAATTAGAATTTGAAGTGGAAAATTAGTAGATGGACACCAAACAGTCCCGTGTTGTATTATGGAAAAGCTATTAATCATCAACATATGTGAAATGTAGCGAGTGGTGTAATGTGGAGCTCTTTTAAAAGAAGCAGCGGAACACACTTGCATTGGTGAGTGATGCAAAGCGGGACATATATAGTAACTCATACTTCATACCCCCTCGAGTAACTATGCTTATTTCAATCAAATTGGAGCAGCTTACGACGAAAATGCTCATCAAAATTTCACAGACAAAAAGGTATTGGTTTGGGGGCCAAAACATCAAAAAAATCGGGAATTTCGGACGCCATTTCCCCTCGCAAAAATCCTACGCATGTATCCCACGCGATGGCGCAGTTTGTTCTAAAAATAGCAAAATTGTCCCATATCAGAGGGACAGCTCCAATGCTTGAAGTGGCTCGCGCCTACGGTATCCATTCCCGATAATGGATTTGGTCATTACTTGTTTTCCCAGGGAGGGACATTTGATCGCCTAGTGTGATCCCAAGGTGCAATGGTCCCGAGGAATCGGAAAAATGAGCAGCTTAATAAAACTCCGCAGGGAATGTTTGAGTTTCGAATTGACTGAAACATTAGGAAGCCTTTATCAAGTCAAGTCAAGTGTTCGCTGAAATGTCGCTGAGTCATCCGCTGTTAAGCAAAAGTGAAGAAAGTCACCAAAAAAATTATCTTGTTCCCAAAACCACCTATCCTTCTTAGCCGGTAGGGCCTTGGAACTAGGAAATGGCGACTCTAGGGGTTCTGGAGAGACTAGAGACGCTTTCTATTCGACCACAAAGTCCGGAAATTTTGGTTGGGGGAGCAAATGGAACAGACATTATGGACTTATTAAAGTTTACAAGAGAGCAGATTACGCATCTCCTGACCGAGTGGATTTTTGGTACAACTAAGGAAGTGCATTCAGGCGACAATCAACGTTGCACGTATAGCGTATTTCAGGTTTTGAGATCGGGGTATCCCGAGACCACTCTAATTAGGTCTGCAATAGCTGATCACTCTTTACACCCAGAGAATCAAACATAGGTCCGCAAAAGGTACACACGTTCCCCTCGTGCCAGAGACAGAGAAAGAAACTGGTACGCTGTTTAGCATCGGTACATTAAATGACAAATTAAATGATATCATAGATTACAGGATATTACCCCTTTATACCATAATTAAATTAATGCGCGCGCTCTGATTGGTCAATCAGCTATGGTTTATTGTGCCGGTAAACCCATGGAAATTTTGCGTGTCTTCTGAATTATTATATAAAAGCAATAGACCACAAGTTTTTTTATAGTTTATAGGCTGATAAACCACTTGTGATGTTGGAAGAACACTCGCAGAATTCGTAAATCGAATTTATATAAATTGTTCTCGTGTTCTTCCAACATCCCGCGTGGTTTATCAGCCTATAAACCATAGAAACATGTGATCTATTGCTTACTGAATACTTCGTAGACAATTGGGTTATCGAGAAATGGTTAAGGAAAAAATTAATGGTTACTAGAAATTTCGGGAAAATAGTTATTAGTTAGGGATCATGGTTGCCTGTCATTAGAGCGAATATTTTTAATCCGAGTGGTTTGTGCGTGATCAGAGGTTGTTTGTATTCGATGAAAACTTAGCTTGCTTCCCGAATTCCGTACTTTCGCGTTCTTCGGTTCGGTTTGCTCGTCGAATTTTTTTCCGTCTTGCCTGGAGCCTGTTCGCAGGCTAGTCAACTCTGCTTTGTCAATCAGGTGGATTCAAACCCAGACCATCAGTGTTCTCTCATTCTTTCCAACCTTTCGGTTAATTTTCCGAATAAAATGAATTTAAAAATAAGGACGTTTCAAACTAGATATTTTTAGATTGGCCCGCTCAGACTAGCTTTAGCTCGTTCTGCTATCTTTGATTTAATTACAAAGACGCTTATCTTCAGTATGCATGACCAGTTGCCATGGAGATAGAAACCTGCCGGTGACATTCGTCTTGTAGTACATCAAAGCCAGAAACTTTTTACCTTATTCAACAAAGCTGTCTTAAACCCATTGCCAGCTGTAAATCTTAATTTTATCTGTAAGCATTTTTTAGTATTATTCACTGAAACATAAGAAAAAAACTGGCTGTCCTTTTAGTAAATTTTGCATTCAAGATTCACAAGGTGATAATTTTTCCCGAGTGAATTTTATATGGCATCAGAATATTGATATCATTTCAAGAAAGAAATTTTCACTTCCTGATGACATTTGTGCACAAATTTAAGTTACACGTATATATGTAAGCGAAACAATTTTTTGGCAGTTTTTCACGAGCCGAATTCCACCCAACCTAGCAATATTAAAGCAATCGTATTCGTTGTTTCAATGACGATTGTAATTTATTTGCTTCATTCGTTTCTCTTGCAAATGACAAAAAGTTACCGCAGAACCTGTAAATGAGACCAATCAATATAATTAAAGTAAAGGGTAGAAATATTGCCTCTGGTTCTGTTTTTGTATTCGAACAGTCAACAACTGCGTTTGGCAGAATTAATAAAAGAGTCAGCGCAACAAAACAGACATGACAGTATTTGTTGATTTAGCTCTCAAAAAACGGAAAATCGAACGACTACATCTGAATCCCGCAAACACAACAACTTCGACAGTGGCGATTACATTATTTTGGGGATTTTCCATGTTTCAATGAAAGATCATTGTCGATATATCTGCAGTGGACAAAGCATTGTGGCAAGCTACTCCCAACTTAAATCGTCGCCAAAAATAGTTTTCTTTAAGGTTTTCGCTTAAGAGATAAATAATCCGTCAGCATCAAATATTCATTTTCAAACAAAGCCCATGCCGTCAAAAAGATCGATCTACCAAAGGTTCATTTTCGTAACAGGAAACTTAAAATATCCGGACTCGACGGAATTTTGATAACATAAACAAAACCGACAGAAAACACGCTAGCTCGAACATTTCTTTCCGACCTCGGCCTTGAAAGAGATGAACAATTTCAACTCGCTGCAAGTGAAAAGCGCTTAGTACTCGGCGGAGTCGACAAATCCGCGCCAAGGACAGGTGAATCAACAAGCTGTGTTAAAAGGAAGGCAATCTTGTGATCACGTGACTAGGCCCATGATATTGGCGTAAACTCACTCCGCATTATATTGTAATGTTGGTAGCGCCTGAAAGGGCAAATGGGCTCCTATTTCTTACGCAAATAATATTCTTTTTACGGTGGGTCGCCCAGTCGCTGAGAATTCAATTGATTTGGGGGATTTGTGTAATTACCTCGTTGGACGTAAAGCGAGCATTTATGGAAAGCCATCATTCGCGCCATCTGTGCGGTTTTCTAAGCAAAACACAAATTAGCGTTCAAGAAGTCATCTTTGATTCTGAACTCTTCCTCACCAGGAATAACTACCCGGAAAAGACTAAAACTATTTAACTTTTTTTGTCCCTGAAGTAAAAAATAGTAGAACGATGGAAGCGGTTCTAATTTCGGGTGCCCAAGGATTAAATGCAGAGGGGCTTGAAGGAGGTGAAGGCGGCCGGCGATATCGACATCATTCAATCGACGGCCGTTCTTGCCCATCAACATCACGGGGAAGATACTCGCCTGAAGGAAGAACTCCTCGAGGTCGTTTTAACAGCGATCTCGGTACAGGCGCTTTCGAACAAGCCGCGAAATATTTGCGTCCGGAGAAAATATCCGTATATCCGCTTCTTGGAAGATCGACGAAAAGAGGTGGAGTGAGGGTCAAAATTAACGTCAGTGGAATGATTTTTGAAACATTGGAATCAACATTGGCGCGCTTCCCCGATTCGCTGCTGGGATCGCCTATAAAGCGCGAAAAATATTATGATTCGAAAAAAAGGGAATTTTTCTTTGACAGAAATCGTGTTGCGTTTGATGCCATCTTGTATTTTTATCAATCACGCGGAAAGCTGCTCAGACCTGTGGAGATTGACCGCAAGACCTTCTTTGACGAAATTCAATTTTTTCAGTTGGGAGAGGATGTTATTGAACGTTTTAAGACGCTGGAAATGAACGTAGTTGACCAAGATTCAGGCCCGCTACCCGAGAACCCCATCCAAAGAAAAATATGGGAAGTTATGGAGTTGCCTCATTCGTCCTTGCCAGCACAAGTAGTGGCCATTTGGTCCGTGTTCGTAATTTTATTGTCCATAGTAATATTTTGCATTGAGACTCTGCCGCGCTTCCGTGAAAGTCGAAATGACAAGAATTCTGCGCTTTACGGCTTAGAGATTTTCTGTGTGGCCTGGTTCACTTTTGAATATGTTGCTCGTTTACTGGCGGCTCCACTGAAGCTAAAGTTCGTTCGATCGTTTCTAAACATCATTGACTTGATCGCTATATTGCCATATTACATTATTCTCGGCCTGTCAGCTGGCGGGAACAGTGAAAGTAGCAATACTTCATATGTCGCTTTCTTTCGCATATTACGGTTGGTTCGAGTGTTTCGAATATTCAAACTGTCCAGGCATTACCGAGGCTTGAAGATTCTTGGCATGACATTAAAAGCAAGTCTCCGTGAATTACTCCTATTGTCTTTTTTCCTACTCATGGGAGTTATAATCTTCTCAAGCGGGGTTTACTATGCAGAAAGTGCTAATTTTGGCAGCATCCCTGAAGCATTTTGGTGGTCTGTTGTTACTATGACAACGGTAAGTTTTGAAGAGTTCTCAATGTTTTCCTCTTCTTGCATTCATTGATTGTATTTCTCTGATAATTGTGCGAAAAAGCGCCCTTGTATGTTCGGCCTAATGAAATTGAAAAATCCAAGCCTGGCATCCAATCACAACTGGGTGCAGATTGAAAATTGATTGCTTTCGAGCTATACTCCAACTTTTATTACGTTAGGGGAGCAGCCTGTACTTTTCAGAATGAAGACACTTGTCGATACCACAATATGCGGTTGAAGGTCATTCACTCCAATTTATGAACAGAAAAACGAATTTGCATATTGTCAGTCGGTGTACAGTTTAAATATGTAAAGCTAATAGAAACTGAGAAGAATAATACAACATATATTTTGTAAATTCTAGACATGAAGACATGAAACGCCTCTATTTGAAGTGAAAAAAATACGCATTTGATAAATAATGTTTAGAAAGCAAGGCAGTATTCATTATTTACGCACCCAAGCCATTTTATTGATTGTGTTCTTTCTATCTCTCATTAAACACCTCTAATTTTTCAGTTCATAACATTTAACATTTCATTTTGAAGGTGACGAGAACAGTTATTGCTTTTCCTGCTGGTTCCGAAAGCATATACTTATCCATTTGTCGATTTTATTCGGAAGGAGGCAAAAACACAAAATCGCTGCGAAAACAAGAGTGAATGCTTATAGTAAAATGGTTTGTGATTTGAATCAAAAATCCCTGTTCTTGTCGATTTCTGTTCATATTTCTATATTTTAACCTCTCCCGCCGAAATTATTTGGCGCCTGATAGAACACGCCTGAAAATCAACATTTCTGTTAGTATACGAACATAAGTGAATGCGAATAGATTTTTTTGATCGGTTAGTTCAATAGTTCAAA
>Ga0126337_10000270_pt1 | contig 23658 bp, 9 predicted proteins | sample DipCmetagenome_FD_92527 | JGI IMG/M metagenome (GOLD analysis project Ga0126337, IMG submission 92527) | Coral microbial communities from La Bocana,Puerto Morelos, Mexico - Diploria C A metagenome | ecosystem: Host-associated > Invertebrates > Cnidaria > Coral | place: La Bocana,Puerto Morelos...
AAAAAAAAAAAAAAAAAAAAAAAAAATAAAAAAAAAAAAAAAAAAAAAAAAAAAAAAAAAATAAAAAAAAAAAAAAAAAAAAAAAAAAAAAAAAAAAAAAAAAAAAAAAGACAAGACACATTAATTAATAAAAACAATAGAATAAAGGAAGTAAAATGTGATTGACAAAAGTATGCGAGTGATTAAATGCAATTCAATTCGAACCTTCTCTGTCAGTTACGTAGATGTCAATTGCCTAGAATGCTATCATCACACACTTCTGGCAAAGCGTTTTCTACACGAGTTGCCTTGGGCAAAAAACAAATTTTTAAAGCCCCCATTGTTAGATTCAAAAACTATTCTGTTTCAAGCGGAGAGCACGTTTTCGCTCGCGCTTCGTGTTGAACTGGCAACTTTTTGATTTGCCGTAAAGGAAGAGGGACGTCAGGCAAATATAGATGAAAGACTAGCGTTAAAAGCTGATGGTTTTTGCACTGTTGGGGTTCAGGTTAGTCCAGATCAGCCAATATATAAAAATTGAGCAATTCAATACTCGAGTCAATATCAGTCTCATAACAATTAATAAAAATTCAAAAGCAAATCTGTGACATCACCTTCGACTCTGAATGCAAACAATCAAGTTTATTTCTACAGGTTAGTTCAGCTTACACTGCGGTTGCTCCTTGTCTATAAATATTCTCACTGCTTGTAATTCTTTTGATCCGTCGATATCGATCAGTCTGAGAGTAACTTAACTTACAAGCATTATAAAGCTGTTCAGAATTCGGCCTTCTCATCTCATTACATGGGCACGTATGCGCAAGAAAGCAATGATTCATTGAACTCAGGAATGGTTATTCATCAATGAAAGTGCTATTGTGTGTCATCACTGGACATCTTGGTTTTCGTAGCTCTTCAAATTGACTGCCAGCGGACGTTTTACACAGCCCGCCGGAGTAGAGCGATATCTTTTTCTTAACTCTACTCAGTGCGCTGGAAAATTTATTGACTGAACTTACGACATTTAACCCCAAGTCGATCGTTTAATAGGTCATTTTTCGATAACACTTGTATATCTGTTTCTGAGCTAATATTTCCGTCACTTCAGCAATATAACAAGGCTCGTTAAAAATGAGAGCAAAGTCCAATAACTTTGAGAAGCAGTCGGAGGACGAGGCGAGAGGAACGACCAAATTCCTTTACACTGTACCCCTAAAGTATAATTAAAAAAAAAATGAAACCCATAAATATTTATTTCGAGATTGATTTTGTGCAAGGAAAACGGCAGGAAATAAAGCAACGCTTCATATATAACAGGAACTACGATATATAATAACATCTCGATGGAAAAACATAACTGTGGTTCTTTTTAAATTCCCGATTTCCGTTCGGTATTGTTTGCAAACAGGTAAAAAACATGCAAGGGCTAGTGAACCGCTTCATGTTTTAACGGGACGATTGCTGAAAATATGACCTTATGACTATTAGGATACAATAAGGTTTTTCTTTTCTTTTGTTTATTCTCTCTTCTTTATTAAACATTTATGTTCAATAAGGGTTGGTCGTTATCTGAATGAGGGGCGGCTCTTGAAAGATGGAGGATTAGAACATAGGATTGCTCCAAACGATGTTTAAAGATAGAGACTAAAGTGCACATTATTTTGAGATGCCAGTGAAAAACAGGGAACATCATTTCAAGTCCTGGAACCACGGTGTAAATATTCTTTCATTTCAGTTAGGATGCATCAGTGGAACTGAACAATTTTCTTCCTGTTATCTTGTTTTCGAGTTTCGTACAACAAGGAATTGTACAAGTTTAATGCAGCATATTTCCTGAACATTGTGCAAGGCTTAGAAACAAACAAACCTCCACGCCGCCCACTGCAGTGGAATGTTCTTCCTGCGATCTTGATCGAGAGCAGTGATGATTTTTTTTAGCCGGTTTTGCTTTTATGAAAGGTTTCATCTAATGAAAACTAAAATAGCGTATCCTACATTGCCTAGGATTCAGCGCTTCAGGAAATGCGGCTAGCAGAATGAGTTAATAATTCTTAAACATTTACAAATATTCCGGTTATTCAAAGTGTGCTGTTTTACATGCACCATTAGCTCCAAACAACAAATGAATGGCTAACAAGTGTTCCCCAAATAAGGGAATAGATATTAGCCCTGCTTCAACCTGTGGCATAACATGAAGTTTGCCACTGTCGCTTCACAACGTAAAACAGCTGAGAGAGAACAGTCTCGTCTTGATCTTATGTCTAACCGGCATGGCGTACACACTGTTTGCTGTCTTCATTGTAATAATGTCCTGCTTCAGTCACGTTGATGTGATGGCTGAAAACTGCGAGTCTGTAGAATTTACGACTGACCAGTGCCGAAGCGCCGACTACATAGAGGTTTTAAACCAGAAAGTGTACATGGGTGAAACCAAGAGAATCCAACTGCCAGGTGACTCAGAAACACAAGTTCGATGGAATTGTGGATCATCAGAGGAGCGAACTGCGTGGGACAAGGGAGCTAACCAGCTGCGAGTCAAGTACCAAAGTAACGGATCCATTCGATGGGGCATTTACAAATGCGCAGATCTCTCGGGTCCCATGAAAGCGGGCGAGAACTGTGCAGTTCCCGAAACCACCGAGTTCTGCCCAAAATTTGAGGGGGCAAACTCTAGTGCCTGTGTCTTTGAGCTGGAAAAGTCGACTTCAAACGTGAACCAGAAGACAACAACTGTATCAATTGAAGGAACTCTCAGAGCCGAGGTAGAAAAGGAAGCCGGTCCACTGACAGCCAAAGGCTCCGCAGAGGTAACAGGAGGAGTTTCTCACTCCATCACCGATGCCAGAAAAGTTGAATACAAGTCTCGTACGTTTTTGGTTATCCCACCAGGATTCTCTTTCTGTGCCTTTACCAACAACACCAGTGTGCGTGACGATAATGCTCCCACTGGCTTCCGTTGGCGATGCTCGGCGTCCCCTAAGTACATTAAAGCGGAGGAAAAATTCAACAATGGACAGTGCACTGGCTTAGAGATCTGTGACGTGGGTGTGTGTGGCAGGACCGTTACGCAAGATGGAGCCAGTTCTATCCACATCCCACTTGCAGTTCTGATAACTGGCATGATCATGGCTTTGCTTCGCGTTTACTAGCTTGCTCTGTTATTATCCGAGTGCGGCTTTTTCATTACAATGGAAAAAAATACAATCGTGTTCGATTTTACGCACGCATGCTTGTAAGCACATATAAACACAAACTGCACATGTGAAGTCATATTAGTCGCTATGTATAATTGAGGACTTGTTTAAAGTTAACCTCAAAGTGACCCTTCATGTATACAGTTTTTTTACTATTGAAACTTACCTTGATGCAATTTACCCGGTCTGTGTTACAGGGACAATTTTGTTATGTTTTAATAATCGTTAACAACTTATCATGAAGCGCCTAAGTGAAGGCTTTTGTTTGTGAGCCGACTAGGAAAGGTAGCAAATGTAACGGTTTTACGTTGACGAATAAAGACTAGTTTAACCACCTACCGTGGCTTTTCTGATTAACGTAGTTGAATGTGCATGGGTAAATAAATTAAATTTAGTCCGACCATACTTTCCATGGTATCTTGTTATCCGGCCATCTTTGTTTGCACATCCCACTTGCAGTTCTGATAACTGACGTGATCGTGCCTTTGCTTCGCGTTTACTAGCTTGGTATCTTAAAGCCCGAGTGTTCGATTTTACGTACACATGCTTGTAAGCTAGTGGTCATATTACTCGCTATGTATAATTGACGGCTTGTTCAAAGTTAACTTCAAAGTGACCCTTCATGCACATAGCTTTTTACTATTGAAACTTACATTGATGCAATTTACCCGGTCTGTGTTACAGGGAAAATTTTGTTTCAATAGGCATTAACAACTTACATGAAGCGCCTAAGTGAAGGCTTTAGTTTGTGAGGCGACTAGTAAAGGCAACGAAAATAACAAGTTAACGTTTACTAGTTTAATCAGTCTTTTCTGATGAACGTAGTTGAATGTGCATGGGTAAATATATTAAATTTAGCCCGACTATAAGCAAACTAAGCTGAGCTGAGTTGCACTCGTTAAACTTGGACCTTCCGGTCGGGGTAAAAAAGAGGAAAAGTAGTGCAAACTAGTTTAAGTTAAAGTGCTAGTTTAGAGTAGAGCTCTGGCGGTCAGAAAGGCTGCCAAGCGTAGCAACTATAGCAAAGAACCACAAGTTAAAGTTAAAGCGTAGCAACTATAGCAAAGAACCACATGCCGCTTGATACACAGAAATAGACTGAATAAAATAAATAGAACAAATAGAAAATTATGCAACTTTTTTTTCATGTTTCTTATGGTTACCTCATTGTAATCAGCAGCTCCGTTTATGCGCTTGGCTAGGTCTTTATAGTATAATTTGTCTTATTATAGATTTCATGTTGTCAGACATGCTTCACGATCTAAGAACACCGCAAAAACTTTGGACTAGTTTTACATCGGGCCAAACGAAACGCGAATAAAAACGGGCTCAACTGTTTTGCAATCTAACATCTGAACGATGATTACTATTACTACAGCTACTACTACGATGACTACTATTATTCCAAATCCCAGATGGCTTGATCATGAGCTCAGTCGGTAGAGCACTGCACCGGTATCGCAGAGGTCATGGGTTCGAATCCCGTTGAGGCCTCAATTTTTTTTCAGGCTTTAGTTTCACAACTGCTTAAGTTGTGTGTATAACTGCGATGATCAATCATAACTTCGTATCTTTCTCCGCAGTTCAAATATATGATCTTTCATATGTTCATTTCCACCTCGATTTCTATTATGAAGTCTCACTCACTATTGTTTTTAGGTTCACATAAGCAAAAAGGCAAGGGCGGAGTGCGTCATACATACTCTCACTCGCACACAAATAAAGATTATGAAACGTTTCTTGATAAGCCGCTTTTAATTATTTAACTATTACAAGACTAGTGTTGAAACCTTACAACTTATAGTTGTCCACTATTGGAAGTCTGCTTTAGTGTAATAGCGATCAACCAATTTGGAAATTTTTAGCTTAAGTCTCTAATTAACAACTCAGTTTGATCGTAAACAATCGGTCTTATTTATTTCTACAGATAACGAAGTGGATCGATAACTCTAGTTCACTTTATAGTGAGCAAACTTTATTTGACTATAACTATTATACTCGTGCAATAAGAACACTGCGGTTACTAATCACATCTCTTTATCTCCCACCTAATCCTTCCGTCGAAGAAGTAACTGATGCTGAGCTCCTTCGTTGGTGGTCCCCAAGCGGTACGTTCAAGAGCTGATCCGCACCACCAATACAGGGAAGTCATCCGAACTGGGAGCTTTACCACTTGCTTGAACGTGCCCTTGTTTATGCGTTGATTTGTCACTAACAGTCGGATGAAAGACGCGCTTTTGCAGCTGTCATGGGTAGTTTCCACTATCGAGCAACGCCTGCATCTGTAAATAGTCCAGAAAATGGTACCATCCGTAGAGATTGAGAACGTCAACCGATCTGCCACTCCTCTCCAACCGGTGCGCTCCTCAGACGATCCACAATACCAGTAAATTTCGGTCTGAAAATGTGGCAGGTCGATATGAACATAGCTCCCTTTCCCGTACCTTTTGTGGTTAACTATATGATGTCGGAGCCCCTGCATTTGTCAGTTGTATCATCGACCTTAGTGCAGATGGAAGATGCAGGGCAAATACAACTGGCAATGTATATCATGACAGCAATGGTTGCAAGGGTAGAACACAGCTCTACATTCATGATGATTTCTATCGTCAGTCGACTGTCTCTTTATCTTGGCTGGAAAGCAAAGGTGTATAGTGATGATCTGATTGGCATATGTTCCTTGCCTACGTTTTCTTGAAATAAAATATATTTATACTTACTAGGTATAGGCAACCGTACATGGAAAATACAAGAAACAATTCAACAGATTGTCGAAATGTTGGCGTGGTTGGATGACTTAGAAAGTGAATGAGAAAGGTGTATATGGTGATCAAAAGCGCAAAGTATGGTAACCTTTAATAAGATACATGTAAAACCATTAATTGCCTAATAGTAAACCGTCTCAATATCAGAAGAAGATAATCGGTTTTCAGTCCTAACCGCATTTAAGAGAGTTTCTGTTGTTATAAGCTCACTAAAATACGATGCCCAGTCGATGTATGAAAAGGAAAGTAAAGTATTCGTGCTCGCCAGTGTCAAGAAGTACGATCATATTTTTTGTTAATCAGTAGTGCCTGTTGACAAAACTGCTATTTTAATTTTAGTTTTCATACCATTTTTCGTAAGTACAATTGAAAAGTGGTAAAATTAATAGTGAAAAAGTATAGCAAAATAGTAATATTATTTTTGAATTCTTGTTAAACGCGGATTTTTATGTGATTTTATTGCTCGATAAAATCGACTGAAATTTCCCAAAATGGACTCCATTTTGTTTTTCCTTCCCATTCTCTTATCTCCTCTTGAAAATGAGAACGAATCGCACAAGTTGTTTAATAAGGTATATTTGACTCTTAGATTATACGTGATCGTAACTGGGAAACCACCATCAAGTTGTTCAGTATGCCGGTAAAACTGCAGTTCGGATCTCATTATGAAGTGGAAGTTTTTAAAGCGATATATAGAGCTTGCAACCGTCCTCGCACAGTTATGGAATGTACACTAGTGCCCATTTTATTTCAAATCTGAAGAGTTCGCTGATGCGCGCCTTCAAGATGGTTGTAAATTGATTAGGCTTACCGTGTCAGTAACGTTGGGTACAAGGTAGCTGTTCTTCCTAGCGCTGCATGAGCAGTCGCAATTCTTCCTGGTTTCTTCAACCCGTGTAATCAGACACTGGTGGTGACGTGCAGTAGGTCACACCTTTAGTTTGAGATTGATAAAACTAAATATTGTTCGTGTATGATTCATTTCCAACGTCTTATGCTCTGTCAATAGCGTTAGTGCTTTTCTATTTCCATAATTCATCAGTGTTGTGCCTCACGCAATCCTTGTCGGGCAAAGAAATGAAGCTTCATGCCAGTGAGCATGCAAAATATGATTACTCTACTTGACTGTTACGCTCTTTAAATGAATAAATGTTGAAATTCTTGTTATGAATGATCTTGCTGTTTTACTTTTCCGTGTCATAAAAGATGAAGCAAACTCAGCTGAATAAACGATTGGTTCACGAATTGTCAATGAGTGTTAAAGTAACGAATCTATATTGATTAGCCTGCCTTTGGTTTAAAATTAATAGAATGTTGATAATAAAGCTCTGCACATGGTTAAATTTTGAACTACGTACTATGTTTCGTTCGACCAAAATTACCGGCTTAAACTACTTCAATTTCCGATTTGTTTTAAAAGTACTCAATGTGAAATCAAAAGCGCCCAGACATGAAGATGTTTAATGAGAAACTTACAACTTTTTCAACTTACTCGCACCGGGAATAAAGCCGAAATACCTGCCAATGCCACACCCCCTCAGCTTCTTTACCATTTACCAAGCTCAAAACATAGCAAATTGCAAAACATAGCACGGCAAGAACCACTGAATTTAACGAAAATTGCAAGGTGATTTAGTTTGTCTTATTTCAAGGTGACGAGATGTGCTCTTGATGAAGTAGAATTTAGTTTTACTTGAAAATTCGACGAGGACCGTAGCTCTAAGTGACAAGCCAGCAAGCCAGCAAGCCAGCAAGCCGTGAGCAAGCCAGCAAGCCAAAACGCCAACAATTTAACAAGCCAACAGGCTAATAAGCCAACACGCCAACAATTTAACAAGCCAACATGCTAATAAGCTAACAAGCTAGAAGATATTTTTTGTCAAGAGAATGTTCGAAGTAGATCATGTGATGGGCTAAATGATTAGTCAGTCCCAGAAAACCTGTGACACAGCTTATGATATTTCGACAACAAACTTCTTCTCTGCCTCCTTCCTTGGCAGTGGGTGTAATGATCGAGTTCTTTATTAGGGTGATCGTCATTCACCTTCTTTGTTTCACAGATTAGCACTGACATGAATTAAGCACACCTCGGCCTGCAGAATTCGCGTGATGGCGGGGGGGAGGGGGGGGGGAAACACAATGATTTCCCTTTCCGCTATCTGCTCTGCGTGAGGGTCTTCTGAATATTTGACGTTCTGGGGAAACTCGCCGTACACACAGAAAGCCAAGGAAAACACTTTAATTGCAATATCCTGAATAATCCAATTTTTGATAGACTGCAAAACAGTCGTATTGTTTGGGAACCTGAGCGACGCGGGCATTATTCGAACGAAAGATGAGTGTAGCGAGCGAGGACTACGCTTATGGCGCTTTCTTCCGAATAGAGAAGAAAAACGACTGTTTTGCAACCTACATTTTTAATAACTATAATTCTATATGAAGTTTTCTTTTTCACGAAGAAGGGATCAAATACACAGATGACGTCCTGTAACAAAACATTTCATTACCTTTGTCCATTGTACAAGAATAGACCAATTTCGATATAGTAAAATTCGGCCTGAAGGCTGAGTTTTAATGTATCGAAATTGGTCTATTGGTCTATCTATTCCCCAATCAGGCTCTGGGGACAAACCCCCACAAACTCTGTAGTTATTCCCCAGAGCCTCGTGCTGAGGTCTATTGTCTTCTTCCATTCATCTTGTGGGTATGGCGAAAACTCTTAGTTTATCGGCTCTAGCTTCTTTGTGGTAACGGCGAGGGTCCCTTTGTGACCACTGCTGAATACTAGCGAAACCCTTATTAGTTTAGACAAAAGACAAAACAAATGTTTTTTATAGGCATTCATAGACTTTTATGCCTGGAAAATTATGTTTAAAAGTTATATAAAGATTCAGTAATTCTAATGATTATTAGATAAAATATTCTCTATCGGTGATTTTAACAGAGAAAGAATTTTTTCCAAAACTGAGGAGGTAATTATTTAATATCTCTCATATACTAGATAAGTGTCAACAGCTCATTACTTACATAATAGTCTTCAAATTCGATCCCGATACAGTTACTTTAATTCCTACCAAAGGCACTGTTCCATCTATTTATTCGATGTTCATTATTGAAGGTATACAAGTCAGGAGATGTAATCAAGGCCCAGTTCAAACGTCATGCTCAGTTCTGTCGTGCCGAACTAAATTGACGAACTAAGCTCGATAATAGCACGACAGAAGTGCGGCGTCTAAATAAAACTTTTGAATTTAGTTCGGTAAGCAATTAAGTTTGACTAGCTCTGCCGTGGTACATGACTCAGTTTGACTGATTATATTCCACTGGGTATCTCAAACTACACTTATATATACAGGAAACTACTTGGTACACAGTGTAAACACCCAGCCCTGTACAAAATATGTTGCATAAGACATGCATAACACAAAGAAAAGCGTACCACACGACGCTAAGTTCGATCATTGTATCCAATCTTCATCCGTATACAACTGAGTCAAATATTATTCGCATTAAAAAATCTTTAAAAACCGTAAGGATAAAACGGTCTCTTTATCAATGTTAGTGGTACAGCTTGATTTGGCCGACGTTGCAGCCTCTGTTTCTGTTATCAATTTAGAGCCATACGTGGCCGAATAAGGCGATCAGCAGAGTGACTCCCCAACTTTTTAGATTTCTCATCCAGTCGTCAGAATGCAAGGAAGACTTAGTCTACTCCCTCGTCTTCTCCGTATAACTAAATAAAAAACAAACCAAAACCGTTAATGTGCATGAGATAAAGCAACTAGGGAACTTCCCTAAAGTAGTCCCTCGGTGGGAGGGGTCTCGCATTAAAAAAGGACTGGGGTGGGGCGCTGCTTAAAATATTTTCACCACCGTGAAGTTCCACTTCTAAGACAATTAAAATCAGGTGATTATCAAATATGTCCGGTCGTATATTTTTCAGTTCAATGCCTTAAAAGGTGTCGCGAAAGCTTCTGCTGTGGACCTTTTGAGGCTGAACAGTTTAGAAGCTACTAGCTACTACTTTAATTCCCAAAAGGCACGACGGGCACCCACTCCTCAATTTTATATGGGTGTCCCCATCTAGGAACTAGTTCTTGTACTTATCTGTTTTCATATAATAATCAAATGAGTGCGCGCGCTCTGATTGGTCAATTAGCTATGGTTTACTGTGCCAGTAAACTCATGGAGATTTCGCGTGTCTTCTGAATTATTATATAACAGTAATTAGACCACAAGTTTTTATGGTTTAGAGACACGATAAACCACTCGATTTACGGATTCTTCTCTTGTTCTTCCAACATCCGGCGTGGTTTGTCAGCCTATGAACCATAAACACTTGTGGTCAAAATCATGCAATGAGTTGAGTAGGTAATTAAGCACCGGCGCAAACTTAGAAAAGGAAAGCTGATAAGCTGATATTTCCTTCCTATCCACTTTTCCCTCTTCGTCATTCTTCCACTCTCCATTTTTTCCCTTATTAGAAAAGTTTAGCTTCTTAACTTAGTTCACACTGATGATTAGCTAAGTGTTTACTTTCAGTTGCCCATCGACACCGCAAAACAGTTTTATTTGAAACTATAGTCTTGTTTTTCTTGAAACCTAAAAAAAGTTGAAACAACTGGCTTGTTTGCAACTTTGTTGTCATCTTGTATTATAAGTAATATAATATAACTTGATATTAGTATCTAATAATATAATTTTATGCAACTATCAGCAAAGAAAATTTTACAACCGAAGCTGATATTCGGATTTTTGAAGCGATAATACAGGACATACAATCACCTTTTCTTAGCTAACAGCTAAATGGCCACTGTTTATTGAAAAATACTGACCTCGCTTATTTTTTATTTGTTTTTTTTTACCCTTACTAAAATACTCGATTGAAGCGCTCGTAAGTGTCATCGACCTGTCTGTCTCGATCGTTAATCAACTCAAGTGGTCAAAGTGCGTCACTCTCTAAAGAGGTGATAAACACAAGTCTTGATAATTGAAACCTTTTACATGATCTGTACAATTTTACCTGTCACCATATGGAAAATCTTAGATGCCTGAGATCCTAGATCCTCTGGAAATACCCTTTTTCCATGTTATTTTTTGAACCATTTCGCGGTCTAAATAAGAACCATTTTGTACATTCTGGTCGCGCAATAACAAGAAGTGTGTAATGTAATTACCATCCAGGATATTGTTTTTAAAGTGCTACTGCGACGAAAATTTCGTATTTTCTTTTCCGGTTTTTCTTTCGGTAATTTCTTATTTAGACCCTAAGATTCATGAATCGGCGAAATTTTTTAAAATCTAGCCACGCAATTCCCTTAAACAAGCACGAGAAAACCATAAAATCACGTAAAATCAATCTTTCTTAACTCAAGCTGTTGAATTTTTGAGTCCGGGTGGAAATAAGGTTAGAATTTCAAGTAGCGCATACAGTGGAATCCATTTACATTTTCCGATGCTCCCCTTCCCTCCTCTGTTCGAGTTCTCTCTACCCGGAACTTAAACAAGCTAGCTCCTTTTTAAAAAGGTGACACCATTTGTTTATGTGGTTAGAAGATATGCCTTCAAAACCGGAAAGGGTAGGAAACCCGGCTGCGTATTCTTGATTCGAGCAAACTCTGAAAGCAGCCATTAGAAGACAAGCACAAGCAAGAGTATATACTGACAGCTATATTTGCTTTGTTCCTTTTTTTACGTACATAGGCTATTTGCTAAGCGAAGAGTACTTCATGTGACCCTAATATCAGAACGGCATCAATTAAACAGCTTATAGTAGCTACCGTATGATCATCGCGATGTACGTCTGAAAACCTGTAAATTATGAAGCTCTTACCAGTCGCAAATCTCTCGTCGTTTTCCTGCGGAATCTTTTCGGCTTTCTGATGTGTGCTGTTGCTGTCTTTCCGGATGAGCAACGTACGCCTTGCACAATACAGAATTGTAACAATAAAAATCACTAGCACCGTAATCATTGATGGAACAATCACTGAAAGCAGATGGTGAACGTACTCCATTCTTTTCTCCAACACAGCACACGTGGCTTGACTTTTGTCAGTGTTGTATTAATGCTTTTTTACCGAAATATCCTCTGACTTATGTCAAGTTCTCTTTCTTCAAAATATCATATGCAAATGACTTGTTGTTCAGTAACAAGTGCGCTGCTGGGGGTCGTTTAACATAGTCTAGACCGATGACGTCAATGCGTCTTTATGCCGAGATGGAGTCAAGGAAAACTTCATTCCTAACGGCTTACATAATGATATAATCTGAATATAACCACAAAATGACAAACAGACAGTATATTCTGAATTTACTGCTTGTTTTTCTTCTGGCACGAGGACGTCATATGACTCATAACGATAATCGTTTAAGGTTACGCTCAGTGGATTTTGATATTTTTTTTTTGACAAAACAAAAGTATCATAAGTTACACGTTTTAATTATACACACTGCAGAGTTTGATGGCCTGAAAACGTAAATTAATGACGGTCGTACAAGTAATATTTTTGAAGCCAAAAGCGCGGCTGACGTCTCGGTTCTAACTACTTTACATGTTACTTTGCTGGCATGAAACCAAAGAAATACTAGACATCTGCCCGCAGGCTGCCGAGGAGGTAGTCCTTCTAGAACTTATCCTTGTAAACAAAGTTTGGACGTGTTCAAAGAAGCTGCAAATTATTCAGCATGTTTGTACAAAATATCTGACAACAGAGTTAATTTACAGTGTATAGATAGTTAATTCAACGTTGTTAGCATTAGCCGTGTTGCGGTGCAAAGACTGTTGAGGGGTTGGTATTTGTGACATGGAAACTTCCGAATGAGTGAAAACAAAGTTTTATGATGATTGTATTACATATGCATGTATTGCAATTGACACGTCAGGCGATGTTATTTGCCAGTGACTATGAGACAATCTCTGCTATTGCCTGCACGGGCACATAACTTCAGGTGATCCGATATCCAGACTGAATGTATAGTTGCATTGTCCAAACACGATTTCTTTGAAACATTATCATTCAAAAGTTATTAACCCTTGCCTAAAAGCATTATATGATAATATTTTTGATTCGCGCGGAATCGAAGAAACCGACGCAGCGGTTGGGTTGTTTGTAGAAAGTAAACACGGCCTGAAGTGCGGGTAGAATATTGCCATGCCTGTATATTTATTATTTATTCTTTAATTACAGGAAAGTTTTATATACTTCGATGTATATCGAGAGACGCTAAAGAACTATTTTTCTGAACAATCTTTGCTTTCTATTGTTTACGCCCGCTTGGCTTCGCCTCCAAGTACAAATAATTACGACAAGTGGTGTGCAATTACCCGGGTATTACGTTCAAGCTTGATGTATGACTCTTTTCTTTCAGAGTTCACTTCCTTTGCAATTATTTTCAAGATTGCGTCCATCTGAGGTGACTTTGTACATGGCAAGTGTTGCTCAGTATAATTATGGCCGCTTTGAAATACATATAGAAGTGGTGTGCTTTAATGTCGCTGAAACAATTACTTCCACGGACATAAATTAGTCGGTTTACTAATAAGTGAATGACGTCATTACAACTTTGTTTAAGTGTTTCTAGAGGTACTTGACATTTGGAGTCATAACTCAGCACGAAAGATTGCTTGTCACGGAATAGTGGAACGTTAAAAAAATGAGTAAATTCTGTATAAATATTTTGCTTAAAGTCGAAGAATCAGATCTAACTTAATTCCTAACGCTATGATACTGTAAAAAAGTCTTACGACTGACGACTGACGACTGACGACTGACTAGCTGGCCATGGGGAAGGTTATAAATTATAATACTAGTGCTTTGGTGCGAACCATTCCGTGATTGTTGATAATTCACCTGAATTATCTTGATGCGCTTTTTGTTATAATAGGGTCTGATAAATATAATTGGAACTCACTAGTAAATGGACAAGAAGTAAAAAATGATTGGGCTTTGAATTTGAGCTTTTAGTCTCCTTAATGTCTCCTTTATTTGCTGACTTATCACATTTGCTAAAGAGTTGTTTATTGGTTTCGGGTTGCACAGATGAAAATCGGATGAACAAATATTGACATTTATATCAAATAAATTTTGCATTGGAATGGCCCTGAAAATATTATGATGTTTTATATTATTATAGTCCGTGGAGTTAAAAATTTTGATAATGGTAAAAGCCGATATATAATTTATGCCTTCTGCATAACAACAATAATTAAGAGGTATTCTTCATTGCAGAGGTACCTACCAGTTGCAAATCGTTCATCGTGTTCTTCAGGTTCCTTTTCCTTGTGCTGTTTGTTCTCGAGCTCATGAATCTTCGTCAGTCTCGAGCAGCGACCCTTGTACAGAATTGCAAGAAGTACGAGGATTATCACTGTCAACAGTAATGGAACAAACGCTGAGACTGTGTTGCTGTTAATGAAGTCCATTATCTGTTCAGTCACTCAGTTGCACAGCTTTGTCGTAGAACAGTATACCTGGTTTATATAGGCTGATTTCACTAATTGTTAGTGCAGTATGTTCGCTTGGCAGTGATTGATGATATTGCTTTCGACGGTCAGGGATCAATCTACTCATTTGCGGTTTACGTGATTCAAGTGTCTCAGTGATGTGTTCTTTGTTCAGTGTACCAGGGAACAAAAACCAAGGTAAACAGTGTGTAGTCCGACAGAGAATGTCACGTCATGAAATGTATGTCTCAAGTCACCGAAGCTTCTAACTGCTTCTTGTAAGGCGATAATTTTTTGACCGCCTTGAATGATTGAGCAGCCATCTGGATACGAGTTAATACGAATATACTACAGAATGTTGAGCTGGGATCACCCCTGCAGGTTAGACCGGCGGAAATGTCTGAGTGCTGTGATAACTGAAACGGATCACGACATTTTGCTCTCTTCAAATATTTCGAAATTCTTACTAATTAACAGAAAATGTTTAAAAGTTAGACAACGGCAACTGTAAACCGGCTTTGACAAAAGATGCGATTGATATTATAGTCATTTTGCTTTTTTTCATGAATCATGCGTCTTTTTTGAGAGTATTTTAGAAAAAAAAAAACTTTAATCCACAGGGTTCGACTGTTCGGCCATGTACTTACGTGCAAGTACACTTCCGATCGAAGAAGTACTGATTCAAGTTACTTTCTCTTACATTGTACTTGTGTGTATGTGCTAGTAAAAAACTTTATTCACGCTCGAAAAATACTCGGGTGAACATATCCCTACGTATTAGAATCCAGAGTTCCCGGCTTTCATATACTGTTTCAAACTCGCTTTTTCATGACAGCGCGTACATTGCGGTTCCACAAATATTCATCATATTTTTCCATCAAACACTGTTTCTGGTTTCACTGAGTGATACTGATGCCATGTAAGCAAGTTCAGTGATCTGTCACGGAATATGCAACAGACAAAATTATCTTGAACGATACGGACTTTTTGTAGCTGTTGTCGCGGTCTCTTTCGCAAACTCCCAACTCCGCTGTATATGTAGCTGCACTTTTGGCAGGCTGAGCGCAGGCTGCCGGCTAAAGTTGAAGAGGCGCTGGTCTGTAGGCCGGAAAAAAATATTGCGTGTTAAAACTGATAGTACAGGAGTATAGCATTGGAGAGCCCATATACAGACCACGGGCAACTGTCAACGTCAGGAATATTTACTGAAGACGACATAACGTAAGTCAGTTGCCATGTGTGTCGCCTTATATATTAGCTCAACAGTTCCAAGATCACCGACTGCTGAGGGCTTCGACGGTAAAACTAAAGGAAAGTAGTACAGTGTTGTGCTTTTACTTGAGCTCCAGCTCCCTCCATATTCTATTTCGCGAAGAAATATTCTATGTTGGGCATTGTGTGAAGTTTGATTGTGATATTGTGTAGTATAACAGAACAGACATCGTGATGAAACGTCAGAACTCTCACATTTACTCATTTTGCAAAATTCACTGAATATTGCTTACATTCAACATTTTTTATCAGTGACGGACTTATTCTAATATTTGCTGATACTATGTTATTACCATGGTGTCTGCTGCCTCCTCGTGTGACTAGCCAAAAGTGTTTCCACACCACTCTTTTCACGCTTGATTCGGTTTCAGTGTCTGTTGTGGCTCCAATCCAATGATGGACGAGAATGAGTTCCGCCCAGAGAAAGTGCCAATATTTCAAGGCATCCATGCTGTTAAGGAACGCGGATTTAAGGATCAGCAATCAATATTGGGTCGAATTGTTGCACCGTCAAACGCAGTTTGGAGTAGAAAAGCTAGAAGAGCATGATATAGATGAGACGCTTAACTATTAGACAGATTATGTTAATACTGAGTATGACGACTCTTTCCAATACCATGCACGCTTGATCTCCCACGCTTAATTATTCTGCGCAAGATTGGCCTGCATTTTCAAGCTCGACTATGAGAAAAAATCATTATAACGCAATACTACGTGGACGACGTGAAAGGGGCAGATATAGTTCGCAGATTGCAGGTTGAAAAATCTAGTGAGTTTCCAAGGCACTTGGGTTCCTGAATCAGTAGCCCTCCGGTTAGCCTAAATTAGCTTATAGTTAGCATTTATATTGGAGTTTATTCAGCTTCAACGCGGAATATACAGGACGTTTCAAACCGCGAACTAAAACTGCAAAATAAACCTGCCACGATGGAGGGAGAATTGACTAAGTGAATTAAGAACTCCCCTCGTTAACAATCGCTGTAGTCCTCGCATCCCCCACACAGAACATGATCGGCTAGGTAAATTAGTTAATTCTGCGCCCGGGTAAATCCAGCACTGCAAAAAGCTGATGAATATTAGAATTTGCTGGACTGATTTTTGCTACCGTACATAAATTTACCTAGACGACACGAGGCTAGCGGCGACGTCCTGAAAAGAATGGACTTCGGAAGCTCAAATAGATGAAATTCCGCAAAAAGTAACTTTGTGCCAATTTTCACGGTTAGTGTCAAATAAGGACTGAAAAACAAATTTATCAGTTCACTGCAATTAGAAAAGGGAGTATTTCTATTGTTTTGGTCTGAATGATGAACCGGGTAATCCCAAACGGAAAATGAAGGTGCAGTGGTTGCAAATTGTAAAATTAGCCTCGTCTAGGCAAACAATTATTTCGGAAGGCGCCTATTGTGGGCCGGGTCAATTTAAGGGAAACCCCCCCTGTGTTCTTGAGCAAGACAATCGACTCTCACTTGGCCTCTCTCCACCCAGGTGTATAAATGGGTACCCGCAAATTTAATGGTGGGGGTAACCCTGCGATGGACTAACATTCCATCCGAGGGGGAGTATAAATGTTCCTAGTCGCTTCATGGTATAGCGTACTACTACTACTACTACTACTACTACTACTACAACTACTACTACTAGTAGTAGTAGTAGTAGTAGTAGTAGTAGATTACAACAGCAAGATTACAGCAGCAATTGGCCTCGGTAGTCAGGTTAACATTGTTCAGCTTATAACCGTATTTTCCGACGCGAACTGGTTCCAGTCCGTTTTAGGGCACAACAGCGAGCAAAGTAAAGCTCACTATAACTCACGGCCAGCTGTATGGCAGCTATAAGGTGTCTCCAACACCATGTGAAACTGATATGAGAGTCACCAACCACAGACGGCACAAATTTCCACCGTCACTAACACTTCTTTCGTTCAAAATTCAAATCGAAAGGCCTCTAGTGTTGACCGCAAACGATAGTTTCCGAGCGTATCAGTCTTTCACCACCTGCAATATTCAAGGCAACGTCATGATCGTAGGGCTGCTGTGATGACAAAAACTGACTTGAATTTTCTAGCATTAGTGGATTTTGCTGTTTTACTTTCGCTGTTTTCATTCCACGACAAGCGACGCTCGATCAAGTTTGAAAGAGGCGTGATTTTCCTGGACCGATCCGACAATTCTTTGCTACGAACAGGAACCAATGAGATTGCTTCATTTTGTATAGACAATAGATTACGTCAAACAGTTTTTTAGTGTTATAAATATATAACATAACATCCCATAAGAAGGGAAAGGCAAATACGAAAGCGAAAGTCGAAAAAAAGGCAGATTACGGTCTGGGCGTAAGGGAAATTCCCTATTAAATTTAGCCAATGCTTTTAAAGAGTCACAGCAGACTAGGAGAACATAATCGTAAACAATATGTACTTGTAGAAAGTGAAATTTGGTTTACATGCAAATTTGAGGAAGTCGGACTCGCTCGCATAATTTAAACCCTTTAATATTTCATTTGATATTAGGAAAATATTGGTCACTCGAGAATTAAAAATAGCCATCAAGGCTTGATATGTGTGATTTTTCGGACCCCTGAAAGGGTCGCGCAAATTGGGGCAATAAACCACGCTCATCAACCGTGTTTATCTTATGACGCTGGCCCCTTCTTTTTGAAGTCTACTTTTCATTGCATTGCGAAAACTATCTACGGCAACGAAAAAAAAAAGAAAAACAAAACGAAACGAAGCCCAAGGAACACAAAAAACAACATCACCATAATGTTTACCAAATTTCACGTTCTCAAGCGAAACGGTCGACAGCATTTGTCAGTTTAACAGATCAATTCGGAGTAAAGTAAGTGTTCTTCAACAGCCGCGGTTCCATTTGACATCGGTATGCTTGAGTTTGCGTTGAGCACGAGCGACAAGTTCAATGGGAAAGACTATTTTTGAATTGAATCCATGGGATTTCCATGGGAAATTTCCCTCAGCGTGATCGCGTGACCAACGGATTTAGTCATGTGAAACGCAAAGAACTCGATGACTAATGCGCAAGGATCTTGCAATGTTGCACCTTTATTCGTGTTTGGAAATCAGACATGCATAAATAGGCGAAAAAAAGAGAGAGGGAAAGGGAGCAGAAAACAAATTAATAAGAAGTCCAATAGACATATTCTGTCCGTAATAATTTCAGCGCACTCTTATGAGAGCTATTGCTGCACCTAGAGTAACACAACACTGACGGGGAAAACACCTGTCATGCAACTAAAACTGTCAACTAAGAATTATTTGTAGACGCCGGGAAAAGCCCCCTCAGTTATCTCGGACTTACTTAAAGACCTAGTGATCAGTACAGTAGTAGTCAGTTGCACTAGGTTGTATAGGGAATCGGTGAAACAAGTTTCTGCGTTTCCGAATTGGTAAGTTACTCTGTTTAGTCAGTAAATATTCGTCTGAAATAATTAACTCTGCGAGAAATATTAATGCTCTCGTTTCTATTGTCATCATGTTCTGCCCTCAAAATTTGCTGCTATAACGAATAACCGTCGTACATAATAATCGAAGGAGTTCATAAATCGGTTGTTTTAGAGGAGGTACAGAGGTATCTGGGGGTGATTATAACAGACTGATTTAAGCTTTGTTCAAGTTGGTGACAATCTGACATTTGTCTAACTTTTGGCGCAAACTGCGAAATGAACTGTTGCTCATTAAATATTCCGAATTAGATCTGTTTCACCACGGCCATACCCTATTTATGAATTGACTCTTAGATCATTAGGGGAAGGGCTTTTGTTGCTGGCTTAATGTAGCCTGCGTAGCAGGCGTTAAACGGGGTAGAAGAAGGCAAAGCGCGGACGAAAGAAGGAGGGCGTGATGAAGAAGTAAATTCTTTTAAAAAAAAACCGAATTGAAGACTAGAGTGCAAAAATCGGTACCGTATTTGTGACCAAAATGGCGGCAAAATGGCTAAAATCAATACCCTATTTATGACCAAAACGGCTGAAAAACCATACCCTTTGGGGCAATTGCAATTGTATCTTGTCCCAGTTGCTACAAGGCGGGATAACGCTATCGACTGAATAAATCGCTATCCAGTGGGTACAAAGTGTTACGAAAACAAACCAGGACAGTGTTGTCAAGTCTGTTCAAAATCCGGGCCTGAACAATAGACAGTAACGTGGTAGGTAAAATACGTGAGCGGCTGTCAGTAAGTAACGTCCATCCTATCGTAAAATTTAAAAATATCTTCAAAACAGCGAGAAACAAAAATAATAATAGTGACAATGACCTCTTCGTATGTTTGAAAACATAAAATAAAAATGACAATTTAAATTTTTGCTTTAATTTGGTGGTTGTCAGATATCCATTGATCATGCCTGGTTATACATGTGTCATTTCCCAAAACGATACGAAGTCGTTTGATCCCAAATACTTCTGCCCGTCGTGTGATAACGTATTGAGGGATCCGGTACAGACCAGCTGTGGACATCGATACTGCAAGTCTTGCGTAGAACCATTACTAAGGTACTGTATTATTTGTCTGACTGTCCCACCCGTTGTCGGGCGTAATAGTTGCATGGTGAATTTGAACCTGACCAAAGTGGTCAGTCGAGATATGCGAGGAGTATTCTTAAGTAAAACTGGAAAAGTGTTTTGACAAACACTAGATGTTGGATGACCCTCTCCCCGGCCAGTTTTAGCCGGAGTCTAGCCCCCAAACCCAAAACAAAAAAAGTGATAACGATTTCCTGATAAAGAAGTCTTATTCAGTACTCTTCTCCTTTTAGATCGTCTCCTTCTAGGTGTTTGGTGGACAGTGAAGAAATCACCGAGAAGAAGGTACTGCAGACTGGCTGACCTAACTTTCATGTTAAGTGTATCAGAACATAATACATCATCCGCTTCTGAACTTAATGAATTTCGAAAAAAAACGATGTTTTTTGAATATTGTTTTGAGTATCAACTTGTTCCTAATATTTTGTAATGATTAACTGACAAACTGATCGATTCAAATTGTTTTTCCACGTTAACTAGATCTTTGAAGACAAGTTTGCGCAACGCGAAATTTTGTCGTTACCAGTCCAGTGTGCAAACCAATGCGACGGCTGCGATTGGACAGGAGAGCTGGGACAGCTAGAGGTATACCTTGTTTTAAACGCCACATTGTTTCCTAAAATAGCTTCCATTTTTAGTGACAGGGTAATTTGTGCAGTAACAAGTGTTGAGCTTATGACAAAATTGTATTCCCCGCAAGCGATCTTGTGAGTATGACCTGCAACATAGAGACTGAAGCTATATTTCTTGATTAAGACTCGATGAGATTCTAATAACTTGCCGGGATATTCACTCTCTTACAAGCAGAAAAGAGGGAGATAGATACCCTTCACATTTGGGTTTTCAAAATAGTGTACTCTGACGCTAGGATTCGTGTCTTAAAGAGAATATTTGTATTTTTACTCTACACAATGCCTCCAATAATATCCCTTTCCGAACACATATTACCAAACCTCCAGTGCGTTGGTGACAAGTACGTCAGGAGTTAAGAATCTTTCTTTTGTTATTAAGGATCACGAGGCACAGTGCCGGTATACCAAGGTTCGATGCATGTATCGCAGTTGCGGAGTCCTGATGTTGAGAGAGGACCTATCCCGGCACCTTGAAGAAGAGTGCATGTTTAGACAGCAGCAGTGTCCGTACTGTAAGCTGATGACAACAGCTGACCAGCTTAAGGTATAGCCTATTAACCTTCATTTATCTTGAACAATATACTACATTAAAAACTACGAAAAATTCTAGTTTCAGAACCATACATCGTATAATGTGCACCATGCATTCTGATTTATTTCTCTTTAGTTAAGTGGAATTGAAGAAAACAAAATGATTCTAATTGTTTTTAAAGTACTCCGGACACGTTTAATACTATTATCATTCAAGAACTTTTAGCATAATGTTAATTTTGGCGTGCACTCCTTTTTTTCCACCAACCAATATAAATGGCTTCTTTCAACTTGCTTCGGATGGCAAGGCCGAGTCAAGGATAATACATACAGTAGTTACAAACTGAGGAAAACACATGAGCAGGACTAGTAACCGTCCTAGTGCTCAACATGGCATTTAGTAATTAAAATGCAGTTACCTGATAGTCAGGCTGTATTAGCGTAAAGCTTTTGTCTTTTTGGCCGGAAAGCAACTTCAATTGTTCGGTTCTGCCCTACAGGAACACGAAGAGAATGCTTGCGAGGAATACCCCGTGGACTGTCCAAAGTGTTCAGTTGTAAAACTCCCGCGAAAGCAGGTAAACAAACAGAAAAGCTTCGTTTTTGTCGGTAGAAATTTGCGACACTGCGGCACTGTTTTATAGGGTGTATTGCTTGGAGTGGTAGTTCTAATTGGTAGTTTTAATATAGTTTTACATCTTTGATAGCTCAATAATCGGGTGTAGTTTTAACCTTGTATTCTATTCATTTAATTTTATTACTTTTTTATCTTGCTGATGAATTGTCCGTGAATAACTAAAGGTTATCTACCTATCTGTTTCAATGAGCAAGAGATGTGAGCTTACCTCTACATTTAACACCGTGATCAGACATCACCTACCACAATAAAAACTTCAAGGCTAGGGAAAGATTTGGAGCTACTGCTAATCTAACCCGAAATTTTATTTTTGCTTAAGCTCTCAAGCCACGTTGATCCTGTTAACGGTGACTGTGAAGCTGTTGAGGTGCTCTGTGCTTTTCAAAGCGTAGGATGCAAGCATGGAAAGGTAACTTTATATACTATTCTGCTCGAGATTTGCAGACAAACAGAGAAGCAAATACCCCGCAAACCTGTCAGATAAATTGACGCACAGACAAACAGCCCGTCAGAAAGATAGATAAACAGACACAATCAGACAGTCAGCTAAAAAGAGACACAGACAGACAACCAACGGCACTGAGAAAATTACAGAAAACGAGTTAACTTAAAAGAGTTTGTCATAGGTATATAAATGGTTGAACGCAGACTTAAACAGTGTTTCAAGTGTCAGTTCAAAATACATATACAATAATAAACAATAGCCTCCATTTGGGGCGAAGATATGCTTGCATATTTGTCCGCGGACATTAACTGTTCCGAGAAGCGATTAGTTTTCCAAGAGCAAAGAACAGATAATGTCCAAGGACAAATATCCGAGCGTATTTTTGCCCCAAATGGAGGCTATTATGTTTATTATCATTTTTAGAACTAGTTTTCGCAACATGCGTGGTTTTGAAAATTGAGGAATGTCACTCGGATATTCCCCAGTTTGAGTTGGGGAATATTCAGTCACTTGACGCGTCTAGGACAATCGCGAGCGAGCGAAAATATGCCACTCATTTCATTACAGTTGTTTACCGAGTATAAACATGTATCCCAAGCCATGGCTGACTTAATGTCATTATGATAATTACTAACAGTGTCTTATGTATTAATTTGCAGACAATGAAACGAGAAGAAAGCAGAGACCATGAGAACAAAGAAGTCGTATATCATCTAAGCTATCTTCTTTTATTCGTCCAGCGACTTTCAGACCTCTGTTATTCCAAACTTGGTGATTTCAATGCTTTTGAAAAGTCCCAAGTCATCACCAACATGGGTAATACCATTGAAAGTTTACTACGTAAGGTAGATGCAATAATCAATGAAAGTTCGAACTTTTCATCAATAATGAAAGGGCATGGCACACGCATAAGCAATCTAGAACAGAGCATTGAACGTCGTTTAATGGATAATGTATTTCCCGACAGTACCCCCTTAAATTCTTCATCGCATGGCCTATCGCCAGCTGAGACAAAGAGAATTTTACAAATGCTGGAAAATCAGGATGCTAAGACAGCTAATCATGAAGTTCTTTTAGTTGAATTAAACTCCATGATGCAAAATCAGAGTAAGGAAGTAAAAAGGTTGGAAACACAACTTAAAACTGCTAATGATGAAATAAGAAAACTTCAACGACGATCGGAGTATTTAGAGCATACTTTAAGTGCCAGAAATTTTGCT
>Ga0126337_10000271_pt1 | contig 23646 bp, 21 predicted proteins | sample DipCmetagenome_FD_92527 | JGI IMG/M metagenome (GOLD analysis project Ga0126337, IMG submission 92527) | Coral microbial communities from La Bocana,Puerto Morelos, Mexico - Diploria C A metagenome | ecosystem: Host-associated > Invertebrates > Cnidaria > Coral | place: La Bocana,Puerto Morelos...
GGTCAGTTGGTCTTGGCTCAGGTATCGCTTAGGTATTTCGATGGCCATCACCGTTCCACTTGTCTTTGAATTGTCCTTGCGCTATGTCTTCCGACGACCGGTCCATGAACAGACACCCTACTTCTCCTTGAGAGGCGCGGCTACGCTCCATGTAGTTTTACACCAAGGCATGGAGATACATCCACCATCATGCCATCTATCCGGTGCCTTCAGGCATGACAGCACCATGTTTGATCCTTCTTACCACTACGGTGGTGATGGCATGGATCTTGATGCCTTGGGTGGCATTGGTGAAGAGTATTTTGTTGGTCTATACCATTGCTAGCGTTTCTTGGTCTGAAAAACTCGCCAGTGAAGAAGGAGAGGATTGGCTTCCCAAAACAAAATTGACAGCGATCTGGAGCCCCACATAACACCCATCTACAACATCCTGCAACCACTAACATCCCAGGGTAGAGAAGAAGAGCAGAGTTTCTTGTGGTTCTACCAGTAGCCTCAGCTCGATGCTTGAGTTTTGTGGATCAGTCATTTGAAAGCAAGCCATAGGTCAGCGTCAACGGTCATCTCATATGATCTCGTTAGGGCTGTAGAAACAAAAAACTGACAACACCACTGAAATGACCTGTCAATTCAAGCGTAGATTTGTTTAATGTTTTTCCCTCATCCTCACAACATGACTGTCATTCCCGAAAAGTTTCAAATGTTCACTATCAGGCAGATAGAAAACCTTCCACGTTGACCTTTTTCTGAGTTCAATATATGGAGGTTCTGGTCAGCAGGTACTTGTACGGCATGCCCGCAAGTGCAAACGTTTCAACACTAGCTAGATCCATAGCCCGAACTGATGCGCACCCTCTAGGGACTAGTGCTAGCCACAAGCCAAGGTCGCCATACCACACCGTTTCTTGGTGAAAATGCTCTTGAAATTTGCTGGGTCCTACCTGTAGCAACGTCTATAGGAAGGACATTCACGATTGAATATGGTTTGACGATCAAGTGTGTACAGATAGATTACGTATGTGGATTTTTGTTGGCGAAGTTTTTTTCCAAGTCTCATTCATTCTGTCTCGGCGATGATTTTTTGGGGGTGAGTCGCTTCTGATTTTGTCTACTGTCAAGTCGTCAAGGTGTGCGTGTGTTGCGATTCGCCCTGGTGGGTGTGGGAGCAGTCGTCCTCATGTTGGCACTTGGCCTGCATTTTGGGACCCTGCACACAGGACACGGCCTAAAGCGCGTGTTTGGCTGGATGACTTTGCAAAACGCCAAGGATCTTGCCGCGATGCACTAACCTTGATTGTAGGTAATGAGGAAAAACATCACGAACTCTTTTCAACATCCTGAAGTGGGATGCTGTGTCCCTGCAAAGTGGGATAAACGCGCATGTCAACTGGCAAGGTTAGTTTGAGAATTCAGAGTCGAGAGTTTGAACTCTAAACCAGGTCCCCGGCAGTGTTTTTAGATGAAGTGTCTTGCTTTGACCACCACCTTTGGCACATTTGGTCACATGATTCCCACCCACCCCAGGTTTCACTCTCAGAACTTGAAACACCAAGCAAAGAATCGCTACCTCCGTTGGGGAAGATGAATTTCACATCCCCACATTTGGTGCTGTGCTCACCTTTGGGTGAAGAATATTCGCCTGTGCTTTTGTTTGATATTACATTTCCTACTTGACAACACCTGCGAGCTGGAAAAAGTCACCAAGGTCCAAGGCGTCCTTGCGGCAGTGTGGCAAGTCTATGCACCTTGAATGATTTCATGTGTTCCACGGTCCATGTCGAGTGAAATCCATTGAAATCCACTTAAAGTTTAGAGTACAGTACATGTAGTGAGTGTCGTTGGTCTATAAATTTGAAGCGACTGCACTGTCCAACCACCTCTCCTGTGTTTCTCCAGATTCCTGTATGCCTCTTTGCTGGTTTCCTCTTTGCTGCGGCCAATGCTGCATACCAACGCCGTGGTTTCGGAGCAATTTGCCATCCGATTGCAAGACAGAGTGGGGTCTGGCCAATGTTTTTGGTTTGGTGCAGTTTATGGGGGATTGATTCTTTGGAGAAGTGTAAGTTATCCTTGTGAAATCAGAAGCCGGCTAGAGAATAAACATTACGGCTTATATCTGATTTCATCTAATTTCCCAACCGTTCCTTTGTACCATTGGAGACTGTAAGAAGATGAGTTGCTGTATGCCTCCCAAACCATTATATTTCTTGCTGGCCCAGGAGTGTTCGAGTGAGATTGCCTGAGGGCTCATGACATGAGTTGGATGATCCACCCACTTTGTTAGTGGATGTTAGTGGAGTCGAACATAAAGGTAAGAAGTGGTTCCGTCATGAAAACCCTATCAATCTTCGAGTCTCCGGAATCGGGAAAGGTGCACCACACTGGAGTCAGGTTGTTTGAGCTTGTCATTTGCCTTGGGCGACTGTTTCCTCTTTGTCAGCGGTGCACCTCGGCACGAAAAGTACGAGGTCAGTCGACCTCCGAACAAAACGACTGGAAGTAAGGTCTTTCTTCGTTGCGTAGTGGTTGGAATGCGGGACATTCACTTGAACTTGAAATTTGTATGTAAGCACGGCAGAGTTTTATTCAAGTACATGTCATGTGGCTTCGCCCCTTGCCGTGCTGACTCCTTACTGCACATGCACCAAACGAGGTGAGTTTTACGACGGAAGAAAAGCAGGATGTGACGATTGTAGCTGGTGTGCATCCAGCTTGAGCCGTTTCGGGCATTGAGGGAGCACACTTGTGCGGCAAACATAAATAAGGACCCGAAGGGTGACCAGTCTCTTGACATGATTTTGTATGGGCTGTAGACATTCTAGTCGGACACATGGTTGTTTCAGCACTCATTTGACAGTCTAAGTTGATAGTTCCACTATGTACACTTCTGGATATGGAGCCATCGTTGGCCGCGGCTAGGGAACTTGTGCAAGAGATGCAAGGGGGAAGAAAGAAAACTCAGAATTCTTTCCCATTGACTAGTTGGAATTATGTACCAGCTAGAAGCCCTTGAAACACATAGCACTACCTGTGGAAACTCTGCATTAATATAGACAGTGACCTATATATATATATACTGTATATACATATGTATTGAGGGTCCAGGAAATCCCATGCATTGCGAAGACTATGATAATGACAAAGGGGATTCCACTTGCCATGCTTCTATGTTTGAGAGTCTCAGGGGTTGATTGAGGCACAAGCCGTTTTAGCACTCGGTCATTTGTGGCTCTTTTTGCTGGCCTTGATCTTCTTATTCTACGCGGATACTGGGCGAACTGTGGAATCGGCCTCATGGATATTGAGGTTTGTTCTGTGTTGCCCCTTGCAAGTTCACACGCAATGTTGCCCCTATGCTTTGGTCAAATGGAAAAGGCCTCAGCGGATGTTCATGGTGACTACGGATTGAGCGAGAATTCCGGACCCCTTTTGTCTTAGTCTTTTCCAGGATACTTAGTGGCTACTGGTAGGTAGGGGGGTACTGCCATGATGACTGCTTAACAAAGAAAGAATAAGAAAGAGCAAGCCGTTTGCAGAATGATCCTCCAAGTTTGCTCTTGACCACTTTGAGCTGAGAAAAAGATACCTGCACGTAGCAAGCTGAAGTTTTCAAAAGAAGCAGACCCAAGGACTCTGATTTTGCCCCAGCATGTGCTTGCTCCGTGTGCAAACATATGCAACCTCTTGCGGGTTTGTTTTTGGGGAGCTGAGTGGGTGGCGGACATCACACGCACGTACACTTTTTGCATCTTTTTGCTGCGAGCCTATTATCAACAGAGCAAAAGAAAGCATGAAGCAAAGTCGTGCAAGGCCCAGCTTGCCAAACAGAAGAGTGTCAGTAAGGTTGTTCCTCGTATGATAGTTGCAACTCCCCTTTGCCCCCTATTTGCATGGCTTCCTCTTCCACACCCTGCAAACACCTGAGGAGGTGGCTCGGCAACAACATCTCCATGCTCAACAGGCGCAGTCGGTGCGAAAAAAAGTGCAGTGGAGCATGGCTGGTTGACATAGGGTTGAAAATGAAGGCCTGAGGCCCTGCAAGAGGTTTGCTGGATTTGGAAACGAGTTTTGATCCAAGGCTTGCTCTCTTTGGAGCGTCAAATGCCTGGACTGCACAAAAGTTGCAGATGTAAGCATATATTTACATAGGGGTGTGTTTCATTGTTTGGGCGAACCGGGACTTTTGTGTTTGCCAGGATGTCCATAAATGATTGTACTTTTTTGCGTGGTTTGGGTACTGTTTGTAGACAGCCAAGAAGCGGCTTGTCTAACCCAAGAGTATCCAAGAGTGGTCTAGGTACTCCTACCGTGCTAATGTACACTGTGTACTGCATGATCTAATGAATTTGTTTTTTGATTTATGATACTTGACACTTGACTGCTTACAGGTAGGCAGTGTGGCGAGGGAACCTTGCCGTATAGTAGAAACTGCATCGTATGGACATGACATAGTGGTATATGGTGCATTGGACACTCCAGTAGGTGGACGTATAGTATGAGTAGTTACAATAGAAACGGATTTGACGACAGTAATGAATGGATGAATACAATGAAGCAATCTTGGTTCGGTTGATTCTTTGTTTGTCCATTTCACTAATTCACTAGTCGTTTCGTTGGCCACGCTCCTGGTCGAGGCATTGCTGCACGAGGTGGAAATGGAAGAGCGTCTCTTGGCATAGCGCTGCTGCCCCACTACCCGAGTGTATTGCGGTGGGTCTAAATTCTGAATAGATTAGATGGGATCCCCTGCTGATTCAGGATTGTTCCGGTTGGCAAAGGTTTGAAGGGGACTGGAAACATGCATCATGGATATGGTGAGAAAAGGCTTGCTTGTTGCTCCATCCTTAACACTGAAACAAGCAACAGAAATAAGTTTGATTCTCCACCTGGACAGCCCCTCGTGAATCCACTTTTCTCTTTCATTCTGACCGGCATGACTCAAAAACTGCAGGCCCATCTTATGTTGAACCTGGAAGCCCTTCAAATCGCATCCCTGGCATTTCATTTCAGCTAGAGGCGGGCCAGTTGCAAGACATGGGAGTGAAAGGGCTTACCTGAGTCAGGTATAGTGAAGTGTTGCTGAAAACGATGCAGATCTCTAGGATGCTCTCATTGCAATCATGTCCAGCTAGTGTTCCAGGGACCCCTCACCACCCAGATTGACCAGCACTGGAAGGGGGAAGGATAGCGAAATTAAATTGATGTCCAGGAGGTTTGAATGTGACACCAGGGTTTTCAGTTTCAATCGAAGTGTTCATCCGCTGTGTTGATGGTGTCCACTTTTGTCACCCGTGGGACACCAAATTTTCTGTTTGACATGAAGCATGCAGCTTACATCCGCATTCTTGTCAGGAACCAGCTCTTGTCCCTACTACTATTGGGATGCTATTGGGGATGGATCTTTTGTTGAGATTTTCAGTGATTATTTCAGTATATTTCAATACTGTACTATTTCATTGATGGTGTGTGCATACGGTAGACGCCCATGCCCATGTTGTTCGATTTTCATGGCCTTTTGGGATGAGTGCCGCGTTAAGATCTAGCAGCTCGTCAGGATGTCGGCCTCAATGTGCGGGGCACCAACAAGTCTGCACGGAGCCCAAGCGGGCCGGAGGGACCTGAAGCTATGTATCTCTTGAAGATGGATGAAGTTGTATTCCCTGAATCAATGGCTCAACTGATGTACGTTTTGGCGGGCAAGCATAACTATGCAGCAACGTCACAAAGCTGTACAGTAGGGAAGCAGTTGAAACCTGGAGATGTGATTTCAATATGCTGATTGGGTCTTTTTGGACAAAGCTTGTGCCTGGAGCTTTTGTCACTGCTTTGGGATCCCAAAGTCTGTAATTGGAGTGACTTGAAGCGTCCTCAAACCAACTTGCCCCAAAAAACGATTTGTCAGTGAATGCCGGAATCAGGGAATCTGCGAGCAATCTACATGACTGATCATTCTTTTCGAGTGTTGAAATTTGAAATGTGATAATATAATGTGATCATGTGGCACTTGTCCCCACGGTCAGCCATGTTTGATGGCTGCCAGTAGGATTCTGACATGGTTGGTGCAGCTTAGCAAGCTCAGCCAACCCTTTTTAGATAGGGGGAGAGAGAGAGAGAGAGAGTGTGCTAGCTCGAGCTGCCAGGAATTGAGGATCCCAAGTTCTTCATGGCTTTCAATGACCACGTTTCCTTCAGTTAGATTTTCTTGTGAACGAGCATTCAAAGCCACTACATTCCCAAATGCTATGCGTTGACAATAGTTTGATTGATTCTCGGGAAGCACTATCTTATCCGAGAATCTTCCTTGTACTGCAGGTGTTATCGAACATCTCGCTTGAGATTTTGGCAGCATCTTGGCATTGTACCAAGTCTTACTTGTGCCCGTGGGTGAACGCCGTGCCATTCCCCCTTTCTTTTTCTAACGAAGATCTAAGGAACAATCAAGCCATGAACAACCAGGAGAAAACTACTTTATGGATTTATGTTTGTATAGTAAAGATAATAAAAACATCATAGGTTCTTCATTCCTCTGTACCCTCAGCTGTTGTTGAACCAGCTGTTAATCATGGGTCTTTACTTTGTTTCAGTTTGGATAGTGATCATGGCAAATGAGGAGAATTTCTTTGCCAGCCTCGCAAGGAAGATTGCATAAGATTGTGTTTGGATCATGGAAATCATGGAACCTGTTCAGCAGCCACTTCTCATTTAACTTCCTTTTCAGGATAGCAGTTGTGCCCTGATGGGCCCTTCTGGCAGCGGCAAGAGTAGCTTGCTGAATGTGCTCACCGGTCGTGCGTTGCAATACGGAGCACCGGTGGATGTGGAGATGGGTTGAACGAATGATGGTGGGGAATGGATTGTGTCATGACCCTCCGACTGCAGGCAAGTAGTTGGCGGAATCCTTCTTGAAAGATCTGCAAAATGTACACTATAAAATCAGATTTCAGATTGGTGAAATGTCATCATTGCCGAATTCACAAGACATTTTTGATATCAGAGCCCAAGTCTCAAGCAACCTCAAACTCACACGCATTTTCTGAGCACTGCCGGTTTCAAGGGAACCTTGCCCCTCAGAATCGGTTCCACCCACTTAGCTATTCTTCCTTAGCCTAAAGAATTGCCTTGGAACCCTGGCTCCGAAAAGAGTAGAGAAAGGGTAATTTGCAAAATGAAAGGAATCATAATCAACCACATTCAACCACGTTAGACTTTCAGAGAGTAACTTCCAGATTCCAGTGAGTGTTTAAGGGCAGTTCTTGGTATCAGGAGAAGTGTCGGGGCAGATGTCTGCCAACAACGAACCCATTCCTGAGGGCTTGGCCTCTTGGATCAAAGCATGGGGATCTCGGTCGTAAGTTCAATTTGGTAAGCGAGAATCCATGCAGCGAGTTAAGTCAAAGATGACCTGCATTCTAACTATCCTATGGAGTTGGAGGTGAAGATTTGTGCGAACTTCCCGCCAGATTAGGGTACATGAATGTATGGCCTTCAGACTGGTGAATCATAAGTAGATCTTGTGATGCGGCGTTTTGTCGCATGGGCTGAATTTCACTGAAGGCATCATCAGGCTACAAAAAGGTATAAAAGGTCCGATTTCGCAGGGCTGCGAGAAAAAAGCTACATAGAGGCAGTTAATCTGAGGTGACTGGTGACTAGAGCAGATATTCACAGTGCCAAGAATCCAAGTGTGTCAAAGTTGCATCACGCTGCTGCAGTGTTTCCAGCCAACTCGCCCATCAGTTTCCAAGTAAGGAATCAAACTTGAAGACGAAGAACGCTTCCGGTTTTGCGGCTTGGCCAGTTGGCTCGGTCAACGATGAGTTTATGAAAGAAAAGATGGCAAACAACGTGGAAAACAAAAAGCGCTGAGGTTCCACAGGATGACGTGATGCACACGGAAGCTTGGAGATCTTAGAGGCAGCAGCGTGATGTTGGATGAAAAATGCACCTGGTAGGCTCCAACGTCACAGTTGAGCCCTTGTCATGCTTCTTTGATCTCCAGCTTCTTGCAAAGTGTCTTTTGATCAAAAAAAATAGAAGGTCAGTCACTTCATTCTTGCTCTAAGAAGGTCATTCATTTGCAGCAGGTTTGCAGCAAAGGTCACTTTGAATCACGTCGAAGATTGTGTGACCACCGTTTTTCCCCATGCGTTGAATTCATTCTTGCCAGTTGGGAGACAAACCATTATCAACCTCCGTCTACCTCTTCCCTTGGAGTCGTCCTTTTGAGCCATGCAGTTGGCTGGTCGTACGCGCCAAGGAACTCACAGTTTACGAGAACGTCTACTTCTCTGCTCGTCTGCGTTTGCCACCAGATACAGATCTAAAGGACACGGCAGCCCGTGTAGAGACAGCCCTGAAAGATGTGGGCATTTCGCATGTGAAGGACACCTTAGTTGGAGCTTGAGATGCAAGAATGAGGGGAAATTCCAGGAACAAGTTCGGGGAGAGTTCTTTCACTTACTAGATCCTGGGTCACTTTTTCCATGTCAAGACTCCAAACACTTGCAGGTTAAAACTTAAAAATGGATAGAAGGGCACCTTCTGGATTGTACTTTTCAGCTTCTTTCGACTCAAATTTGAAGGACATTGCTAGGTCCAAGCAAGAAGGCAGAGCAACATAGAGCAACAACTCTTTCTTGAATGCCTGTTGGCTGTTGGCACATGACCATTCTTTGTTGCTGCGGTTTTGTTGGTAGAAAGTTCGGATTTCAAGAGGTGACCTCTTTGGAAGCCGAAGATTGAGGTCTGAAGCCATCCTACCGTCTACTGTGTTCTAGATTTTTGAGGTCACCCCAGTGATGCCAATCCTTCTTTGAATATCCGGATCCAGAAGAGCCCAGTTTCAGAGGGACCGCAGTGGAATCGCTCTAGTTATACGGATAGTTATCCGAAGCTGGGGCGTTCCAGCGACGTTCCGCTTTGAATACAGACATTTTCTTGGCACTCAAAGGATTCTAAAGGTCAGACCGGGAGGCATATACTGCCTCTCCGTTTTGCTGTTACTCCGTTTACCGAGGAAATGCTGAAATTAGAGGCATCAGCGGCGGGCAGCGGAAACGATGCTCTATTGCTATGGAACTGGTCCGGCTACCCAGGGACCGGCGCTTCAATGGCAGATCACTCCCAACACGTCAGCCCCGAAGATTCCTGCAGATCGCAGCTCACGCAACCAAGAGTTCAAGCCACTGGTATTGACAAAGGACTCAAGACCTACCGTTGGCGGTAGTTGACATTGTAGCACATTAGAGCAGCGTAAACAGCAACCACAGTGAGCCTTTGTTGCTCACACTTTTCAGCAAACTAGCCTCCACAAACATGTCTACTCGAAAAGCCGCTACCAAAGCAGCGGCGTTGATCTTGGGTGAAAGGTAGGAGAGCCTTCGGTATTATTCTTGGATGAGCCCACCAGCGGTTTGGAGCCTCACTTGCAGCTTGTGGGAAAATGTCGTTGCCAGTCCTTTTTGAAAGGCAGGTTTTGCTGACAGGCAACGAACTGCGCAGGAAAGGATACAGGTAGAGACCTGATTTCTGGAAGAACGACATCAATCATGCGTAAAAAGTCCAGTAGCTATTATCAACAGTCATGAATAAGTGTCGCATCGTTGTATCTTCAGTATTACAAGTTACAATAGAAAATGATAGATGATAAATGAATATTTAATGATAGTTTTCATTACATATTACATAATATATAGTATATTATATATATATACATTGTGGTAGAACAAGGGCATGTATCTCCATGGGCTGCAGGCATGCACCCTGTCCACACAGAAAGCAAGCTCTGCACTCCAGAGTTGCTGCGGGAGTCATTTTCAGCTGGGTGTTTACGTGCCATTGCAGCTCCTGATACGTGTTCCTTTCAATTTCTGTTCATCCACAACTAACTACCCTTACAAATGAGCAGGTGAAAGACTAAACTAGATTGATTGGCATGGTTTCTTAAGCTCGCAATGGCTGTGGGTTCACAAAGCCCACTGCAGGATGCAGCTGCCGCACATTCTATGGTCAAACTGTTGTGCGACAAGTCAAGCTTGCGATGCACCACAGTGACTTGGGAGAGTAATGTCAGAGGACATGTTTGTCACGGTCCCACCTCCTGTTGCTTAAAAATAGGAGGGCCCAGGATGGTCATACTGGAATGTTCAAGCCCATGAGTGGGTTTTATTCCTTATAGTCTTTAGTCGGTGACCACCCTTACTGAAAACATGTTGCCAAAAAAAAAGTTTAAAGTTTCTTTATGGAGGTGGTTGGTCAAGTGAGAAATCCGGTGTATCCTTGTGCTTTGGGTGTATCCTTGTGCTTTGCGAGGGCGTGGTAAAATGCACAACAAAGCGCTGGAATCTCAAAGTTAGCAGTGCAATAATAGGTCCTTGAAATCGAGCTTCACTCCAAGCAAAGGAGAAGTTGATTGCTGTAAATTGTATGTGACCCTTTGCTTGCAGAGGTACCCTTTACACTTACTCGATCTTACTCGCTTTTTTGGAAGTTGAAGCAACTTGAACCATTTTTGGCAAAGTGACATTAATGTGGTACCGTAGCTTCTTATCTTGACATTTTGATCCAGTCATGGAACAGACTTCGATTCTTCGATGCTTCGCTTCGCTCCAGATTGCTGTGATTCATCAGCCTCGCTGGCAAACCCTGGCAACTCGGCGCTGAGGCTGTCAAAGTTATATACCCAGATGAGTCAAAAAAGAAACCCTGCGTGAGTACTTTGATGTACTTTCGTACTTGTGTATTTCCAAACATCAGAATCTGCAGCACCGCCACATTGGGAATGACATCCCCAACGACATCAAACGACATCAATAAACTTGTGACTTGACAATTGGAAAGACATGGTCGTATGAACACCATCCAGCATCCACCTTGAGAGATGGGAAGACTTTGGCAGCGCTTCCAGGAATGCTTTGACCAGGTGGTGCTGTTGGCCACCGGCGGTTTCTTGGTCTACTCAGGGGCCATTGCCGACAGCGTGACCTATTTCACAGAGGCTGGTGGGGGTGGGCAAGGACCATTTCGGGAGCTGTGGCCAGCGGAGCTTGTGTTTGATGACAACACAGCAATTCTGAAAGACTCTACCAAGTGAGGTAGGGATGGGTAAGATCTACCATCAGAACTTAGTCTTTATTTCCTAAATACTGTGGATATTATTAATTATATGTGATTATATGTTTTATTTTATCATTATATATTTCATAATACCTTTGTTTATATATATATATATACACAGCCTATCAATATATGTATACGTATTTGATATGCCATATACATACTTCTTACCCTTTTGTGATGGCAAAGCTACCGCAAGCTATCTGCATTGTTTTAGTGAGGTGTAAGAGATTTGTCAATTTTAGAGGAGATGTTTGTGATGAGCCTTCTGCCAGGCCACTTTTCTTTTCACTTACATGTGATGTACCAGTCATTTTTGTTCCTGGAAGTTAGCACGCAAATAACTGCAAGGATCTGCAAGGTTGAGGCATAGATAGGGAAGCCATGGGCATAGCCAGATAGCCAAATACTTGATGTGAAATAAGAGATGTAAGTGCGGGGATTTTTCCCTAGTGTGGAACCAAGAAGAGATGGATGAAAATTCATGCTTAGGGACATAGGTGATTCTAAGCAATTTTGGTTGGCTGAACTCAGCCTCGAATGTCAAAGCAGTTTCCATTCCTGATGTACAAGTGGCATCAATTGGCCAATGCTTGCAGGATGTTGGAGTTGCCTCACTTTCAATATCCTCTACTATATCATCCTGTGCTTTATCTTAGTTCCTATCCAACCTTCATTTGAATGCTTAACCTTTGAAAATGCTGGGCTTGTACCAGGTATGACCCATACCGACACATGATACATCCCATACCGATCATACCAGGTATGTGTCTGAGTGTATGGTATGCACGGTTTTAGCCGGCTCCTGGACGCAGGCGCTCAAGGCAAAAATACCTGCCATGGCGAACCCTGCCGACTCTGGGCACCTGATTTTTGTGGATCGGTCAGCGGTCAGGTCTTCCATGTTTGCATTTCACCCACCAAACTTCTCCAGACCTGGCTCCACATCATCAACTTGTCAATCATCCATGCCCATCTCACACATCCATTTTCCCATACTTCCATCACGTCCCATCTGCAGATCAGTTACATTATTATTTTGCAGAAACTCCTGCAATGAACCCATGAACTCATCCCCTGACATCTCACCGTATTCCATGCTTACATCATAGATGTTCCAATTCAATCTCAAAGAAATCTCATGTCAAAATGCATCGCCGCTCCATCTTACACTTCCCAATCACAGGATTGTTTCCTGGACTTTATTGACACGACCAGTTCGGATGCTTCGTCATTGAGCCCTCAAGAGTTGGCGGCCAAATGGCAAATCTTCCGTCCGCGTGGTGCCGCCCCGGCCGACGAGGAAGGTGGCACCGCAGTTGAGTCCTTTCGTTCGGTCGCGGAAACTTGACTGATTTGTGGAATTCCCCGCTCCACCAAAAAGAACTGAACGGAAATCCCAAATGCAGAGCAACCAATGTCAATCCTTACAAATGATATGAAGACCGCTCTGGAGGGCTGTGGGGAAGTTTGTGGAAACGGGGGAGGGATATGTACATGTTTTTTGACTGCTGGAACTTTAAAAGGTTTGAAGCGTGAGGCATGTTTGTGTTGCAGTGCTTCTATTCCGTTTCGCCAATGCCTTTTGATTTGGACACCCAGGGCTGGAAGTACAACATAGTACAACCCTGTCTTTAGAGTTGTTCGGCACTGATGGACTTGTACTTGCAGGCCATGCCGCAAGATAGCATCCAAACTTGAACGAATAAAAGGATCAAGCAGCGTGACATGTAAGTTTGCTTTCTGCGGTTTGCCTGCCTTTGGTCTCTTCGTGAAGTGTGAACAAACTTGTGAGCACTATGGTGGCCTTAGTCAGCGTAAAGGCAAGTGATGGCTGGTAAGAGTGTCTCCTGGACATCCAAGAATCGTACTTCACCGACTTTCCTAGATTGTTTCACCCCTTTCTCAAGGACACATTTGTCAGTAAGTACCTGGCACACTTCCAGTTGAGAAAGTCCATCTGTGGGACCCTTCAATATCTTCAATGGTGCACCCAAAGCTTCAGGACGGACAGCTGCTTCCACCACTGTCATCCTACGAGAAGTTCCGCCCCGGGGTTTCGGAGACCTTCTGGACTTTGTACCTGTCGCTGGGCTTGGTACAGATCGGAAACATGGTGACATCAACTGAAGGGTATCAGGGTTGGCGTGCTAGCAACAGTATTCTCTCAAAATAATGCAGGTCCGGACTACCCACCTGGTGCTATAATACCGCTACACCCAATGTCACAGGAGATTCCATCCATATTGGCATCGGGTCTTTCAGATGGTCCAAACCTCCTGTCCAGCGAATGCACGCTTCTTGGGTCTTTTTGCACAATGAGAGATGTTTTGTATGTTTTGTAGCGAAGTGGATAACGATCTGAGGCGGTGTTGCTTACAAGTTTGCCGCCTTTGGAAGCATCGGATCACCAATTTGGCTCTTGTGACTGCCTTCCTTTGCCTTGTGCGCGTGATGCTGGGCCACTGGGATGCTGTTTTGTGCGCAGTGGTAGTAGTGGTGGGCCAAACAAATATTGTGGTAGAAGTTGAAGTAGGGGATGCTGGATTGCCCGTAAATCATTAAATCAACATGGAGTTCTCCAATTTTCAAGTTGAAAAATCTAAGATGATTCGAAACCTATTTCCGAGGCCCTCACGGCTAGACCATGGTTGATCCTACATCTATCCAATCTTGCATGAACACATGTATGTTGGATATTGATATCTCGCCCTAAACGTTTGTATTGAAATGATCCAAGTCAAGTTGCGAAGAACCTCTTCAGACTGCTAGGGTCAACAACGCACCCAAAAAGATTTCAGTGACACTGTCCCGTGTGTTCCAGAATGCGCATATAGCTTGATGCAGAGCTGTAGATGCAAACTTTTTGCCAGTGCAGCTTTTGTAGATGGAGATTTTAATGGTTATTCTGATTTGAGAGCATTCTTGGTTCCGATCTTTTCCAAGTTGTGAAGCCCACATTTGCCTCAAACAAGCAATTTATATGGCCTCACTGCCTTCAGGTGACGAGGGTAATTTCGAAGAGATCTTGACGAAGTTGGGCATTGCTCAGTCAATGCTCATGTTGCCAGTGTGCATTCACAGTACCGTGGCACACGAGATCTAAGTCGTGCGGTAGGGGAGAGAGATGGAAGCCGAGAAACTAAAGTCGATTAAATGTAGCATAGGCAAGCATATCATACAGGATATCTATATACAAAGGGTTGCACAAGTTCAACCTGAACGTGGATGACGCTGAAATGAATCAACTCCATGTCGGTAGCCTATTATTTGATAGATTGAAGTCAGAGGACAAGGAGCAACTGGAAGTTTCAGAGCCCTAGAGGAACTCAAGATCACCTAGATTTACCGGATGAGATCACCGGTCATCCGGTCATCTCATCACTAGGTATGTATGTCTTCAGCTGCGACCGACTCGAGAGGCAGCGTGAGGCAATGCTGTGTGTGCAGTGGGTGGCTGCGACCTCTCGAAAGAATTGATATTCACATAGCAGGTTTCCAAGCCAATCATATAATTTATCAAGATGGATGATCCTTGATCTTCGGGAAAGGTACTCTAGGCAAAAAAGCATCGGCTGATTGAAACACATATAATCTTTTCCCAATGTGTTCTCACAGAAGGCAAAGCATCCGCTGCGCCACCTGTCATGCACAACGGGTTCCGTTAGGGGCAAAGTTGTTAGCTTGTATTGTGTATCTAGTTGGATAGGCTTTGTGCACCTTGGACCCAGGCGGGGGCTGGTGCAGACAAGCTGCTGATGATTTTCGGGGCATTCAGCAAACTTAGATCAGAGTCCAGTTCGGGCATTAAATCAAAGTCATACAAATAGTTATGATGCTTCATGAAGAACGTTCCATTGACTCTTGTTCAAGCATTTTCACATAGCTTGGCTGGTGGTCCACGCCTCTAACACCTGCAGTAATCCACTGATGCATACCGTTCCTGGCGGCATGTGCGGCAGGATACTGCTGGGATCCCCATCTTATCCCAGGTCCTCGCAAAGGAGCTGAGGGATCAATGGAGATCGACGGGCGAGGAAGATGCCAAATTGGTCGGATCTCAAGGGGAAACCATGTAATTCTTGGTACCCGAAGTGTAGGAGACTGCAACACTTTCAACAAAGGACATATCATTCATTACAATGGCTAGAAGTTGGGTCGCGATGGAGGCTTTGAATCATGGTCACGCTTTGACATGGGTCATTTGCTAGAGTATGTTTGCAGGAGCACGTATCATTGACTCATCGGGAAACTGGGGCTGAAATCCAACAGGTAGGCGTTTGAACCCTAAGCTATTATTATCCAATGGCTGCTTTCCAGGGTTGCATGAATGGTTTGCCTCGTTCAGTGTCGGGCAGCATCACTTCAATTCGATCATTGTAGCGTCGTATCCTTCCACCTGAGCCGAGTCAGAACGTTTTTTGGCTTCCACTTGCAACGCAATGCTGAATGCTTACCAAAGTTGAACAGTTCCGACGCCAGGACTTCTGCCATTTTGTAGAGGTCTTGCTCTTCGCCGTAGTCTGGACAGGCCAGGGTTCTGAGCTACGTCACTATTTGAAGCCTCCCAAACTAATATCCGGTGCATGGAGGTTGGAAGAGAAATGCCCTTTCAGGTCTGGGCAGGTTCATGGCCTTCCCACTTTGAGGAGTACAAACCTGAAGCATCCACAATTTAGGATGATGAGAGGAACGAAGATGAGAGAAAAGGTCTGAAAGTGATCTTTGGCGTTTCCAATTTTGGAAACGTGGAGACATAAGACATAAGACCTTCTTAGGCACCTGTGTTTTGCAGGTGTCTATGGCCCGTTCGCTCACGTTTCTATATCGCCTCTGGCTTTACTCAGACTTGCAGTGGCGCAATGCTATTTGGCCTTTGGCAGCTCAGAAATTACATATCAGTCTGCGGTTTGGTCTTTGGGTCTGGCACATTCCAAGTACGCTTGCAGAATCCGCGAGGCCAAATGGCCATGGGATTGTTTTCTTCCAAGCATACATGGTGCAGTTATATACTTCCCATCACTTTAGCCGTTATATAGCCCCTAGTGTTAAAGAGAGACCAGCTGGAAATGCAGATGGCTTCATCCTGCGCCAGATGGTGCGCTGTGTCTCCTCCGTGTCCAAAATGCACCGAATTCGGGGTTACATTGGCAGTTCCATTGAACCTTACTATCAAACCTGAGGGTTACTGCTGAGGCTCTGATTAATTGGAATCAAGATTCCCCTTTAAAGCCACCCGTCTTTTGGGTGTTTTAGATTCAAGGCAACTTGCTGAAATGAATGAATATGTTGGATAATGATATGATGGTGATATGATCGTAGGTGCGTAATGGTGCGTAATCATGCCTTGACCTTGATCTCGAAGCTTTGGTTGCCTTGACGCAGATTGGAACTGACACAACTTCCCCTCGAATGAACTCTTTTCTCAAAAACTGGGACTGGAAAGTAGTGACAATTCTGAAGAAATCAATCACTCAGGGAACAAATTGTCCCACCACCATTGAAGATATTGACAAAAAAACAATCTCAGATCTCAAGAGTCGTGAATTTGAAGACATCAACCATTATATGATGGTACTTGGTACTATTGTAGCAGTTCAGGTCTACAACCTTTTTGCTGTACAATCTCAGCTTAATATTCTTGAGGGAAACTTCGAAGGAGCCAGCCAGATACTAGCGTTGCAGAGTACTCGTATCTCGTTGCAAGATACACATTTCCAATTGCAAGAACGGGAACTTCGAGTACCACAGTTTTTGTTCGCCCCTACTTGTGTCCCAAGGTATCTCCTTCTTATTGTCGGTGAATTTGCCCAGCCAGAGTACAGCCACAGTGACCATCATGTATCTCAGCCGGATTGGGGGGCATGTGGGGCAACTCTAAATAGATCTAAACTACATTAGGCGCATTAAGTATTCAATCTGGAGAATTTGATGGTCGCATATATTGTTGGGAGCTGACAAGAAACTATAGATGATGTTTTTAATTAAGGTGGTTTGAAGGTTCAAGATCCAAAGATGTTGTACAACCGGGGAGTATCGCACTAGCTGGGCTGAAGCTCAATCATCCCACTGAAACCTAAGCTGCTGAACGTAAGCTATTGAGTAACTTGCAGGTGGGAGGGATTGACAATCTCCACAATTAATTTTACAAGCCTTTGCTTCCCCCATTAAGAAGAAAAGCACATGGGAGTAGACTCGCCGGCCTTTGAAGCTGCCCATGTGCACTACTAGAGCAACAATAATTTTGTGTTTCCAGATGCCGAGACTTGCATGAAGACTCAGCCACATTACATCATGATTGCATTCCATTTTGAATGTTCGAGTGGTTGGCCGAAGTCAGAGGGCAAAATTTGAAGTGACTGTGAATTTGAAGTGGCTAGCTTTCAATAAATAAAAGTTGAAGCATTGATGTCAAATCTGCAGTGACATTTGTTCATACCTGTTCCTTCTTTTGTATTCTTTTGTAAGGTTGCTGCTGGTGGTGGCACAGCTGTGTTCTGGGGTGGCTCCTCGTCTTACTCTGGAAGAAGACATTGAGGGTGGGACATTGCCGGGCAACGGTCAAACATCGGCTGGTCTCAGCACTATAAGACTTCACTATCAGGAATATTTGATAGGGCGACACCTCCAAGAAAAAAAACCGTATGTAACTCGTGAATTGCTTCTCCGGAGCATTTCAACCACCACACTCATACGGATTCTCCAATGTTGTTTCTTGTTCGACTCTGACTAGCTTTGTGGCTGGGGGGATAGCATTTTGTGTCCGGCAGTAATTTCGTCGTTGAAAGTCTGTTCATGAGATGTCATGCTGTGAGCTTGCCCAGGCAGCTATCGACAACCCAACCATATCAAGAAATAACTCTCGTCAACTGCTGTCAGTCTTCGGCATAAGATGCCCATCCCTAGGATATGATTGCCTGGGGTAATGTACATCGAGCTTTGAAAGGTGTAGGTGGGCATAGGGGCATGGGGGCGTATTTGTTGCCGAGCAGGGTGAGAAGTGTTGAGGCGATGGCCTCCATCCATGACATGCGTCCAGATCCGGTCTGCGATTTCCTCCCAAATGCAGCCACATCTTTCTCAAAGACATATAGTTTTAGATTATTCTTTCAGCACAAAAGGATAATTGCCCTTCTACTTGGCCGTATTGCGCGAATTTCTAAAACACATATAAGATTGTATAGTTTGATTTGGTATAGCGATTAGTGTGTCCTGCGGTACGAGCCCCTATGACTCCGCCAATGATATTTGCACGGTCTTGACCCCAATGCTATGTCATCTCTTCAGCCAGACTAGTTTTGATTCCCGTGAATGCTGGACAGGATGGGTGATTTTCACTTTATCTCCCTCATTCTACACAGTTGAACGTATTCTGCCGATCATGCTCAATGAAGGTTGCACGGAGCATCTCGGAAAGCCAAGGGGGAGGTGGATAGGCAGTGATGGACCATCAATAAGTTAAGGCAATGTAATGATGCGACCCACCTGTTAACCCATTTGATCCATTTTGATCCCGTTTGCAAAAATGTCAAGTACCGATGATCTAATCGGGTTCCGTGTGCCGCTCATGCTGGCCATGCCGTGCAGGTGCTTCTCACGATTCGGACTTAGGAGCAACATTCATCAACATTCAAATAAAATATACATCTGTCCCTGCAGAGGATCAGGAAAGGCTACGATGGACTCTAGACCTTGCTAGAAATGTGACAAAAGGAGAGTAAGTACATCAGTACATTTGATTACTCTACACCTCAGTTTTGGAAAGTGCTTATACTTTGCTTAGCCACCCATCTGAAAAAGATTTGATATTGTTTGAGAACAGGATGGTATCGATGGCAATTCTCAAAAGATGGCGGGGCTTCCAGAAATAGACTTAGGTTATCAAGAATCCAGTGAAGAGGAATACCAACCATAGTGATTCAATCGTGCAATTCGGCCCTAAGGCCAGTGCGCCGTGCTGTTTGTGATGGATATCTCAGACAAAAGGGTGTAAGTGGCTCGACAGCGACGTTGTGTCATTTCGTTTGATTGATTGGTCAGGCCGGTATCTAGAGGCGCCAGTCCCAATTGTTAGCCAAAGGATAGCTGCTGGGAGTTTGACAAGATCGAACAGAAGTTTGAGAAACTTGTGTAAGATAACAAAGACTGCCACTTAATGTTCTGCAGAAATCATCCGGAAATGTGTTTTTGAGTCTACCATATCTGCTAAAACCTACCCAGACCATTTTGGACCAATAGAGGCCCTGCATTGATGATCCCATGAATTTATGAATCATATCATATGATTTTCCTATCTTCCAAGTAACTAGGACAAGAGAACATTAGGTGATAAGCTACCCCAAAAGGTAGCTATGCAGGATGCATGGGGTATTCACAGCACTCCATGTTCCATGATTTGCGTGTTGAGTAGTTAAAGCTTAGCAACGTTTGTCATTTAATCCTCATCCAGTGTTTTTGCCGTGATCAACTTGGGGTTGCTCTCAGCCTTTGCATCTACAGGCTGTGAGCCACCGTTCCATCATTCGGATGGCATCTTCGAACGAGCCATCGGTAAGCCAACCTTTCTGGAAGACACTTGTGTTGAATTCAGATGGTAAGGGGGTTAAAGATGTCAAAAGATGTCCGAGAACGCCCATCTCAAGTCAGATCCCATGGTCCTCTACCCAACTGCCATGCACGACTGTTGCGCCATTAGAGAGAACCTCCTGCCGCCAAGGACATGAAACAATCCTACATCTTTCTGTCCTCTGATGTCCAGCTTGTAATGTTCGGCTTAGCCGTCCGCGTGATAACACTTTTCCAAATGCTACTACGTGCAGGGCGTGCCAACGGTGCCTGAGGCTGCATTTGGGCCTCTCGTGGGTCTCCAACTACCGTGTTCTGATTAACTACCCACCCATCCAACTTTCAATGTTGTGGGGACTGACTATACATTGTAGATCGTTGTACATATGTTTAGGTGGAAAACGCTAAAAGACTTGAGACCTTTATTTCACGTCCTGTGGCTGAGTAAGGCTATTCTGGGTTCCTGTGAAAAGTTTGGACCAGTTGAATCTACCTACACACAGCACAGGGAATATCAAATATATTTTTATTGTTTCTGTTCTGTGCACTTTCAGTGCCATAGCATTGTTGTGTTATATTATTGTTTACTTGTTCCATTGGGGTTTGTCAATGGGTTGCTGGATGTTGGTGGTTTACCATTTCACGCCATGTACGTGTTTGTGTCGATGCTTTATCCATTAATCCACATAGCATGCAAAGCGCACCAAGAGATATGATTTTCGTCTGGCCTTGCCAGCGCCACCCATTTTCAACTCTCAGGTGATTGGCGAATGCGGCTGGTTTGTCGAATAGCTGTTGCCCTTGTGGTACCTTGGATACTCCAAACAATTTGACTATGCATGACTATGCTATACTTTCACACTCATGTGATAACATTATACATTGGCAGGCTGATTGTTGTAGAGAGAGGCCTCCTGCCGGGCCAGGCTCCTCAAAACTCTTTCTTGAAGGTACATTCCAGGTACATGTAGCAAGGGCCTGCTACATTGCAACAGTGTTAGTGAATGAAGCCGATTGTGGGAAATCCACTTCACACAATTTTGAAATAGCCAATTGCACCTGTTCAAATCCTATAGATTGTGCTGGATGAATTTATCGTGATGTCAAGCACTTAGCTTCACCCAAATTTGGCGGTTTAATAATCGTCCCAAACAGCCTTACGCCTTACGCCTTGGATTCATGGGTGGTTGTTTAAAAGAATTTCAAAGATTACAAGTGACCCCTGGCTGATTGCTTTACCTGTCGTTGTTTTAATGTATGTTTTGTTTGGGGTGCGATAGTCGTACCCTGCGGAATCGGTCGCTAGCTTAGCAGTACTAAATGATTGGCGGGTCTCTTCATAATAAATGCATTGAAACCAGCCTTCACAGCAAGCTTTGCGAATCATGTCGGACCCATTGCAACCTGATGGCGAGCAGTAGTTAGTCCAATAGAGTGCGCAGGTAGAATCCCACTAAATCACCGTCCTTCAAAATGCCTTTTGTGAGGAGGGGCAGTACTGTACTTTGGGAGCACTTGTGCATTGAATGTCAATCGTGCTAAACTAAACCTTGTTTGCTTCATTAGGGGATACTCAGAAAACTGATAGAAAGGCTTTGGGTGCAAAAATGGGACCCCACCCAATTAAGCAACATCGGGTTTCATTCATCCGAGGTCGACTTCAAGCTCTAATTTTTTGAAATTGTGTCAAACTTGTTACCACAACAATCTTTGCACTGACCATAATTTCAGATGATTAGGGTGTTGACTTCCAATCCTGCTTCCATACCCAGGCAACCTTCTTGATTTTCACCATACCAATGACTTCAAGTTCCTGGAATCCAAATTATAAATGATTTCGACCCTCATCGATTTATAATAATTCCACAATTGATTACGAAATTCAAATAATATCAAAAAAATATTGAATCTATTATCAAATCTGAAATTATAATAAATATTCTATAAATTGAATAATATATTGATTGAAATTATCTTTAAATTTTTGTTATTATAATCTATATATATAATTTTATGATTTTATAAATTTTAAATATATATATTTTTTTTTAATTAATAATTATATATATATACGAAGAGAAAGGTGAAATATTTATATATAATATTATTTTTTGATGATTTAATTAAAATATTTTGAATATATTTATATATAAATTGAAAATTGATATATAGATAATATAAAAAAAATATTTATGAAGAAAAATATATAGCAATGGTAATATATAAATATTATATGAATTTATAAAAATATTTAAAATATAAAAATATATTATACCATAAAATCGGTAACGACGAATCGCAAAATTTGTGTGCGGAATCTCCATCGGAGGCTTCCCTTAACCATTCCTTATAAAATTCCGGGATTTTTTGATGGAAATCTGGGCACTTACTGTATCTGTAACGAATTTGTAGCTAGCACATCTTCGTTTCCCTTTTGAGTTGTAGAAACGCGCAGTTGCAAAAGGTTCAAAAAATCCGGGAATTTTTGCAAGAACGGATTCTTACACGTTACATTTTGATTTTTCTGTCAAAAATTCCCAGAATTTGTTTACTTTTGCGATGAGAAATTCTAGGGATTTCTTTGGTTTTTGAAAAGCATCTTATTTTCAATTTCTTCAAAAATTTCAGGCTTTTTTTTTCTCTTCATAAATACATCTTCCCTACATAAATACATCTTCCCCTTCATAAATACATCTTCCCCTTCATAAATACATTTTCCCCTTCATAAATACATCTTCCCCTTCATAAATACATCTTCCCCTTCATAAATATATCTCCCCTTCATAAATACATCTTCCCCTTCATAAATACATCTTCCCCTTCATAAATACATCTTCCCCTTCATAAATACATCTTCTCCTTCATAAATACATCTTCCCCTTTATAAATACATCTTCCCCTTCAAAAAATGCGTGCGGAATCTTCATCGGAGGCTTTCCTCAACCATTCCTTGTAAAATTCCGGGATTTTTTGATGGAAATTTGGGCACCTACTGCGTCTCTCACGAATCTGCAGCCAGCACATCTTCGATTCCCTTTTGAGCTGTAGAAACGCGCAGTTGCAAAAAATCTAAAAATTCCGGAAATTTTTGCAAGAACGGATTCCCACACGTTACGTTGTGTCTTTTCTTTGTGAGGCAATGCAGGGTTGTTTGACTCTTCTTTGTGAGGCAATTGGAGGTAAGGCTTGGGCTCATCACAAGATCTTGAGCATGGGACCTCAGAATTTCGGACCATGCATGCTGTTCAGCAGATACCATGCCCAAACGCAAGGATGACACGAAAGGATTGTGAAGCCACGCCAACGACGACGCCGACCACAGCAATAACGGCGCTGATGATGTGATTGATGGAGAAAAAGGAAGGAAGGAGGGAAGGGAAGGGAATGGAAGGGAATGGAAGGGACGGAAGTGAAGTGAAATGAAGTGAGGTGAGGTGAAGTGAAGTGAAGTGAAATGAAGTGAAGTGAAGTGAAATGAAGTGAGGTGAGGTGAAGTGAAGTGAAGTGAAATGAAGTGAAGTGAAGTGAAATGAAGTGAGGTGAAGTGAAGTGAAGTGAAATGACGTGAAGAGAAGTGAAGTGACGTGAAGTGAAGGAAAGGAAGGAAAGGAAGGAAGGAAGGAAGGAAGGAAGAAGAGAAGAAGGAAGAAAGGAAAGAAGGGAAAGAAGGAAGGAAGAAAGGAAAGAAGAAAGGTAAGAAGGGCGGAAGATAAAAAGGAAGGTAGGAAATAGGCAAGGTATTTGATGTTGATAATATTAATAAAATTAATGATATTTTTTGGGGTATAATTTTAATAATATAATGAAAATGATGTTTGCAATGAAACGGCTAATTTTTACACGTGTGAAGTGTTAGTCTGGATATCGAATTCTTTTTTAATTGTTTTTTGTTTTATTTTTAGCTAAAAATATTTTTTAATATGGGGATAATTATTTTAGGATTACCATTTTTGGTAATATAAAATA
>Ga0126337_10000273_pt1 | contig 23622 bp, 16 predicted proteins | sample DipCmetagenome_FD_92527 | JGI IMG/M metagenome (GOLD analysis project Ga0126337, IMG submission 92527) | Coral microbial communities from La Bocana,Puerto Morelos, Mexico - Diploria C A metagenome | ecosystem: Host-associated > Invertebrates > Cnidaria > Coral | place: La Bocana,Puerto Morelos...
CAGCTTTATAACACGTTACGGTGGCCAATTTACATTTTCAACTTAGTTGATATAACCAAATTACCTTGTTACCCCCACCGACGCAGCACCACAGTTTCTTTAGAAACTTTCACCCTTTATACCTAAAATAAACTTGTCAGATTTTGGCCTGTATGCACGTGGGCATATAAATCTTACAAATTTGTAATGAAAAGTGATTTTCAGTGCTATGCAGGGGGTTGCCTAGCGTAGACCGCTGCGCAAGTAACTTCAAAAGCTTGTTTTTGATTCATTTCAGGTGGAACTGTAGCAATACCAGAAAACCAGGAAGTCGAAAAAACTCTCTTCACGGGAGTAAGTACTTTTCAGGGCGAAACTTTCAGTTTTTTATTCTATACTTTATGCACTCTTTAGGTGTCAATAACCTCTAGGAAATTTTTCAGAGTTTTCCATGATCAGTACGGTTTGGAACACATAGACCAAGCAATACCAGTTCTACGTAATGCTTTACTAACTGAACAAGAAAGATGAAATGAAAGGACGTCCATAGAAAGTAAGACCTGACCCCAAAAAGTATGTGATAATGCGGTTATGAAATATGTATAAAGATGATGTCTTTTTCTATTTTAGTCTCAACTGGACAACAAGACACAGTCCTCTGGTCTGGCAGTTGCCATTGGAATAGGTATCGCATGCGCAATGGTTGGTACGGCGTCCATTGCTCTGGTGACGAAGAAATTGATGAGGAAAAAGAAGGATGGCGATGACGATGACGATGATGATGAGCCAAGACCTGACGATCCTTGACATTAATTCTTTCGTTAAAGTGAAGTAAAAAGTAAAGAACCTTTATTTAAGTGTCAAAGTATTTAGCCCTAGCGGACTAATTGGGGACACTAAACAAGAACGAACCTACATTACTAGGCTGCTAAAATTACAATAATAAAATAATTAAAATTACAATACTAAAAATATTATTAATATTTACAACGTAATCTATTCACTACAAAGTTCAATTACTGTTTTATTGGTAGCATAGTGTAGCTAATAAGGAAAGTTTTCTATCATGGCTTGAACGGCAAATTGCTGTATTTAAAAGCGCTCTCGAGTATCTCGATAATATTAGTGCTAAATAAACGTGTCGCTATTCTCATTGCAGTCATGCTGAATGTTTAACAAGTTGGACGGCTTGCATTTTATTGATGAAGTCAAAAGCATTTTTAATTGAACGACGGGAAAATCCCCAATCCTCTCTGCGAATGTAAGAAGAAATGCTTAGCATTGATAATTTAGTCTCGAGCGAGTTTGCCTTGACAAGTACAGATGCTAGTACAGTTCTGCACAGAAAAACATTATTTTCATCCAATTCTGTTTATTTCCTTTCCGGAATTCCATTTTTTGCCATTTTACGAAAAGTAAATAATTATTATATGCCCATTCTAAGAGAAAATATTTTGACTTACCAGGGTTTTAGGGTCATGCTCCTAAAAGTGAAAAAAACATTTAACTAGTTTTTCGTAGAGTAGCTTGTATCACTGATTGATAAAAATCGTTAATTCCCAGTACACTGATTTAAGTGCCATGAAAACGTGTTTATTGATTACAATTTATGGCATACAAAAACAGATGACGACATGCAGAAGACTCAAACACCCCATAATAAAGCAGATCACCAATGTATGTGAAATTGTGGTAGTTAAGAAAAAGAAAACATGTACCGTGTCTCTACCGAGTTATAGAAACACGAGTGAAAGTTTGGGAGAACGAGAAATGCTGTGGGAACACGAGCCGCAGGCGAGTGTTTCCACATCTTTTTCAAGTTCTCCTAAACTTTCACGAGTGTTTCTATAACTCGATAGAAACACAGAGAATATGTTTCTATTTGCTTTGGGATACTTTCTAATAATAAATATTAAATATTATAACAAGAAAAACTGTAAAAAGAAAAAAGGCTTGACTAACTTGTCAAAGTAAACTTGCTCCAAAATATTCTGTTTTAAGAGACAGGCTTTTGTATAGAGCGTATAAGCACTGGGCGATATTATTAGCTGCAGCAGTGACAACATTTCTTATTATCAGGGAATATAACTGAAAATAATCATACTTGCTTTAGGTAAGTAGGAATACGGGTATTTATATACTGATATTGGCGTTAAAAGCTGACAAAATTGTTGTTTTAGTAAGGCGAATGTGGCTGCGGTATTACGCTTGGTATCCCTGCTTTAGCAAGATAGCTATATACAGGAAATGACATGGGAATAAAACATGTCCACAAATTGTTTTAACGAATTCGGAAGTATATTTTTTTAAATTAAAGTTTATCATTAAAGTGAAATTGCAAGTTGCATGTGGTACGTGGTTTTATTTTCTTGACTTATTAGAAATCTATAGAACTTCGCGACTATACACTGAGACTTTACGCATGTTGAAATTTTGCTGGGAAGTACTCAAATATCAAATCCTCAGAGCTCGTTTCTCAAGTTCTCCTGAAGCTTCTATGGACGATTTTGGAAAAAAAAACATGAATTTTGCATTAAAATTGCAGTATCACTTGACCACTTTAAAGCACGTCTTTGCACTTCGTTGTCTTTTCTTTGGTCCCTCCTCGCGTATTTGCCAATTGATTTTTTCCCACGATTTAATTTTTATAGTAACAATTTAGAAAAAAGCATTATAAATAAGAATTTTTGTAGAAATTCGGCTATGAAAAACAAAAAATGATCGCTGGGTTTAATGTGTAGGAAAAGATAATGGGAAAATATAGCTGCTTTAAAGAAAAAGGTCCTACATGTTTTAAATTCAGTAAAAATATTAGGGACACAATGAATCAAACAACACATTCAAACGATAACCGCGTTGTTATTGTTTTGTTTGATATGTGAATCTATCTGTGATAGTTATAATCTCTTTAGAAATGTACGTTGATTCAGGATATACCCTGCAGATTCCTAAACATTGTCTGGAAAAACTATCGTCCCGGCAAAAATTCCAGTAACATCTTCTACTCTTTATGAAATTGCGGGATGGCATGTCATAAGATATGAAAGTCAAGAAAATTCATTTGTCACATTCAGTTATAATTTGAATGGGATTAATTTTTAATAAGGACAACATTAATAACAAATGGACTCTGTAGCTGTTTACATTGAATTTAAACAAAAACATAATATCTACTCCCTCCTAGCTACGATAAAATGGAAAGTCCACAATATGCGCGGGGCTTTAATTAAAATTTGTATTGCAATGAATAAGATTTAGAGGAATCAATAATTAAATAAAATCTCAAAATTCCTTTTACCGACACTAACTGTAAAAACACTATACGACGAAAGGTGCCATTTTTATTGCAGCTGAAGCGTCTATGCTCGTCTTAGTAACACACAAACTGAAAAAGATTACAATAGGCTCTTTGCATGATTGCTACACGTGACCTTTTCAATCATGAAAGGTGACAAAAAAGATGCCAGAAATGGAAAGAGCAGAGTGAAATTTTTAATGCTGCCAAATCTAAAACCACTGACGTTTAAGTGAGGGATTTTAAAATGGTGATTTTAATCTTAAAAAAGTCAACAAGGTTTGTATGGAAAAAGCTGCTAGATGTCAAACTTAAACCGCGCACGTACACATCAGTGGCCTCTAAATTGGAAATATTATTAATTGCATCTGGCGCTCATTCCATTTCTACCATCTATTTTGTATAACGCGTATTTTTAATATTGACAAGGTCACATGACATGGTCATGCAAAGAGCCTGTTTATAATACTCGTACAGCAAGAAACTTTAGCGTTTTATTCTTCTCCAGGATTTACTTATTTATAAGAATATTCGAAAGTGATAGCTGACTTGAGGCGTTCTTGTGCACGGACTAACACATCGTAGACATTAACCCGAAATGTTTTTGTCCGTGCTGATTTCAACTATATCAGTCTTATTAAAGTTCACTTAACTTGGCTTTATTCCCTGAAAATTTGAGGAACTTCATCATGAATAATTACTTCAGCACTTGATTATTTTAGTGATGTGTCTTATGGCAGCCATCCTTAATTCTCTTATCCTCCAGAAATATATTAAAGGATTTATGCAAGAATTACCACCTAAAAAAACTGTGAGCAACATTATGCGGACTCCTTGACTGCAGCGACTTAAAATCGCAACGCTGTATGGTAAGTGACAAGCCACAAACACTCCCACGATGTAAAGTACTGTCAAGAATTTTCGTCGGTAACGTGCCGAGCTAGTCGCTAGTTGTTCCGAAGTCGGGGATTGTAACTGCATGTTGATTTGTCCACAATGTCGGCGTAGGACTACAAAAACTTTAAAATAGCATAAACATGTTACAAGATTCCAATAAGAATAACGATTCCGTGGGCCAAGAGAAGATGGCCTCCTACAATCTTCTTGGAAGCGATTAGTGCACAAATTGAGGGAATGATGATCCACGAAGACAACAGAACAATTATAGTTCGCTTCACTGTGACTATCTCGTTGTATCTAAGATGAAATACTACCGCGCAGTAGCGCTCAATGGCTATGAACGTCAAAGTTAGAAGCGAGAGTATCGTGAACAGCCATCCAGAAATGTTAAGGACTATATAAGCAATAGTAGCCGTGCAGCTGTCTCCACGTAAGGTTGCCACGTATTCGATGACATGGCCAGGATGAGTAATAAACCCAGTTCCAAAATCCGACAAAGCTAGTCCAGCGATTAGTAAATTCGACGGAGAATGGAGGTTTGTACAGTGATATATAGTATACATTACCAGTCCATTTCCAAAGATTGAAAAAACTGATATCAAGCAGTCGAGTATGGCTACAAAAACTCCGAAAGCATCTGGAGCTATTTCCCTGAGATGCCACCATCCGAAAGGAAGGCAATCGAAGAACTCTTCTTCAAAATGAGATGTGTTGTTGCATTCCATGTTACTTATCCCATTGAACTTTGGCTGACCAAGCAAGGAGCGTATTTTGTCGTTGTGAGCGAGTTCTGCTGTTTTGGGCAGCTGGTGTTTCTTTTTTAAAAAAATGTTTTTGATTGAATAAAGTAGACAAAGACAGCTTTAGACGTGCTTTCCAGTGCACTATTTATATATCACACATATACAAAAAGCATTATTTTTAGACTGAAGTAATATTAAATTATATTACTACAAAACAATTCTATCCAATTGCACTGTCAATTTAAAACAAATCAAAAATGTTAAATTAAATTTTTCTTCTCTCTTCTTATGTTTGCATTCGTGCTCAAGTTTTCTTGCCAACCTGTAATTTATTTTCATTTAATGCTAATGTCAACTGGCTGCCTGGCTCTGCTAGTCCCTATGGTTATTCCAGGCAGCTACTACACTAACTTATACTTCTAATATTTTGATTGAAATTGTATTTTTTTTCTTTAGCAAATGTGACTACAAATAAAGAGATTGATTGATTTATTAATGAAAAACAGCGGACGAAAACTAAGCAATTTTGGAACCTTTCTTATTAGAACACAATGATTCCATAGAATAATGTTTGGTTTGGTAAACAAGGGTAAATAAGAATGATTTTAAATTAAATTTCTAGTCGAGCCTAGAAATGACACAAAGTCAAGGGGTGGTTTTGAAAAATAATCATATTACGTAGTTATAAGCATAACTGAAATCAATTGACGTAATTTACTTTTGCATAAAATAGGTCAGGTTGGAATTATTTTACTCGATCTAATTTACATATCGTGATCGTCCGGTTAGGGTAGTTCTGAAAAGAACTGTTATTGGTGTTAATTACTCTGACTTCCTCTCAGGTTGTAGAAACTTCAGTCACCAACAGCAGTTCTTTTCAGAGCTACCCTCACCCGGACGATCACACTATACGAATACTGATAGTCTAAATTCAAAACCTTTAATAAGAAATGCTTCTAGTGGTTGATTTTAACATTATAACACCCGGACGATCACATCAAACAAACACCTGATACTCCTGGGTTCAAACTATTCGACGACATTTTTCTCTTCGTCAAGTCAAGTTGTGCATTGGTCAGCGGAAATACAAACAAAAGTTTACGACCGACCGACCAAGCGAGTGAATCAGCGCTCGCTCACTTAACTCCTATTTCGCATTCTGAAAAATAGTCGTAAAAATGAACTACTCCTATCACACAAATTTTTGCATAAATAAGTTCGTGCCATGAATTACTTTAATTTACTAAATGTTCATGAGTTGTCACGTTGACTACGACGATGCACGATGTAATGTCGCATTAATACAGTGACGAAACCAATTTCTTTTAGTTGATACTTGTTTGCATTCACCTCTTTTTTTTTGTCGGTCGAATACACTGAAACAATTAGGTATTCATCAATATTTCAGACGGGAAAGTTTCCAACAAACCCAACAAAATGGAACAGGGTTGATGGCTGTATACATGTAGCTTAGATAGACTTACCTTAATCTCTCTAAGCAGTCAAAGTCGTGGCAATTTCTCGGCTTCCACTGCCAATACCAGCCATTTCTCAAAATAATAAACACGCCATTTCTCAACAGGGTGTTCAAATTTTGAGCATTTCTCAGCTACCAGTTAGTCCCCATCTGCACCGTCCAGGCAAGAAGTCTTTGCGCCAAACTTGTTATGTTTTTTATCTCCTTTTTCAACATTTTTTTCTTTACAAACGGAAAATAAACCCAGGGGGATTCCTTAAACAGGCCAAGGTACACATAGCAATTTCGAATTAAATCCCTAAAAGAGATCAATCAGGAATCTTAAATGTTTCAAAGTTGTTATTATAAAGCAGAAACAGAGCTTAAAGGACTCTTACATCGATAGACATTGTCTGCAAAATAATGGGGTTTTTTTTGTATTAGGCAATTTTAAAGATATCTCATCTATCTAAAATATCAACACCGCATGACACCTAGGAGAGCCCGTAATGGAAAAAAAAACATTTGCCGTGAACAAAACGCTAAATTGACAAGCCTAAACGTGACGTCCATTTAACGCCCCCTCCCCCTGAGAGGTTATAAGATGTATTTTAGCTCAATACGCTTCACATTTTCAAACAATGAACACACAAGAAATTTAGATTTACTCTCTTAGTTGATTTATAACCGCAAGCATCTTAGTGGACAGCTCAATTATTAATAGGTTGGTACAATTCGTGCTGAATCAACCGAAGACAGACGTCGTCTCTTACGAGAAAAATTGAGAGACCCGCAAAATGATGAGAAAGAGGGAAGGCCTACCCTGCCTCCTTACCATTATCGATCCCGTGTGTGTTAATAACATTTTGTCGTCGTGAAGAGGCGACTGGGAAGAAAGAGAAAAACGTTGTTGAAGTGTGTATTTACAATATGCTTTTCTGCTTTTGTAATCAACGAAGTCTATGATAAGCGATCTGATATTAATCTTTTCTTACAAAAACAGCATTCAGACTTTGCGACGTCCCAGACAATTATCAAACAACATTTAGGTGTTTGACTTTCAAAGTCTATGACAAGCATGTTTCAGATGGGTGTTTTACACAATTGGTGCTTCCTAAGCTTACATTTTATGTTTTATGACGACTTTTATTCCTCCACATTTTGGAGATACTTTGTCCCATCCCGGCTCAGGAACGAGTCCAGGCTATATAGAGCTAAAGCCAAGTTCGATATTTATTTAATTCGGTAGTTACATTGTATCCAGTGTTCACAGGCATAGGCGTACTGGAGATGACGTTTGTCTATAAAGTCACTGCTAAACTGTCATCAGGTGAAACGTGTATATTTAGCCCAACCAATAAACATCACATTTCCTTCCATTAGCACAAACTTCTCTTTATTACTTCTCATTTAAGTTTATCTTTCTTTATTATCAATGTTGGTTGTAAAACCTCATTTAAAATTGAAAACCAAGATATTTCACTAATTTGAGGTTAAGTGCTTTGTATCAGGCAGAAGCTTGGAGCAGGCTTTTGAAGTATATTCTTCATAGCTATAACATTACAATAAAATGTGGTTATTGAAATAGTTTTCTTCGGTTTCAGCTTACATAATGCTTATGCATAATGTGGCATCTATGTTTTTACAATGTACCTGGATGCGCTGGCTAGAATTAACATCAATTGGTTATAATTGCAAACTACTTTATACGCAAGGTTTTTCATTTTTGCGGTACCGCATTAAAATAACATTTCATTTCTCTCTCAGTGATCACTTACCTAACCACAGACAGAGCAAATATTTAATACCATAATCTTAAGCACTGTAGTATCTCCCTGTGGGTTCAGTGATAATTGCTTGGAAGAAAAATGTTTTATTTATTTAATTATATACAGAAAACATATCTAATAAACTCGAGGAAAAATAAATGTTTTCCTAATGATAAAATCGAACAACACATGATATCAAAAAGCATAGACTGGACTCCGCTACAGCGTAAATGATTTCCTGAACGTGCTGGGATTTTATCGATTTCTTTGGTATTACGACTAAAACGTATCTAGCATGTTTAAGATAGACGTAGTGGATGGTATTATAGCTGTGGCCCACCTACTTAATCCTACTGGACACAAGAATCGTATAAATTACTAAATTTAAAAAAAGAAAACAAAAACGTATTTTTTTATCTTTAACTGATATCTGTCCATGTCTACTCCTCTGAGGTGGCTCGCCTCATGGAGCAAGTACGTGTAGTTCGTTTTTCTGACAAGAGAGAAATCCTTTGACTCGAAGTGGAATATCGCACATTGATATTTAAGCCATTATTATTACTTCTTCTATGACAACAAAACATTTTCTGCAAATTAGAAATAAATCCCCTTCTGAATTGTGAATTAAAAGCATAATAAATGAAAGCATTTATGGCACAATTTGACTGGGCAAAAAACTTTGCGATCATGCGAAATGTCTCGGTTTTACATCTTCCAATGCTAGCGGTCGTTAGCTGAAGCAGAGCTAGAGTCACTAGTGGCGAAAAACACAGAAAAAAAGTCACAACAACCGTCACTGCCATTTTAAGGATGTTTCTGTTTTGTCTGTCCCGCTGATCTCGCTGATCTTGGGTGATGGAATTGCGAGTACCCGGTGGAAGCTTTCGGCGAAATAATTTATAAACAATAAATGCATACAAAATTACAATACTTATTAACGGCACACCAAATACTAAAATGAGAATAAAAACAAAATACATAAATTGGCTTTGCATGGACATGGACCACCTCTGGCAGCAATATAGTTTTCCTTGCACCGGGCACAGCTTGAAGACCTGGAGATACGGTGAATGAAGACCTACTGCCGTGAGCCAGGTCAAGGGAATCACGTATTTGATGTTGGACTTCATCGCAGTTGCTTTTAAAGGGAACATAACTACATAAAACCTCTCGGCTGTTATGGCAAGAAGGCTTTGAACAGAGACTGCAGTGGACACGTCTTGCAAGAAGTAAGCGAGCTTACATAGAGCCAAACCCGCTGTGCCTCCGATAAGCCATCGCTCTCTACCAACCAGGACTTCTACGATCATTCTTGGTACTGCAAAGAAGGGGAGAAGGAGGTCAGATGCAGCCATGTTGACAATTAGGTAGTTCGACGCCGACCACATTCGAGGGTTTCGGTAGACGACAAGTATTATCAGAGTGTTTCCCACTAAGGAGAGGAGTAGAACGATACAGTATGCAGTTGTTTGGATGGCCTTCGATGTCATTTCATCGCCAATCGCCGGACATTGGAATGAATCAGTGGTAAAGTTCCCAAGAGAGGAATTCCTTGTTGTTTTGTTCGCCAGATCCATTTCTGCAGCAGTGGTTTTGTTCGTACTGAGGAATTAAGAGGCGCAAGACTGATAATGCTCACCTTTCTTTCGTGGGTGATTTAGTTAATTTACAGAGAAATTATCGTGCCGCGAAAAATACATCAATTTTCAACGCCCATGCGAGAAGCTTTGTAATGCTACTCCACCAGATGCCCACCCAAAAACTGATGACTTGCGCCCAAGTGCGAATATAAAACAGTTAGCAGAATTTGCATTCGATTAATCCTCGTAAAAAAAAATACCCGGTAGGATATTAATTAGTTATCTTGAGAAAAGCTTTAAAATCTCTCCGCAAATGAATCCAGCAGACTTAAATTTGCCTGAGACAGTCACTAATGAAATCTTCAAACACGTTTGAAAAATAACGTCCATTCTCAATTGGCCTATTCCAGTAACAAAACAGGAAAACATCTAAATTACCACAGAAGTATTTGTCAAAACCCCATGTTTGTATTGCTCTTAGTCTTTTATCTTTAAATATACACCTGCGGCTTACATTTAAGCAATTTTTTCATTATGCATACATGTTTATATGATTGCATGCCACTGGCATCTAGATCTTTTTAAACATTTCAGACTCAAAATCTTCAAAAACAGTGCATGTTTTCTTTTTTTATACTGTTTTCAAAAATCGATAAAACAGGAAAAATCTAGCAAAGTTGTTTTACATTCATCTGGTAGTTTCACATATTTCTTTCGTTACTTGCTTCAGGACAAACAAACATGCCCCAAAATGGCCCAAATGATGTTTTGGGATTACAAGTTCCATTCGTTAACATTATACTAGTATATTTTTCCTAGAAACGTTCTTGTCTTGTTTTAATTCAAGAAGTGGTATTTTTTGCTTTCTTTAATACAGTAAATCTGTGTTTATAATGAGAATATGTATTTTTAGTTGGCCGAACAAAGGAAGCTTCTTTTACATTTCTAGTGTATGTTGAATGTTTCGAGGAAATGAAACTCGTAAACTTGGATAACCTTCAAAATATTATGTTCTTATTATTAATACCTTAATTCTGTTTGAGTGAATTATGAGCTACATTTAAGATTCGAAAAGAATTAATTAAGCCTGAATAAATATGGCGAAAGGAATGATTTGTATCGAATTCACCAAAAGAGGTTGTGAAAAAGGATGAATTCTTCTACTTACTTCTACTACTATCGATGTGTCAACTAGAATTTTCTGAATGGTATGAAAAGCTCATCAAATAAGATGCAAAATTTCTAGAAAATTTAGAGGGTCAGTAACCTTAATTGTTTTGTATTGCTCGTGGAATACAATTTGTCAAATAAAGAAAGGTTCTCAATTTATTTTATTGATATTTTTCATGGAAAATACATTTGCAATTACCTCCTAGTTTAAAATAATCCGGTAACTTGATTGCACTAACGATTTACTCTTATCGGTAATATCGATAGACATCTGAGACATTTGGGAGACAAAAGCGAAAGGAGAATCTCTGCTGTTGGAAAATGCTGTCCATATGTTTTGCTCAAAGAGATGGAGAAACAATTACAATATTTGTAGAAACTAAAACAATTTCGTGAATGGCTAAATGGCACTTTTTATAGGAAAGTTGGATCAAGTTATCATGGTATTTTTAATGACTGCTAAGTGTTTCCAGAGATTATACGTGACGTTATTACTATTCTTAAAGGGTTTTTGTTTACAAAACTTATATGAGGATACAGAAGAAAAAGGTTCTTAATAAATGGCGTTTTTCTTTGTCTCACGGCCATGCTGATAGAAGCTGCTCCTAATCATTTTTCCATGTGCCCTTTTAATAATATTTGCGTCCAGGTAAGCATTATATAGTTGTTCGATCAACTAAGTGTTAACAGGACCTCAAACTCATGTTAAATTAGTAACAGTTTGATTTTCCCACCAAAATTATATTCCCTTTGGATACCTCTTCCACTGTTTACTGTAACAATAATTATTTACAATTCGGTTCTTCTGTAGTTTATTAAAAAGGCAGTTGTGTGGTAAAAGTTAAATTAAAACCTGGCGAAAACAAAATTGAATTTAAAACAAAAAGGATGGCGAAAACAGTTCTAAAAAGCATTTATCCAGCAGGCAGCTTTCTGCTCATTATTAAAATTTATCCTCTGGGAGTTTATTAACAGTGCGAGCTTCCCACGCTGTCTTGTTTTTCCAAAGCGACAAAATCGTTGAGATAAGCACGTTTTCCGAAGATATAAATATCTTAATTCATGGCATAGTGCACGGTCACTAAACAAAAAAACTAGATATAAAGGGGAAGTACAAATATCTTTTAAAGGTCCATTTTTACCCTCTCTAAGTCTTTTATTCTCTGAGTGAATATTCAAGTTACTTGATTAGTTAGTTTCCGCTATCGAAGGCAAATATGTATATATTATATATATATATATTGTGGTTTACATAAGGCAATATTAATTGAATGATGGAGGATATCATAAACACAGCCATTAAAAGAAGTGGAGTGGAAGCATGATTTCATTAAACAACTTTACATTTATTTCGCTTGCAATTTACTTTTTTGACAGTAAGAGACTCTAACGAGTCCCGAAACAGTGAATTACAGTAAAAACTATAAAAATTGGAAAATTTCTAGTAGAAAGTAATTGCCACAGTTAGTACACTTTTCTAAAGCGTTAAAATAAATAAATTAATTTATTCATTTATTTGTAAGAAATATTTATTTATGAGCGATATTTATAAAGGCATGAATTATTCCACTAAAAGCTGGCTAAAATAGAGGCCTGTATGCTAAATAATTAACCTATAAATACTTTATTAATTCGCATATAACTGAATAAATAGCTAATTATAAGGATATAAATAGTACTAACTTTTGTATTTAAGGAAACCTACCCCCATTTAGTTAACAGTGTTCAGCTAGATTCTGTATAATATTTGTATTGCCGCTGTATCGTTCTGATTTGGAAGTTTGCGGGCGCTTATCGCAAGGCTAATACCTGTGCTATTTTTTAATTAGATGAAAATGTATAGGTGTTAGAGAGGAAACTGTTCGCAACATAAAATGTTTCGGCAAGTTCCAAAGTAACACGGCGGTCTCATACTATATTATTATATTATATTGTTTAATATACTAAAGCATTTTAGGTTTTTTTTCATTGCTGATTGTTAAGAACACTGTGGAGATTAGCTAAAAAAATTAATTTTTTTAACCAATTTTAATCTATAAATTGTTTCATATCTTTTTCGTGCAAAAACAGTTTAATAGGCAAACGAATAATCACCATAACTCGTAACATCTAAAGTAAGAACAAATTATGGAATATTCAACATAAGATTAAAGGCCCATAGTATGGAACTCAATGAGTGACAATTTGAAAACCTTGTCTATTTCAAAGAAATCAGTTAAAAGCGATTATTTACTTATGTTCTTATTAGCAGTTGTGTTGTTTTCCAATTTACCCCTAAATTAGTAATTTGTTCATTTTTATAGTTTAATATATAGCTGTTATTAGTTGTCATAGCTATTGTGTGCTCTTCTTATATTAATGTTTTGTATTTATATATACTGAATTTAGACTTTAGACTTTAGACTTCCTTCATAGCATAGAAACAGCGTTTTTCGTCATCTTTTTTTTGTGTGTTCATTTGTGCTCAAGTTTTCTTGCTGACCTGTATTTTATTTCTATTTAATGCTGATGGTGACTGCCTGCTTCCGCTAGCCCATATGATTATTCCTGGCAGCTAGAACTCAAATTATTACTTTTAATATTTTCATTCAAATTGTGATCATTTTTGTTCTTTAGCAAGAATAACTACCAATAAAGATTGATTATCATTATCATCTTGATTCAGTTGACATTGAGTGTCTGAAGTTTTGTTAATCCATTCACAAAACCACAGCTTTATCTGAAGGGCCCATTCTCTCTCCGTACGACAAGTGCGAGCAAACGATGATATCATTTTTACTGTTGGGACTGTTAAGACGGTGCTTTCCATCTTAAGCCTGATGAAATGTTTTCTCTTTATCGTATCGATCTCCATCCGTCTGGATCCTCTAAGTAAGCAATATCACGCATGGTAAGGTTAGGAAGACATAAAATATGCTAAAATGAAAATAGTGGCGTGCATAGTCAGAAGATGGTCCTTTTCGACGGCGAAATCAGTTGACTGAAATTATTATTGAAAGAGAAGTTTAAAGTCTTATACTTCTTTTGTATCACTGCTATATTTTTATGATTAAGAGAGTAACTTCAACTCAGGCTTTCTCTCGCACATAATTTACGGAACTAACTCGAATACTGTACACCAGTTTGAGAGCCAGAAGATTCGTATAAAAAGGGCGTTAGTTGGCAAAGCAAACAATTTTTGTAAAAAACAAAATTGCTTGATTGTTCAAACTTTTAAATACATCATTATCTGTAGTTTCAGTAGAAGATGTCACCCATAAACATTAAAAACCACAATACCTCAAAGCCCACCGCACCGAGTATATTGAAATTTTGTGAGCAATTCACCAAAATCATCGACTAGTAAACCTAACTTTGTACAACTTAGAAAATGCTCCTAGTATTAAAATATACCACGTGTTCAAACCTTTTCTATTTTCCCGGATACAATGGACTTCCATATGGTTACGAAGGAAAGAGAAAGAGAGGGCAAGGTGAAAAGACTAGGAGGTAGAGCAGGAGTAAAGACGTAATGTACAAAACTGTTTATAGCCTGCTTCTCCCACGCTTTCGTGTACCCTCCTTTTTCAGAAGGAGAGGATTTGTAATGAAATGTAGTATTCGTTCAAGAAACTCTGGACTTCCTCTGCTTGTATGGACCAACTCAGCCCATATTCCGTTTTTAAATATCTTTTAATGGGGGACCCTCCGAATACTTTGTCAATGAAGTTTAAGAACACGTCGGACAAATTATATATGCTGTAGATTCGTTAAAGGTCCATATTCACCCAATTCAAAATAACTTCTTTTGTCTTTTGGTAATGTTACTCGAGGGACTTTGGTTGTCATGGAAACGTGACCTGATAAGACGATTTTGTTATTTTCTCTCTTTATTTAATAAATATTTTACACAGTTTACATTTATTCATACATAATTATATACAAATGAAACCGGACAAATAGTCGTCTGTTTTTTTTTTAAGTTCTGCACAAACCGTGTATTCGATTTTGTACCTAGCTGTATATCTACATATTCTCCATTTCTCTTTCAATTACTTTGTTACAGGCAGAATGAAAATAGACCAGTGTAACTGTGTTGTAATAATCATTCTGGAAGAGAAAAGATACAACCGATACATCGTCCAATGAGAGCAAAACTTTTGTATTTTTTTTCTGCAAGCCAATAATCTATTTATTTTAGTTACCAAACAGGACTCCCCATTATAGCGAGTGTTTGCTATGTTTGTTAAACCGAATTGCTGGTAAAAAATTGTAAATGCAATAACGTTGGTCAATCAATAGTTTTATGTAACTGTTTCCATGACAACCAGTATACCAAGCAATATTAAAAAATAAAGCGTTTTCCTAGGTATTCGAGGCTTTTAGATTTCAAATAATAATTTTCAATGAAGTATGTCGACAACAGTTACACTTGTTTATCTCCATTTATCAATCTTAAAGCGTCGCGTAAAATCATTGAGGAAACAACAGTGCAGATCACACAAGAAAAGATTAGAAATGCTATTTTTATACGGTGAAAGTGATGTTTTGATGGATAGTAAACCATCTGTTGCTCTTTCAAACTTTTACGATTTAGGATGCTACCAGGCTGGCTTGGATTAAACATAAAATCCATCTTTCCTTACGTATTCGTGCTAGTTTTAACCTTTTTGTGAAGTGATTAATTTTTGCATTCTATTAAGTCGTGACAGAGAAGCTGTTTTCTATTATAAAGCAGTCTTGGCAATCTGCTACGGAAAGAAATCTGTGTCAAACTTTGTTGTACGATCCACAATTTTATATTGTAGTGCGGATAATCCTTTTTTAGAAAAATTATCTAATCCAAGTTTGTGCTGAAGGAAATTCATCTACTACCGGGGTAAACTATTGAGGATCAAATCAGTCTATTCTCCAATACGAAAGTAAGTACATTAGTTGGAGCGTTTCCTTGTAATCAAATGAATAAAAATAAATATGAGAAATTCAACGTACCATTTATTCTAAATAATCTACAATCTACCGGTATTTAATGCTTGTTTGTATAATTATTCTTAGCTTTTAATAATATTCAGGAAATTGACTCTTATTGTGTCGTGCCAAAAAAATATGAAACATTAACAAAACTAAAATAATCGCTATGTCTTGTGCCTTATAGGTGTTCTTAGCAGCTCATAATTTGTAGATTTTTTACCCAATATTTTGCGTGCAATAAACGCCACGGTGGCTGTTCCAACGATGGCAGCCGCCACTCCACATCCTATGGCCACAGCTAAAGCAGAGATGGATTCAGCGGATTTGGAAGGTATCTGATGAATCTAGGTAAAGGAACATTATTTAAATTAATGTAGTCCTTATTAGCATGGAACTTCTACGAATGACAGCCAAAACACCTACACGTTATCTCATGGTCACGGGGCCGGGGTATGTATTTCATGTGCAGTCCAACATATCCGAATATCTTCGGACAAATACGGTAAAACTCGTGTGTAATAACCTACTTTTTTAAGTATGACAATAGTTTCTTGTATTTTGAGGTAGTTATTAGCAATTCGGCTAAGCAGGTTCTTTATTAGGAGATAAAGTTGTTGATAAAGTTGGGTTTGGTCCTAATTCACAACTGCATAATGTATTTTTTTTTTTTGCAATATAAATTTGCAATCTCAAAATCACACTCCTTGGTTAAAATGTTATTAAAATTGAAACTGTACCCACGCACATATAAGAACCTGCTTGATCTTGCTTGGCTAAACGGGTTTTCGGGTATTAAAATTGCAAATTTCTGCCAGCAGGTTTTTAAACCACTAGGTTCTTACATGCGGATTTCTACTATAGTTGTGTCACCTACGATAGAACTGTAACAGTGGATGGTTTTACCTTATCTAGACCGAAACCCTGTGACGCGATCTGAATTTTATCTGGAATCATTTTAGTATGACATGTCGCTGTGCTCGGAACTTGAGATTTCCGTGCTTCCATTTCTATTCCATTTCTCTATTACCACTTTTTAACTTTCATACTCTCATCTTAAAATGTTTATGCTTTTTAGAATGTTTTCCTAATTGTGATTGGTTTTGAGTCATTTTTGATGGTTTTTGGAGGTTCTAGAAAAATCAAGAAATGCAAGATGGCGAATACAAGATGGCGACTGTTACTGTTGAGAAATGATGACGTCATCAATCTCATGTCGCTTAACTCTAAGGAAAAATATTTGTACGTACTTTATAACTTCTATGTTTCATTACCATCGCATTTCATACTCTTTAAGTTACAGAAGAAAGGCGGATTACGCGCACCACAGTCAAACGATAGATTCGAATAGTTATAGAGCTGACCAAAGTTAATCAGTAGGATTGACTTCTCAAACATTCTTTCGAGTGACATTTAAAGAAAACCGAACAGAAGAACTATTCAGAGGAGACAGGCTCTATAGGAATATTTGGATATTATCTTTACCTTGATATCCATCTCTGCCTCTTGGTCCATTTTTGTGAATAACACTTCTCCTCCTGAAGTTGAATAAATTTTCCTATCTAAGAATAGTAACGAAAACGAATTACACTAGAATGATTGTTAGAAAAAAGGCCAAATAAAAGAATGCAAGGGTTGCCAAAGATTGCTTCTACGCAAAAATTGCTACTGTTGAAGCTGAGGAAGACACCTCCTCACATACAAGCTAACAGCCAGACTATAACACAAAGGATACTCTTATCATCTTTTAATATCATTGTATTAGAATTCTTTACGTGCCTATGTGTTCACTAATGGTTTAAACTAAGAAAAACGAGAAAAGTACTATTTATGGCTTAACAATATTTGTTTAGATCCCTCTTCTTCTCCTGTACAGTTGCTAAAAGCATCAATCTTCCTCATCATCAATCTAGCTCTACGTTTTACAAGTACCGTAGAATTGGAAGGGAAAGGGTAGATCTACTTAATCGATATTCCTGATTCATGCAGTTTATTTATGGACAAATTGATATCTCAGTTTATTTCTCACCTCCATTTGTTTTGTTACAAAACTGCCCTTCCCATCCTATCTCACAATAACACTTTGTGGAATTGGTGGAATTGTCGATACATCTTCCATTTTCACATGGTGGGTTACATGTTACTAAGACAGAGAATGAAAACTGACAATTGCTTTTACACTTATATTGATGTGAGTGTCATATTCATGCTCCAAAGGGTATGCTGATTAATTTTGATTGATGTTCGTGGTAGGGAACATGCGTGAAAGTTTCTTAGATCGCCGAGTAAAATTCTTCAAACGAAGTCGAATCATAGTAGGATACCGTGAATGTGCTTTGGGTCTGGGTCTGAAAGAGTTTCTTAAATGAATGATGTACAGTGAGATTTGTAGGTATTTGGCTACTTCGGGAATTCTTTAGTCTTTCTTTACACAGTATTATATACTCACGTGTGTTTTGGCAGAGGTACCCAAAGTATCCCGGCTCACAGACACATGTATCGTTGAAAGAGCATTTGCCATACTCTCCACAGCCAGACAAGCCGCAGAAACCTGGCAAATCATTCAAAAGTAAAATTCAGAAGCTCCACACTCTGGGTATCTAGCTTACACAGCCTAAAATGCCATATTCGTACACCTTAATATAGATTTTCAACTTTTTTTAAGTGATCTATTTTACGGCTGTTTTACCGAGCATTTGCGAATGGCTTTGTCTCACCCTACGCACTGGGGATTCCATTTTGTCTTTCCTCCAACTTTTTGTGACAATGACTAAACGATCCGTTAGTGTAATCGTAGGTAAAGAGACATTGTGTGAATAAAGAACGACCAGATTCGGGTTTAAATCGTGACCCCTTCACTACAGCGGGATGGTGAGACCAAAGCAAAGACTAATGAATAAGATACTACAAATCCCACAAATAAAGACGTCCATTAACTTACCTTCAGTAGCAGTGTCATTGCAGCTTGGTCCTGCAAATCCTCTATCACATGTACATTTGTCTTTAGCTGTGCAAACTCCAGAAGTGCACGGAGAACCACACGTGCCTAGATACAAAGTAAAAAAGAACCGTTCGTTTGCTTGGACATTTGGGAGATTTCTCAAATAATTTCCTGCCTCACCTTTGTCTTTCATTCTCTTGCCATTTCTTTTATTCATGTAGACAATCGTTGGAGAGAACTTTTCATCTTCCACAGGAAAACTCTGACATAGCTCATCACCATAACACTCGACAGAATGGCACTTGCTCTCCACCAGGAAAGCAACCTCGCAAGTTTTTTCTCCGCAGCATTTGTCAATGCAGTCCTCTACACTCTCCACTATTCCAAGCTCTTTAAGTTCCCCAGCTGTCTTGCCCCCTCTAAGAGTGTGGTTGGTTATAATACGACTTGGTATACACTGATCAGGATTTTTCTGAGCTGTAGGAAAAAAAACATTTTTTTAATTTCCTTTTATAAGTAACACATATAATGTTTTGATTTAAAGTCAAGCAAATTAACTATTGATTCGTAGAATTTCCAGTGCTTTCTGAATCGTACCTCAAAATGCTTTCATATACTCGGAATTCTTCTTCGTATTTATTAGATGTATGTAGAACCATACATTTTTCTCGTTTCTGAGGAAACTCGAAGGCCTGTCACGTTCAACAAGGCAACATATTGCATCATGATAGAGCTCAAACTGACTTTCGCGACGGAATTGGTCACTGGTATACATTTCCTTTACTATTTATTGCGATAGATATTTTCTTTTATCTTGGTTAAGGCAAAACATTGCCGTGAAATGTCTGAGCTAATCAGGCCAAAAAATGTTGTCTTTCTCATATACGTATTCTTTTAACACTAAAATACTTATCAACCCAGTATTAGTGATATTTATAAGGTATACGAGTTATTCCAAAAATCACTTAACATATCTTAACTTAACCTAACATTACAAGGAATACACAGAAAAAAAAAAAGTTAACTTACTGTATTTTGCCATCCCTTGTGTTTTCTTGAACTGCTCCAAATCATCTCCTTTCCCTCCACCACGAACCACGTGGGAAATTCGCACACTCCTATTGGCTGCAATAGACGGCACAGCCGGAATACTTTCGCAAAGTTTCTCACTAAAGCAGCTTACTGAATAACACACGTGACCTGGCATAAAAGCAACGTCACACTTTTGATCTTGACAACATGCATCCACGCATGTCTGCATGTCTCTCAGGTAACCGAGCTTGGTAAAGTTCCCTGCTTTGATTCCACCTCGCAACGTGACGTCATGTTTTATGTCCAAATGAGTGCAAGTGGGTAGCTTGACGGTGTCCAGGACTTGAGCGTTTTCTCCTTTCTGGTCCATGAGAAACATTTGGAATACTGTAATGTTGAGAATAAAAAAAGGTTGACTTAAAGCGCACAAAAGAATGACGATGGACGAAATGACTACATTTTAAAAAAAGATTGTGTGAATTCTCAACACTTCCCCACTCGGATACATATATTGATATCGGTCAGAAGTATATAGTATGGGGGACGTAATACTCGTTGCTCCTGGATTTAAAAGAGTTAGTATCAGCAAAGACGTCATAAAAATGCTCACCTTGAGCTCTGGTTGTTGCTTTGAGTAACATCAGGTACAACAGAAAGTGAATGGAGCGGAGCATCATAAATTACCGAATCTCACGAAACCTAACTCTGTTGTTTAGCCTTCAATCACCTGTAAAACCCAAAGAAGGTGACTGGAAATAAATAATGAGTAAAATTAGAGCCCCTTCTTGCACTGGTCAAGGGAGGATTTGAAGTACTGTGCACTTGTAACTTGTAACGAAAATGGACTAGAAAATTAGTATATGACGTGCGATTTTCCCCCAAGCGTTGAGCTGCATTGTACAAAGCTACGCTACCAGGCACGATGGACGACCCACACTTTTTCAGCTCTTGTGAGGAGAGTCCCCTTGGAGTTGTAACTCCCATAAGTCCTTGCGGTATATGTAATAAACGAGACGCACATGGTCGAAAGTGCTGAATGTTTTTGTAGATTAAGTTGGCTGTTTCCCGCTCGCAACACAATCGCGACACTCTGCTCTACTGCTTTTTTGTTAGTTTGTTTCTTTGACATCGAGATTATCTTCCACTCCATATTTTTAAATAATAATAATAAAAAAAACACAATCTGAAATTATTCTCCATAAGCTAGACATTAGTTTCTTCAGGTTTTAGCTAAGAAAAGGGTTAAAGCAGAGGCATTTTGTTTCCCTTAAGTTATTAAATCACGTGATACTGATACTGATTAGAGAAAATTACTAAAATGATAACAGCAAGTTATGCAATAACATGCAGTCGTTGTTGATATTCTTGTCTCCAAGTCACAAACCGTCTGACAATGTGACAATGTTAAGTCGTAAAACAATAGAAATAGTACCGAAACTCAGAAACCTAGCAAGGGATCTCTCCTCAGTTTCCACCGCATCATGGGGTTTGGAGTTTCTCCGCGACGTTATATTTCGCAAATATTCCCCTAAGTTTTGAAAACAAAAAATCTCGTCGCTAAAATTCCCTGTGAAATAGCCATGACATTAGGAAATTGCGGATTTTCGGCGAAAGGCTAAAACTGTTTTAGTGCTCATTCTATAAGTACGCGGCTCGACCAGGTTTATTCCAGGTTTGCGCTGGTTTAATGTAGACAATAACTTAGTCCACAAAACGCAAGACAAATAAGCAATCGCAACGGTAAAGACATCGTTTAAAACACGTCAATACATTGTGCCAAAACTCAAAGACAGAACACTAACTCACCCTAGATTAAGGCAGGAGGTTTGTGTCCTTCATCGTTGCGAAATTTTCCAGCTGAGAAAGTATGAACGCTTAAACCTGAACCTTCCAAGAATCAAAATTACGTCAACCTTTTGCTCGAAATTAAGAACGACGGCAACTTTATCTTCATAAAACTTTCATGATAATCAGCTGATTTTTCTGGCTAAATTTGGAAGCTTATAATTGACTTCAGAACCTCGACTTCGGGCACCGTCAGCGAGGCGAGAAAACGCGGGAAAATTGGATTGAGCTCCGCGATGGCTTTGAATTTGAGTTATCAAATCAACTCTTCCAATTTTACGATACAAATACCTACCCATCTGTGAAGCGGTAGTAGAAAAATATCTGACAGTCGAACAGGTTGGCGCAGTGTTTTCCATATAAATTCCACGCTCAGTTGTCACGAAACCTAAACATACCATCAACGAAACTGCTTTGTAACTTGTTACATTTGATTATCCATTAACTGCAGTCAAAAATAACCATTGTGTTTTAAAGAATACGCCACACACCTTGTTTGGCTAAACGCTTTCTTCTAAACTTAAATGAATTTTAAGTGTTTAACTCTGCGTGTGGGCGGTGCTTTTCTTGACTAACTATGGGAAGTACCCAGTCATAGCATTGCAGGTGATCTACACACTGAAAGAAAGCCGTGTTCACAACCGTGTCCAAACTGAGGGATGGAATATTTCACGCACTGTTTGGCACAACATGTGGTTTTGAGCTGCAGGAGGTTATCTCAGAGGGGAAGACGCTATGATTAGTTTAAAAAGAATTCAAAACGCTGGATAGGGCTCCTGTAGCATATGAGGATTAAATGTTTGATCCGTTTGCAAAGCTGATTTAATTAGCTGGCTGTGAAGTTATCTTCGGAGACTTTTGTTTTCATTTCGTCATTGTTTTTTCTGTGCAATCGTTTGAAGACGTACAACATTATTTAGAATCTGAGGTGTGACTATTTAGAGCTTTTAACACGATAATTTCACTATTCGGTGGAGAAAGCTTTTCATCTCTCTAAATTATTCCAGAAAAAACTGACAACTTTCAGTTTCCGCAATAAATTAGGACCATCTCGTTGGGAATAGTTCTCATGTTTTTAGTCTTCCGCGGAATAGTCTTTCTTTATGCAACATAACAGTTAAGATATATTCTTTTAAAAGGAAACTCAAGGCTTTTAGGGTACATAAAAATCTAAATAAGGTAATTTGAAATGTCATCGAGCCAGCGTTGTCGGTGTCTCCTTGTTTGATCTGTGATGTTGCTAAGTAGCAGAAGAAGCATCCTTCCTCTTAAAAGAGCACACCATTAACCTATCATTTGCTTTTTATTTAGTTGGGGTGGGTTGGGAGAAGATAGGGGGGGGGGGGTTATGTGCAGTTCCGAGGGTTACCGCTAACTAGGAAGCGAGTAGTAGGTCCATTCTGTGTCTGAGAGTGGTATCAAATGAATAAACAATACCAAGCATGTATCGAAAGTAACACTTTATTACATGATATGCATTATGTTATGCTTAATTTCTTTATAAGATTGTTCCAAACAAGAATAAATTAGCGCCTATACAGTTTTTCTTAAGACTCCGTGCAAATGGTTTGTGGGATATTTATACCAACCTTTTCTTCGTATAGAGCGTTTTCACTCACGTGGCGTCTTAGAGTTAAACACTAAGAAGGGTGTTATGGCTACCAATATGGCTGGTTAGGCTAACGCGAGGTCATATGAAAACGCTCTATATCTAAACTCTATGACGAACGTTTTAAAGCATAATAAGGTAATTTCGTTATATCAACTAAGTTGAAAATGTAAATTGGCCACCGTAATGAGTTATAAAGCTGACGTTTCGAGCGTTAGCCCTTCGTCAGAGCACTTGCTCTGACGAAGGGCTAACGCTCGAAACGTCAGCTTTATAACTCATTACGGTGGCCAATTTACATTTTCAACTTAGTTGATATAACGAAATTACCTTGTTACCCCCACCGACGCAGCACC
>Ga0126337_10000275_pt1 | contig 23586 bp, 9 predicted proteins | sample DipCmetagenome_FD_92527 | JGI IMG/M metagenome (GOLD analysis project Ga0126337, IMG submission 92527) | Coral microbial communities from La Bocana,Puerto Morelos, Mexico - Diploria C A metagenome | ecosystem: Host-associated > Invertebrates > Cnidaria > Coral | place: La Bocana,Puerto Morelos...
CGAACGACGTTTTTTCACTAGTGAGTTTTCATCGTTCGCGTTTCCTATTGGCTAATGCATTTTACGTATCATTTTTACGTAATCTTTTTTTCGTGAGGAAATCTCAGTATCTATGATATAATACGTGTTTTCAGAACATATTTATTTTTTGCTATGGCGATTATTGGGAGAATTCCTAATATCTCTGACAATTTTCCTTTGTTTTCATCGCTTGAATGCCTGGCTCGGTATTAATATTGAAGGGCTGTGGAGATAACGTATTGAAAGAGTTAAATAGGGTTTCCACTGACTAATGAATCATCAGACACAGTTATATATGCAGCCTTGTGTGTTTTGTTGTCTCAAACATCATGATTGAACACGATTGTGCGAGCTAAAAATAACCTTAGCTCGCTATTTGTTGACTTGGTTGTTTGAGTCAGGTGGCCACAACCATGTAAAAAAACCCACAAAACAATAGAATAGGATTAATAACTTGCAGTAACCACTCGCTACCGTGCAGTATTCTGATGAAAATCCAGTAACCTGTTCTTCCCTGCACGATTCAGTTTTCGTTTCAGCACAATTAAACATTTCTCATCAAACCAGTAAGTTGAAGGGCATCTTTTTATCTTTTATATATTTGCCCAGTTTACTCAATAGTTTAAGTAAGGGTGTTGTTTTTTAAAAGCAGCGTGTGAAATTCTATGAACAGGTTTAGCTCTAAATCTCAGGACACAATTCAATTTTGGTAGTTGGCAGGTTTAAGAAACACAATAGGGTGTTTTCAACTAGAGAGCGTCAAAAGCGATGAGGCAAAATGATTCTGAAAGCATGTTTGGACCTTACAGGAGTCGACAAGCTTGAGAATATTTACACTTAAACATCAGATAAGGCCAGGCTATTACAATTTATGAATTTGGAGAAACTACGTGAAGATTTGATTATGAGAAAAATTTGACAAGGAACCAAATTAAGCAAAATAAATTCATAGAAGTTACACGAACATTAGAGATTTGTTTTCGGGGATATTTCATCAGGAAAATAGATAGAAATATAAATTTGATCATACCTATATCCTTCAGTTAAATATACATGGTTGAGGACATTTGGCAAGGATCGATAGATCCATAATCCAACCGGAGTATTGCGTGATCCGTCGTTTTAGGGACAGCTGGGTTGTCATTGATTAGCGTCAAGAAATTGAATTAGCTAAACTTTTGCAAAGCGGAGGGTAATTCTCTCAGCATGCAGGGAGGACATCTTTAAAGTATCGAGAACGTTTTCATACTAAATATATTAAAACTGACCAATAATGCCACGCCGAAAAATTCTTACTTTTCTTTATCAGTTCAGGTGACGAAACTTCGCTAAATGACAAAATAATAAAAAAAGATACCAAATTCACTTCGAAAGTAAAAGTCAATGAAAAAATGTATTTGTGGAAAATGCCAGAACAAGTAACTTCTTAGCCTTTCCTGTCTCATGGTGGGCAATTTACAACATGTATTTTTAGAAATGGGGCTAACCCATGTAAAAAAAACGATTTTCCCTGAGGTTTTTCTGGCCCTATGGTTTGTTTGTAAAATATTAGGAAAAACAAGAGTTCCTTCAAGAGGCTAAGGACGAACAATGTTACCATGTTTTTCGTAAGTCCTCTGCGATAAATTACTCTTCGATATAATCCTCAGATAAAGAGAATGTGCATAATTTTGACCATGTTAGAAACTTTGCTGCCTTTGCTAGAAAATTCGAATTTGTTTGGTACAAATTTTTGCTTAGTAAGTAACTTAAATGTAAATTCTATACACAAGGTTTCAATACAATAGTTATTTTTTGCATACATGAAGAACACTTACATAATAACTACATTAATGTAAATTACTTGAAGCTTGGAGGGAATTTAGTTCTGAGACGAAGTTCGTTGTGATTGAAGAATATATTAGAGAAGTTCCATGGATGCAAATAATTTTCAACACGAACTCCAGATGGTTTATGGTTTCGGGTGGTCTTAAACAATGTGTAAGAGATGAAGTGGTATCTTGTTGTTCGTATATAATTCTTGATAGAAATTTGTCACGAAATTCGTTTCGCGTTGCCAGTTGCGATGAAACTAGTTGATATTTTTCATTCCTTTGATTAAGCGATTTTCGCTTTTTTCAATTTCGTATTTTATCCATTGCTAGTCCGGAATTAACTTTTTCGACACGAAAAATAATAATCTGTGAGGTTAGGAGACAGAATGTTGCGTAATCGCTTGTTCCATTTTCTCTAAATATACACATGCTTATCTCTTTGTTTGGAAGATGGTCTCGATCTATACAAGCAAGTTGATCACTGTCTCAATTACGACTTTTGTTTAATTAGAAGTTAGCGTTAAGTAAAAGCTTGGCGCGGGAAAATATATCTTCCCAAATAAATCACGTGAAGATATGTTTTACCGTCGTTGGTAAACGCTAAGCTACCTCTCATTTCCTCTATCACAAGCTTCTCTCGATATTCAATCCCTTATTCGTTTATTGCGCTCTCTACCGCTATACCATTTCTTTAATGACTTCGGCTTTTCTTAGCTTGAGGGTGCAAGATAAATACAGCGAAGTAGAGAGTGACTCAACAAAAGCTTTTAGCACCTCTTTGCCGCTTATTGTGAGTATTGTCCTAATTTTCAGTCATTTGCGAGGGAGCATAAATCGTTTCATATGCTTGTCTGACCCACGTTCTGCTGTTTTAATTTCTCTGTTAGGCTGATCGTCGTTCAGTTCGCAAAGAAACCACTTGAAGACAGGACAATAAGGGAGTTTAAAGGTACATCCCCAGCAGCCAAAAAATAGGTTCGTCTGTCAATATATAAATGGCTGAAATGAATTCTCTTTAAAACGACCGCTTTCCGGCGCTAACGAACAGGGCAACTTAAACGGATGTGCCGCTCTGCTTGGCCGCAGATAATTAACGATTCATGATTGCCAGATTGCCTGTCTGAGCTTTTCAGTAATATTCGGAATAAAAAGGATTGAGGTAGGTGTTATCTTAGTCGAAGCCGAAGGCTGATAACATTCACCGAGATCTTGTTTATTCTGGATAACGCAAAAAAACTCAAATGCAATAATTTTGTTATTATGCATGGCAGTAAGGAGCTTAACTCGCATCAATTTTTGAGAGAAATTTAACTGAGTGTAAACACCGAACGGGGATTTAATCTGTTTCTGATTAGATATTTTGAAATTCGTCCTTGACTTTTTCGTATTCATTTTTCCGCGTCAACCTTGTCGACATCTTTCTGTGTTACGCTTTGTAGGTATAAGTGACCGCGTTGTAGCTATGTGACTGAGCCCGACAACTCATAGAATAGGGAAATTTCTTTTGTTTTGGTAGGCGCCCACTTGGTAGTAAACTCGAAAACTGCGTTAACCGCCCTTTGGACTTAAGCCCCGGCAAAACGTACTCGTAACTAGACACAAGTTGAAAACTTGGGTCTACCTTCGATTGTGTTTGGCCAGGCCTTTAATTTTGTGCATCTGCGTTGACTTGCGATTACTCACGCTCACTTTGGTCGAAATCAAATTTGCACGCAAGTTGACGCTGGTTTGGGCAACCAACTTGTGTTTGACCGCACAATCCAAGTTGTTTGACGTTCATTAACCTAGGCAATGTGCACCTTGAAATATTTTATTATTATTATTATTATTATTATTACTTTTTTATAATTTTTTGTGGTGTGCGTGTACTTGAGAGCGCTTTTGGTCACCCAACGCAATTCTCAGATTACTTGGGTAATCATTTTGTCCAGGGCTTTAAAAGCCTGTAATGTTAGCAGTAGTGAAGAAGTTCTTGGTCGCCCTCAGAAAACAGTCGCGCTCTTTGCAAACGCGCGCAGTCTTCTCACGAAAGGCCTGGAGCAGAAGATGACTTCTGGCTAGAGAACCCTATGCAAGATAAAGCAATATTTGCCTGAAAAAAACGTAGTAGAAATTACCTATTTTCATTTTTTTTACAGTTTTACTTATACTGTTGAGCTGCTGTCGTTATTCCCTGAATATCTTGTCTTGTCGTAAACGAAGTTTTTCGGGGATCTCTAGAGATTTTTTCCTCATTGTTTCTGGTAGACCTTTTCACGCCTTTTTCAGCTTTAATTTCCACACCTTTAAAGCCAACACTTGTAAAAAGCAATTAAAAAAATTGCGTACGTCTTGTTGTACAAATATGCAGGCGCAAAAGCAATGGTCGACATTTACTATTGCGTCCTAAACACGGTTTTTTTTTATGAAAAATAGTACATCACATAAACGTTATCCCGTAAATTGGAGTCTACATACATTGTTTTTTTGTTATGGAACCCGAAATTGGCAACAAAGTAAAATAATGACAATATTTAATATGTTCGCAAACAAGCGCGCGAAACGCAGATCGCGCGCTCCAACGATGCAGATTTTTCCATCTGTGCCACACTTCCGATTAAAAGAGAAAAATAATAAGACAAATAGCTTTCATCTGTAAAATTGTGAAAGGCTCGAGTGATCACCAAAACAAGAAGAATAGATGTCATTTTCAACACCTCAAAAGCCCTGACACCATCTGCCAAAACACCATGGTTTGTTTTCTCTTGGCGGCCCGGCGCAGAATTAGATTGCCAATATGTTAATAAATGATAATCGATAGGCGGTCATTGTTGTTGTTATCCAACCAGGACGCAAGCCTCGAAAGGCGAGAATTGTCACCCGAACATAACAACCACATGCCTATTAACGTCAGGCTGGGAAGGAAAGCTGAGATATTACTCATTCAGTTGTCGTCGAAAAGCTCAACGTAGCGAAGCAAATTTGCACGCGATCGAAAACGCAAAGATAGAAGCCTTAAAATTTACATGGACATAGTACAGCCAAATTTGACAAGGTACAACACATTTTGTATTAGATCGAGCATGGATCGTGTCATAACGCTACTCTTAAATATTACTTGAACTGTCCGACAAATAGCTATTTAATTTATTGTCCGTTCCAAGACGAAATCTTCTACCGATCAGAGGAAGCTTCGCGGGGATTAAAACAGGACAAGGTATCTTTCAAAGTTAATCTTTTCGCTGTTGGGATGCATAAATCGTGTTGCTCTGGGTTTGTTTATAATCATTACATGGTCAAGCACGAGTTTAGACTAATAGTACTTCATAGCAGCAATAACATTGTTTATTTATTTTCCAATTTGCCGTTTAATAGCACAAAATTGCTTCTAAAAGCAAAAAGTTCGATCTTATTTCATTTCATAAAGGTTGTCACTTTTTGCGCGCTTGGCCTAAGTGGCTTTAATTTCATTTTCGGCCAGGATTACATATTACCAGGAAAAAAACCTACCTTGTCCCTGATTTCGGTTTCTTTCGATTAAGCATTGTTCTGTCTTTACTAAGTTTGGTTGAAATCAGGTCGATGTTGTATTTTTTTTCCATACCTGAGGTATCAGTTTTTTGAGTCTGGAAATTGCTTCGCAAAGAATGGTGAACCGTTGTGACTGGAGAATAGCATAATAGCATAATATACATTACTATCATGACGGGTGCTATGCAGACGTAATAGCTTAGAATATTCCAGGTCTTTTTCTTTTCATTCACTGTTTTTGTATACAAAATCAATTGGCACAACCGGCACAACGTCATCCGTGTAGTACGTTGACGACAACAGCGTCTGCGGACTCGCTTGCCAGATCACAGGCCTCTGTCCGAGGCTGAAGAGTGCTTAGCATGGCAGACCTATTTACTATGCTCTTGCCATTAAATACACAGTGTAAAATATGTTACTAAACCTTATCTTAAATACAAAAATAATCCAATCTTTTTCCTTACGTGACTGAAGTGAAAAGACTTACTGCCGCGCCAAAAAAATGCCGCCGTCGCATGCGGAATAGAGTAAAGACGCTCTTAAAAAAGAGCTTTGTTTGATTTTCTTTTATTGCAGGTCCGCTGACGGTACCACGCAGCCTTCAATTGTTTTTGCCTTCGAAGCGCAAAATATTAATCCGTGTGTAAATAAAAGTAGAACCTAAATCCTACACGGACACTTTCCTTTACGCTCTTGTTAATCAATTTGTTGTAAATTATATTTTTTTACGGTTAGTTACGAGTTGTACCATGTTGGAAAACGACGCAAACTTTATTTGGTTGATGTATTTTTTTTACACCGGCTTTCAGTGTTACGTGGGCGAAGATAGGCGACATCTTTTGACAAGCCGTCTTTCGACATGCTGCGGCATGTCAGAAATGTAAGTAGGACAGACTTCTTTACAATCGCACTCGAATTTTAGTAATGAAAGATGGATTTATATGACATAAAACCAAGATTAGGAATATCAAGAAGTCATTGCGGGAGAAATAAAATCGACAATTTTGAATGTTAACACCTTGCGAATATTAAAGCGGTAGCGGCCCAGTTCTACCGGAAGTTACTATTGAGAGCCGATCGACTGCACTAAAATCATACTTTATAGAGGAAAAAGGTTATAAAGCCCGGCAAACATCAAGGGAGCAAATAAAGATGTCAAGATTTATGTTGGAAAGTCTATGACCGTGCAAACTGTTTTGTTTTGCACTTGTTCACTAGGTACGAGTTACGTAACCAAAACATTCCTATTGGTTACTTTCTCAGTACGGAAGTAAACAACTATTGTGTTTTGAGCACGATCAATGCCAAAAGCGAAAAAGACTCTAAAACAAAGAAATTTGTCGCGATTCATAGCCATTCCCTAACTATGGCTAAAATCGTTTCAATTATCCCGTAAATCGGGAAAAACACGCAAAGTGCACAATCTTCTCAGCCATCTGGGGTCAGTAAGTATCATTTATTTGCCATTTCTTCTGCTAATAACAGGAAAAGTTGCCAGTTTCACAGTTAAACGGTCTTTCAGCCGCTTACATAGAATGTTGAAAGATATCGCCTACGCACGTAACACTGAGAGAGGGTGTAATTACAGACTATTACAGACTATGCATTCGGTTTCTTGGCCGTTTTTCGGGTAATGACTTGTGAGTTCTGAGCCGCGTAGGACTCTTAAAACTTCGCCCATAACCAGTCTCACGTTTTTAATTCCCAGTAGAAGTAGAAAACTGCCCAAAGCCAGTTTGGGCCTCCGAAAAACCTCTTGTCGATAAAAAATTTATATTTTCGCTATAGACCAATTTACGGTTTTGGATTTCAACTTTCAGGGATATGTTATTGTGCTAAACAGAGTCCGGTCGCGTTTATTTTTCATACAATGGAAGACCATTCTTTTACGCGAACGGTGGACGCGTTATCACTCAAATGTTAGTTAATCAATTCTGTATCTAGTCTCTTAACTTTATACAGTCTATAAATTTCTGACGGTCTTTCAGGCGTGTTTCTTTCTTATGAAGATGGCTTCCGAATAAAAAGCATTGTTTAATGGTATACTTAGTTATAGTAACTGTAAGGTGCTTATCCTAACCTCCTATAGCAAAGTCTGTTGGTTAGAATCTGAGTTGTGCACAAACTGCAAGGGATGATTCGATTCATTTAAGTTACTGATTTAGCAGCATCTCACATGCAGTACAGTCATTGGCTGTGTTTAAACGAAACGCCAAAATTAATTTTAGTACATGGTATTGTGTACAAATTACAATGTAATTAACATGTAATAAGAGTGCGTACTTTTCCCTTCAATTTTTCTCTTACTTATATCTCAATTCGTTTCTAGCTTCTAAAGTTCAGCTGCCCTTTCCGCCGTCCACGAGTGGTCAAATCAGTGTCTTTCTAAATATTTTACTTTTTTGGCACCTATGGCTACTCCGAATTAAATAGGATTATTCTGAGATTGACTGAAATATATTTTTAACTCTAAAGATTTAATGTGGCTTACATTCTTAGAAATTATCATCTCACTGATTTTAATTAAAGTCAATGCTCTTGCGAACTCAGGAAATTAAAGAAAGCGGCAGACTATGTGATTAGACAGAGTTGTATTCAAATGGAATTACAATCATTTTCACATAAAAGTAAACAACAGGATTGCTCTAACTCGTCATTTTCAGTTGACCTTGAAACGTTATCATTTACCGCTTTGAATTATTAAAGTTTAATTATAGCTTCAAATCAAAAATTTTAATTTCAAAGTATTCTCAAAAGTTTTGAAAATACAGCTGTCTGGCAGACTCAGATTATTTAATTTCTTCCTATGTTTTCATAACAAGTAATTTTTTTTTCTACATGATGTATAGATTTACTTTACTTACAAAATCGCAAAAAGGTTCAGTGGCCATAAAAGTCAAATGATCTTATCACAAATTTTAATGATAATGAGGTTTTCGTCATTTTAAAAATCGGTAAATTTGGAATTAAGCCTTTAATCTGTTTGTCCTTGAATTTTCAATACTAACTAACATACACTGTATTTGCTTCCTTTTAGACTTTGTGTCTGAACTACTGAAGGGAAATACGGTGCGAAACGAATAACAGCGATTAGACTATCTACAAAGGTACACTGGCGCGTTAAAATCAGAATTATACTTTTCAGGAAAAGAAAACAAAAAAAGAAAAATTCTCCTCGACAACCCTGAGTTCGTAACAAGAGGACAAGAAGACCCATATTTTCATTAAAACGCACAGTTTGTATCAGAGATAATATCCGACCGTACAGAGGCGATTCATCAAGGAAACATTAAAAAAGTCCAAGAAATCTTAAGTGGACTAATCTATGTAAACAAGACATCACTATGAGCAGTAACTCAAGCACGGAGTCACCAGAAAAGTACGACGAAATTCATATTACCCTCTCGTGTACTTTCGTCGTGCTGATAATTCTACTGGCCATATTTGGCAACGTGTTTGTCATACTAGCTTTCAAACGGTTCCGTCGACTCCGCCATGTCACAAACTACTTTGTCGTGTCATTGGCTGTCACGGATATTTTGGTGGCGTTGATCTCGATGCCGGTGTGGGTGGCTCATATTGTATCTGGACCATCACTATTCCTCAGCAAACCTTTGCTACAACAGCTATGGACTGTCACTGATATCATGGTCAGTGTCGCATCTATCTGGCATTTGACATTTGTGAGTATCGACCGTCATCTGTGCATTACAGGACCTCTACTTTACCACACCAGGATGACCAGCAAACGAGCCATTATCATACTCGGAACCATATGGTGTTACGCTATTGTGGTTGCATCTCTGGGGCCCACTTTCTGGAACAGGGACTTGTACACGTTGGTAATAGTTGTGCTAAATTATGCAGTTCCTGTTATAATTATCCTCTTTGCATACGTGAACATATTTAGAGCTGCACGCCACCAAGCAAAGCAAATTGATCTGACAATCAATGGCAAATCCAGACGGTTTTGTCTGAGCGCCGAGCTAAAGGCAGCAAAAACGCTCGGTGTAGTGATCGGAGCTTTCATCGTGTGTTGGTCCCCTTTCTTCGCACTCAACTTAAATTACTACATTTGCCGCTGTCCTCCTCCACCTCTTATTGTCTCTGTGGCCAAGTGGATGCATTATGGGAATTCCATGCTCAATCCAGTCATCTACGGACTAATGAACAAAGACTTCAGGTACGCTTTTAGGAGGCTGCTAACAGGTTATATGTCTTTTCAGAAGAGCAAGAAGCTGCGCAGTCGTTCTGCGACAATCATTGCAAGTAGTGGCGAAAGCAAAGACGAAGAGTATGGTCACATACAAAAAAATGATTGCACTAATCTCTAGCTTAGAAGGCATTTTTTTGTTGTCCAATCAAGGCATGCTAGACGAATTTTAGAGCACAACTAAAGGTGCCTCAATCCATCAAGGAAAGCCAGATACATGAATCAGAAATCCTACTTTGCAGTAGACTAGACTAACCTGGTGGAGGAGGAATCTGATATGTCGTAAAACGCCCAGGACATTTTTCATGAAGAGATAAGAAATATATGTGTACTGAACGGAAATGGAAATTACTATAGGGAAATAAAGAATCTGGAAGGCCTGTGTAATTTTAAGACCGCACATCTTAAAATCGCGAGTCTCGTTAAGATAAAACTAACATATATGCCTAGTCTGGTTTTATCGAATATTGGGAATACTAACTTCCCAGTAAGCGGAAATCTCAAGAACACTTATATAGAGCGGTTTCCAATTGAGGTTTGAGAGTACGGTTTAAGATTGACTGTGTAATAAGTTTTAATTTTACGACACACAATTGAAGACTTACTTTATCATTCGAATTGTTCATGCAAGTAATTCATTTCGTTTGATCTCTTGATGGATATATATGAAGTATTCCATGCAAATTGCTCTTGATGTAACTGGCAAACACGAACGACCGTTTTTCACCGCATTTCCAAACGCCGAGAACAGAGTTCAGAAAACGACGCGCAGCGAAGTATTTTTATCGAGCTTCGAGGCGTTTGGAAATGCTTTCAAACTTTCAAACTCTGACTAGATATACATTTACCTTTCTGATATATATCTTTTCAGTCGAAAGTAGAACTATGGAGGCAACGAGAACATGTAGTTGTAAAAATAAATGCTAATTAGATCAGATATCCAAACAGCATCATTGCTATTACTTCCATTCCTTCCTATTATGTCTTTGAATTAATAATCCTCAGCTTGGCTTTCTGACTGAAAAATATACAATGCTATTTTCAATATCTCATTTCGTAAACTATTTGGAAAAGACCCGCGAGTCTAAAAACAGTACAATTGGCAGATAAAATAATCCCATGTATCAATTTTACGATGTACAGATTTCTTTTCTCAAATGCCAACAATACCCGGCTCAATCTATATATGTTATTTGCCGGCCGGGAGGGAAAAACTGTGCCCGAGGTCTTGAGTACGCTCCTGTTCGAGCGCGCGCAAGTTCATATCGCTTCTTTGTCCTTTCATCTCGCTCAGCTGCGTTTGCATCATGGCTAAATTTAGCGCGATAATTTTTCTTAGCAAGTTACAACGTGGGAACCCAATCTATGTCGTGCTTATGCCAGTAAGGAGCTGGCTTTTCGGAAACAAAATGCTTCCCCAATACCCGTTCTCTGTTAAACACGTCTTTCGATTCCGTGTCTCCGCGACTGAGTGCTTTTATTTTTTATTTTTGTCTCCCCTCTGTAGTCAGTTCTTCCTCAAATTCTCCTTGTTGCGAATACCACTGAAGGTATTCGATGAAGTCCAATCAGTTTATCGCAGTCACTTCTACTTCCACAGCACAAAACTACGCAAAGAACCGATTAAGCTTTCGTTCTCACTGTGATCTCTCTAAGCTTCTCTATTAAGCGAGTTTGTTTGGCCACCAACATGGCGGATAGCAACCGTCGTCAAGGCAAAAGTCACGTGGGTGAAAACCAAGAATATGATCTTTCATGTATTTATTTGCAGTATTTGAAAAGGTAAACATCAAACCTTGGGTGGGACGGTTTTATTTGAAGTGAACGCACCTTTTACTAGCTGGAGGTGAAAACCTCAATGGTTCCTTGACATGACTGAAAATAAAGGATTTTTATTTGCCCTCTTCAGTCTCAAGGCGTCATTTTTTCCCACCAGCATCTTCTGAGTAATTAATTTTTTTGATGTTTTCATAAATTTTCTTTGCGGTCGTTCACACTTCAAGGATGGTATTTTCTCTCGCGCGCAAAATGCTTACAGACTCACTGACGATGATCAAATATTGGTATTAAAATCTACGTGGCCCTTGAAGAAAGAAAGACGAACAAAATGAACGGCGAATATTCTTTATTTATTATGTTTACCTTGCTTTCTGGGGAATTCTAAAAATAAAAATATTAAATACGCCAACACATATGAGAAAAGTAATTAATTAATTTTGCTATCTATTTAGGGTCACAAAATCAAGACAACGGTCAAAAATACAAATATTGAAATTTGCATAGTTCATTTAAAGTCAATATGAACAAAGCAAGTAAGAAATAATAGCTTGAAATAAAAGTAGACCAAGTGAGACTGACAAGTTATTGTTTTCCTTATGATTATAAAGAAGTCCGACATTTGATCAGATAGCTGTAAAACATATTCTCGGTATCACATATTTGGTGTACTTATTTGCCCTCCCAAACTTGATATAGCTTATTGAATGGTCCTATTTCGAAATGTGAGTGTTAAAAGTAAATATTGTGATACGAAACTTTTCAAGAAGTGGAAAAAATATATGGATGTCATTTATTTCCAAATTTGTGAGAAAATATTTCATTTCGGGAGGCGCGTTTTGGTTCGTAATATCTATCAATCTGACGCTTCATTTTCAATGTAAGTTGCGGCGCTGCTGACGAAAAATTAGAGCCTTTTATTAAGCCTTTCCTTGCTCTTTTTATATCTGTGTGTACAGTCAGATTTTTCAATTTAGTGCTTCAATAACTTTTAAACTCCCATTGCGGGCTTATGGCTAAGCGAATCCTTTGGATGCAAATTTTTGTCAACGAACATTGAATAGTATCCATTAAGGTTATAAATCTCGCATCAAACATGTCATATAAAATATATTATTTGGATTTATTGTGATATGTTAATGAGCTATTGTTCTTGTCAATAAAAGTTTAATGTTATATCACTCTATCATTTGCCACATTTTCACTGGAAATCAAGTGAAAAACACCAAATATTGAACAGCTCAGAGGTTTACCTCTAAGCTGTTATCAAGGAAAGGTGAGATAACGCCAACTTTTTTAGCATTTTTTATCTTAATTTCTATTTCAGGTTAAAGAAAAAATGTTCATATTCAGTTTAATATTGAGCTTCCAGTTGCCTTTGTTATGCGGAAAAAAACATGCTGTGTTTTCCTTTAGTCACCCACAAGCTTTAAATTTAGAATTTTATTTCTTTATGGCATTTATTTGATATACAAGAATATTTTGAAGAGACGTTAGGAATTAGTATTTTCGTTACATTGGACCTATACTTAACCGCGCGATTAGGCCCTGAACAAGTCTTGTTCTTATGCCAATTTCTCTCAGTGTAAGCGTGCTGAAGCGCCAGCTAAAGAGTGAGCAACAGAGGTGCCATGTGAAGCTTCCAGACTGGTTCCAGATTGGTTCATCGACGCATTAGTTTGCAGTGAAGGGAATCAAATAAAATAAAGGTGCCTTCGTTCGGGGAAAACAGAAATGTCTCCAATATACAATGCACGGCAGAAGGGCTTCGACGTCTCGATCACCTTTGAATCAATAACATACTTAGATCTGAACCTGGAAATTCCAATAACAGACAAATTTTAGGAATTAGAGTACTTTCCAAGTCAGGGTGAACTAATAGTTATCGTGGCTAGATATACAAAAAAGAGTTACGGTTTGTGTAAACGTGTTTAAAAAAACTCCCTGCTCCCTGTTGAACCAGTACTAGAAGTTGTGCTAAAGAGGCAAATATATGAAGTTCTGTAGAATTTGTAAAGTTTTCCTGTTAGTGAATAGTTAGCTTGCTGTGTATTTATAAGTTAAAAGTTCAAGCGCCAAGCAATATGAAGGAACAGAGGGTTATGGTAAACAATGGATGACTTCTTGCGCAGCACTTTCTATAAATATTCATGATTTTCACGCTGCAGACTGTGTAAGCGGCCACCCTTGTAGCAGACAGTCAAGTGCATTCAAAAGGGCTTTGACGTAAATACGCCAGTAAAAACATAGTTGCCATACAATTCACACGACGAAACAATTGATACAGCAAGTCACAGAAATTAACCACTGTAATAAAATGAATCCTGTTTTGGTAAGGAAAGAGTAAACTCAGCGTGGAAACTGAGTTATGGTAGGCGAATATTTTTCACAGCTTTTTCGAGGTTCAAACAATTGTGATAAACCGATCAGTAAGTGGGAATAAAATATTGTAATTTTCAAAAGTTGATATACAAAGATGCCTGACTCTGAAGCTCATTACAAAAAGGTGTCGTTGATTCCCGCCATATTGCGTTCGGATAATGACTTTTTGGTTTGCGGCGAGAGCATTGTTGCTCTCGTTGTTGTTAAAACAACAAGTGTTTTCCGCAGAGATGTTAGTTTCCCAAACGATGAAATTTCCCTCCTTTGGAAAAACAGTTCGTTCATATGTAAATGTATATCATCGTTTGCAAAGACTAGTATCTGTATGGGCACTGCTAGACCCTTTAATTTGATATAATTACTTTACTGAGTTCCTGAAATTGGTTATATCATACATCCTCGGTAGAAACAGAAGAACTGCACTTGGCTCATTTTGAACAAACAACTTTCCTTTCGACAGCCCATATCATTGTGCTGTAGCAAATATTGTTACGAATATCAAACGCGTTTTTTTTTCCTGTTGAAAGTGATGGCTGGCTTAAAATACAGCGATCACTAGGTGAGTAACGAATGGGATAAGTTCTCTTTGATTGTTTGGTGGTGAAAATAAGCAGGAAATGTTTAGGAGACATGACACCCAGTTTAGATCACGCGGAAAGAAGCTCAAGGCCTGCATGAAAACGCTTATTTCATCGATAGAATATAGCGGTATTAAACATTCAACAACAGCAAAATGCCGGAAGAAATCGTTTGACAACTGAAAGGGATTTTCACAAAATGTAAAACTTTGACATTCGTGTGACATTACATCAAATCTACTTTGAAGCACTTTGAACCATTTAACTTTGCTTAAGAACATTTACAACTTTCTCAAAACAGGACGTTATTTTCCATAAGCCAATTACGTTTTCGATATTTTCCTACTGAAAGCTAAAGAAGCAATTGCCTGAAGTATTATCATTTATTCAGAGTTGCTAGAAGTTAGGTTGATTCGAATACCGAAATATTCAGTGGTTTTAAAACCTGTTTTCTTCATTAGAAAAGTTTTGACGGCCTGAGATCCTGAACGAAAAGCATACAACTTCCACACAGAACATTATTTTCGGCGCCACAGAACGAATGCAAATTTCTTTGAAGATTGCGAAGTTTGACATTATGATAATAATCCAGATATCTAAAAATATTTATCTTTGACAACCAAAAGCGGTAAACTTCAATGTCTAGTTGTCATGTTACAATAATTTATCAATTAGGAAGACACAAGCTTAATATGTGATTCTTAATAAGAAAGACCTCTAGCGGCTTCAGTCTGTTAAGAGCCACACCCATTTATACTGAGGTAGAATGAAGTTTTATACCTTCGTGTAGCCTCGTCTTTAAAACAGTGCGTTCTGTATTTACAGTTTGCCGTTTTGTTTCGATATCTGCCTCCCACTCGCTTTTCTCAAATTTCAGAAAACCAGATAAAATTTCTTCCTCTTGTGCTTGCGTATCAGTTGTGCTTATTGAGCTAAGTGTTTCGATGTTTCAGACCTCAGTCGGTAAGAACAACTAAATAAGGTTTGCCACGGATTTTTCAACAAGTTGCAGCTAATCAGGGTGAGTAATCTACAGCTTAACGAGAACGTACTGTAGTTTGTTTTGTACATAATCTGAGTTTCATTTTGGTGTTCGTTTTTGAAGTTCATCAGGGTTCATCAGTGCTGTTTTCTTCGTTGGTATAAAAGGTATAAATAAGTAATAATACTTCTCTGGAAACTTAATAGATAAAAGTTTATAATTTTACACATTTTTAATTTCTCTACTTTACTTTGATAGGATTTCCGTAGATTTTAAGAGAACAGTTGCCTAGCCTGCTATTGCAACCAAGTCAAATATGCGCAACACTATCCGCGAGGAGAAATTCTGAATTTACGGGTATCTTCAATATTTCTTGTAGCCTTCTTTCCACTGAAACGTTCATTTATTTTTCTCCAATGTGGAAATCGGCAAATTTAAAACTTGTTGAAAACTTTTTTTCTTTCCGGAGATGTCTACAGACGTCATGAGTTATCCCGCCATCTGTAAAATATAGTGCTTCAAGGCTCGTTCGGAAGTACAAATTTCATGACCTGGTCATTTCAGTTTTATTGATATAACAAGAGCCTTACTTGGTATTGATGTAGCAGTATACCGCGTTTGAAAATGAATTTTTTTGCAACCATTATCGACAAAAATGTACCACCAAATGTCATTAATTTTGTATGAAAATGTCATTAACACTTTTAAATATTTTATGGCCTTCCACATACTTCCTGAATTTATTTGAAATGGATTAAAAGATTCGAGGTTTTCGATGAGAGAAAAAAATAGGAAAAATTCTATAGAAGTACAGAGCTAAGAGACGTCATAACTACAATACGACTTACATTAGCAAATAAAGTATTAAAAAAAAAAAATAATATACGCTTATTTCAGTTTAGACAAATCGAACAATTACTCCGCTGCGAGGGCTGCCATATTCGAAATTAATTTCTTTGTTTTTTAGTCCTCACAGGAACTTCCAAATATATAATCGTTGAAAGCAATTTTTTAAACTTTCATTACTGGGAAAATCGTTCATACTGGTTGGGCACACCTGGTGGATTATGCGTTAATAAGAAAACTCCTGATAAATTGCTGTCAAACAGGCCAGCGTAAAGTGTTTTTAATTTTTCAAGTAAAGCACGCAATGACTTGATGAATATATAGTTGAACAAAGTTCGCATGGCTTTAGCTCAATCACCAGAAAAGCTAGAGCTGGCGAAACAATGGTAAGAAACACCAATTTGTTTTAAGTGAATGTATAACTAATTTAGCGAACTGAGGGATATTTCAAAACAAAGATAACCCTTAGCAACTGTGAACAATGATATTTTGAGTTAGGAAAAGAGACTGCAAATCGATACCCAACCCATTAAAGCCTTGAAAAGATGGTCAAATGTTAGCCAACAACACTCAACATGTAGCAACAATATACAACAGGGTAGCCAAACCCGCGCAACATGTTGCGCCCAACAATGTTGCAACATGTTACGTTGACATGTTGCGATCGATTCGGCATCAAACAGGTAAGCAGGCAAGACGAAACCTCTTTTTCAGTTTGCTTAATTTGGAGAAATTTCTGCACACTTAGGTTTTCATTAAGAAGGTTCCTCTGAATATATCTTGTGCAAGGTTGTCAAACATATAAACACATTTTCCATACAGATTTCAAACTTTCTCGGTATTATCCATTCGAGTCTTTAGTATAAACTCATAGCTGATTACTCCTTTCTTTGTATTATATTACTTATCAATCATTGCTGCCTACTGAACCATCATAAGGTGTGGCAATCAGGTTCTTCATAAACTTCTCTCTGAGTTTTCGTAGGACTTTACGACCCTCACAGTCTCGTTTTCTTAGCGGTTATGTGCGTTTCGCAGCCCCGATACTTTTTACAAAGCTGTCTTGCAGCCTCGATTTTTTGGAAGGCTGAGTTGTTCAAAACAACTTATGCAATAGCCAACGGTTTCAAACTGTGTTTTTAATATCTGTTAATGACACCTGGGCGTTCGAAATCTGCAACAAATATACAGCAATAATGATAAGTAAGAATTCCACTAATTCATAATTTAATAGAAAGCCTTTAATGCCCCACAGGTTGCTCTTCAAATTTGCTGTTTCTCAGGATCAATAGCTTCGTTTTGTTATTGAAACTTTCATCTTTCTCTAGCACACCAGTAAATTTGGAGTTTCTACTGGATTAATAATATTAGTGCTCTAGTCGTCATTATTGAGCAGTATCTTCACTTAAAAATCCCATCGAGCCTCCTTAAGAACGTTATTAATACTTTTTACGAATCCCCGGACTCACGACATCACCTGGTCCTTTACTAAGACATCATCGAAGAATGTAAGGAGCGATAATTGTCGGCATTACTCAGTCAATTTTAAATAGAGGATAGTCTCGTATTTCTCGTGTAAATAATGGCATCTTAATCTTTTCTAGTTGAAATGGATTCTGTTTCCTACACTCTCGCTACCTCTTAATAATGATAATAATAATAATACCAATAATAATAATAATAATATTAATAATGATAAACAAAAAAAAAACTTTATTACAGTGTTAAACCTTGTAGCCAGGGAGAAATCCATAGTAATAAGAGGACACAGCATTTTTGTATTTTTGCTTTCATTTGAAAACACGTGTGAACAGGTCAAAAAACACATAATTTTTTTACGTGTTTTCGCCTATTTTCCACACTAAAACGCCCAAAAATTGAACACCGAATAAAGCGACAGTATGTGACGCTTTTTTTAGTCACCGTCAAAAGCCTCCATTTTCATCTGTAATTGCTAGAAGCGGGGCGTTTTTAAAACGCTCCTCTTTTGAAACCGTTTTCGAGAGCATCAGTTTTCATCAGCATTGATTCGGGCGTTTTAGTGTGGACGATAGGTGAAAACGGAAACAAAAATGCAAGAGTGTGATCTGGGCTTCAGGATCAATTACTGATAGTTTCGTTTTGCGATTGAATTGTTCAAGCATAGCTTATCAACGGTTGTTGTGCTTCCACGCGCATGTGAATGTTGCAGGTGCGTAAATGGGTAGGTGTGTGGTTAACTCAATAGTCGAGTGCACGAAACTGTAAAAGTTCTAATTTCTTTTTTTTTTTTTTTAAGGATTATTCCTAACTGGACGGAATAGAGCAAGACAGCATTTTCACGGGAAAGAGAAGACGAATACAGCAATGTCTAACAGTAGTGAGACAAACTCAACAAGCTCATCACAGACATTCTCAGACGGATTCCGCGCCGGCACAGCAACATTCACCATTTTTCTCATCCTTGGTACAGTATTCGGTAACGCTCTGGTGATCGTTGCGTTTTCGCATTACGAGCGCATCCGTACAGTGACTAACTACTTCTTGGTGTCATTAGCATGCACTGATCTCTGCGTGGCACTGTTCTCCATGCCTGTATGGGTTGCGTATCTACTGACTGGACCAGTCTGGTTACTAGGCGCTGGCTTGTCGCGTGTTTGGACCATGATGGATATTTTAATAGGGACGGCGTCCATTATGAATCTCATGGTGATAAGCTTTGATCGCGGTCTGTGTATAACGAATCCCTTGCATTATACTCTGTGGATGACCACAAGGAAAGTGACTGTAATTATTTCTTCTGTCTGGATTTATTCTTTTGGCGTAGCTGTGTCAAGTTTTCTTCTTTACCCCAAGCCTATTTTCAACCTGATTGCAACTGTCGTGTGCTTCTGCATTCCACTGCTGGTTATAATCTCCGCCTACTCGATAATATTCCGAGTAGCACTGAATCAGATGAGGCAGATTCACGCTACTACACCTGCGCAGAATCCAAGGCGTCACAACAGCTTCCTGAAGGAGGTCAAGGCAGCCAAAACACTGGCTGTAGTTGTGGGCGCCTTTGTTATATGTTGGTTGCCATTCATAATAATAAACATTATCTACAGTCTCTGCGACCTTCAGAACTGTCCTGTGGTGAAGCCAGAAATCATATTGGTCACTAAATGGATGCATTATGGCAACTCCTTGCTCAATCCTATCATTTACACATTCATGAACTGTGAATTTCGTAGAGCGTTCAGAGCGCTTCTCTTTACTAGACATTTAAGACTCCAAGATGGAATATCGAGCGAAACAAGGATGCCAGCAGCTTTAAATAGTACTTTCCATATGGAACAGCGCAAGTAGCTCATAATTATGTCGAGATTTCCTCAGACAGTTACATCGTGTGGTAATTCAATCATCCCGTGTGATTGCGGTCCCATTTGGACTCAGCTAAATCATTTCTCTTACCATTATCGTAATGGTAAGAGGGCCGATTGATTTACAAAACTTCGCTCCATAGAATTGAGATAGAATATAGATCGCATAGCCAGTTATGGTATTAATGTACTGACAAAAAATAATTAAAAAAAAATGAATAAATCGCGTAACGTCTAGAAAAACGTCTTTAACAAGTTGCCTTGGTGATAGATCATGCTGATATGGGGGCGTTAGCAGGTGGGACAGAGGGAGGTGGGGAAGGTACAAAAACTAGTTAGACGGGCAGCTGCCTCTACTAGTTGTAGTCTCCTCCGCAGTGGATGATGTTGGGTTTCTTATTTCTACCTAGGAGACGACATCTCTATTTGCAATATAGTCATCAGATTGTTTTACATCTCCCTCGAATTATAACACTCTTTTATATTTACTTCCAGTGGCTTTCCTTGTCATTTTAAAGTGAATAGAAATACACTTATGTAGATTAATCGTCAATGAAAGTGTAAAAAAGGAAAAGATTAACGATCACCGCTAATTTATAGAATAGTGTACTCACGAAAGTTGACTGAACACGTTCGTATTTCGCTTGGAAAAAGATGAAAATTTTTTCTGTCTCGTGACTGGCTGCGGCGAATTTCCTGCGTGATGACAAGGCGATAATCCAATTCCTCTCTTTTTCGTCTCGCAGAAGGGAAGCCATCACGTGACCTGTACATGCTATCATCATGGTTATGTTTTGTTTTGGATCGTCACGCAATGAGTAACTCTGCGTGAAGACTCCAGTTAAAAACCGAGTCGACTGATATATACGGATATTGTCAAAGAAAGATGCACTTTGTGTTGCTCTGCATCTCTGAACCTATTCTATATTGTTTACTTTGCTATATCAGGTACATTTGGATGATGTTCAAATATAACTTCCTTCCTCGATATGAATCCTGTGACAAAAGGATGAAAAATGAACAGATCGGATGATGAAAGCTGTAAGTTTAGGAATAATGCGCCATCTCATGTTATACAAATCAAAAACCTATGCGTTTGTTCATCATAAAGATATGGATAATTTTTTTAAGCTCTACAATCGCCGATCTTGAGCTGAGTTAGGTAAACCTTGGTGAAATGAATTCAAATAATATGATTACACTAAAATGTGATCCGTGAAAAGCTCCAAATAAAAGCGTCAAAACACAAAGCTATTAATTAGTCTGTTCATTTTGCAAATAGAATGTGATATCTTCGACTATTTTTCAAATTAAAACTATATTTGATTCGCACTGGTAAAAATCTGTTTTATAATCGCAGAATATCCACGATTGTATTGGTAGGTTTCTCAATAGCTATAAAACCCACAGGATATCAGGCCATATGCCTCGCCATATGCAAATACGTATCCTTTATGCCAAGACCAGCGCTTTAATATCAACATGAAAATTTCTAGAAATATATATCTTGCAGTACGCATGTTGTTAAAAATATAATGTACGCCGTTTTTTCCACCATCAGGCTAATTTCATTGAGGTTTTCTGTTTCTAAGCGGCGCTTTGGCTCCAAACGGAATGAAAATGAAAGCATGTTTATTATCTTGTCAACTTAAGGCTACAATATGTAAATTATAAATGTAACTACAGGTGATTATATTTGGAGCTTTCTTATTGGTTCAAAACGTACTGGTTATTGGAACATATGCTTCGCGCCACCTTATATGGAAGAAACCGCGTGTTTACAAGTTTCTTTGACATTCACGCGAGCAGACTGCCTTGGGAAACATGGCGGCCGCTGGTCAGAATAGGTTTGGGGAGTTGTCGCCCGATGAAATACAAAAGCTCTTAGATAACGCTACAGCGAAATCAACGATGAAAGCCACAAAATTTGGCATGAAAATATTCAACGGTGAGTTTTGCTATGAGATGATTTGAACAGATATTATCACCGAGGGATATATAAAAGTATTGTTTTCACAACACAGACAAGCACATGTCCACTATGCATTATTCCATTCAAGCAAAATCACTTTTATTTTGTATTTTCAGACTGGCTTGCCAGTCCTGGTGGTGCAAAATTTTCCAAACCAATTGAGGAAATGAGGAAAGAGGATCTTAATTCCTGTTTGAAGTGTTTCTACACTTCAGCGAGAAAGCAGGACGGATCGTACTACAAAGCTTCTTCTCTGAAATCAATCAGAGCTGCTATCGACCGATATCTTCGCGCGGCGCCCCACAATAAACCGTTTTCTGTCATCAGTGATGCTGCATTCACTGAAGCTAATAAAGTGCTGGGAGCTTTTGTGAAGGATCTCAAGATGTCAGGCAAAATAGAAGATATTGTTCACAAGAAGGCTATCACGAAAGACCAAGTTCGGAAGCTTTACGACAGTGGCGAACTTGGACCAGCTGACAGTCAGAACCCAGCGCAACTGCAGCGCACCGCATGGTTTTATGTGACGCTGTTCTTCGGACGACGAGGACGTGAAAACCAACGCTTAATCAAGCGTGACATGCTTGTACTCGGACGAACACCTCAAGGATTGGAATATTATGAGCTTAACAGGCAGATGCCAAGTTCACTGCCTTCAGCAATTTCCACAGATGACGAAGAGGAATCTGAAGCGAAGGTATTTGCCGTCCCTGGATCTGCCAGATGCCCAGTGAAAACGCTAAAAAATTACCTCTCCCATCTAAATCCAGCTTCAGATGTGCTATTTCAGCGGCCAAAAGATAGCCAGCGATCACAATTCAAGCCTGAAGACGTGGTTTGGTATTCGCTGTCTCCCGTTGGAAGAACCGTGTTAAACTCTTTCATGAAGGAGATGAGTAAACGAGCTGGAATTTCCCCGCATCTCACAAACTATTGCCTCAGAACAACGTCGTTTGCTTTTCTATCGCACAGAATTTCTAAAAAGGTCGAATCTTGCAACACTGACGAACCCACCCCGGAGGAGCTACAGCAAAAATCTGCCCAGCTCAGTAGTTTCGTTGGGATCGATGAAGCACCACTGGGTGTCCCCATAGGTAGTTCCGTCCCTGGTGAAAGAGTCATCGGCACAATGGTCGAGATAGAACAACAACAGCAAGCTAGCGGTGAAATTGTCTTACAGGTTCGCAAATTCCCAGTTCTTTTGAAAAACAACCAATCTGTCGCCGTGGCCAACATCTCGGCAGGCAGCAACCTGGCTCAAGCCTCTCAAGTAGCTCAATCAACCACGCTTTCTCCGTGCAATTCTTACTGTGATGTCCAGATAAAGTCCACTTGATTTTCTTCAAAGAAACCGTCGCCTTGTGCTACCTTAAACTTCAAGATTTTTTTTCGCGTTAGATACTGTTAATAGTATATTTGGTCTTCCGTGAAAGTCCCGTGCTTTCCGGTCTACTTATCGTCGTTTCAGGTTTCAGTGAAAGTGTATCAGTTAATATTTGTTGTTTGCTGTGTTTTGATATATAAAAGCAGTTATTGAACGACTGTTTATTTTCTGATTGATTCATTTAATCATTTGCGGTAGGCCTGACCTCGAATGTTGTGCTAAATTTAATTTTCGCTCTTGCCGGCGAGGGCAAGAAAACACTGAATTAAATTCACGTCTGAATGTAATATTAGGCAAATGATTTTACTTACCAAATTTGAAGTGTTGTAGCTGTGCTAGATAGTAAGCTGTCGCGATTCAAGTTTTTCATGTATCTGAATTGACTCATGATTTTACGAAGACTGCCCAAGACAGCCCAAGACAGCCCAACCCCCCTCAAAAGCCAAATGGTCGACCCTAAACATAACTTATGTCAATGAGTCCAAATCCGACGTTAAGTTGCCTTGAAAATATTTATCTGCCGTGTGTCACTGACAACCTGTGGGATAAACCATTTGACTTTTTTGATGGGTGGGGGAGGGGTGATTTTGCAGAGGACACCCTGTAAACATACTTGTGCGAAAAACAATTATACACTGCCGAAAAAATAAACGCGCGTTCTGTTACTCGGAGAAAAAATGGTACTCATACAGTGTCCTGATAAAAACATTCCTCCGCGCAACAAAGAGTAAAAAAAGGGTCGAGTCTGTAACAAATCACCACAACAC
>Ga0126337_10000277_pt1 | contig 23545 bp, 13 predicted proteins | sample DipCmetagenome_FD_92527 | JGI IMG/M metagenome (GOLD analysis project Ga0126337, IMG submission 92527) | Coral microbial communities from La Bocana,Puerto Morelos, Mexico - Diploria C A metagenome | ecosystem: Host-associated > Invertebrates > Cnidaria > Coral | place: La Bocana,Puerto Morelos...
GAAAAGAAGCATAGGAATCGTTACATTGACTTTTTGTGGAAAATCCCGCTGTCCAGAAGTATGCAGCATCTTGTTTACACGCGCTCTCAGTGGTACGTGTAAAGGCCAGATCTTTGGCATGCTATCTTGCCTGGCCTGGCCTTCGTATAAAATGTAAGCAGAACTGATACTTGAATTATAGTGGTGAAAGATGGAGTATTGTTATTGAGCTCATATCGCATGATTTTCCGCTTTTCCATGAACTTTTGCCAGCCGTTCAAGAATCAGATCAAACGACCCCAAGTCAATTTTTTTAGCCTGGAAATTCAGACCAAGAAAGTCACTCAAAATACTTTTGAGACAAGCAATATATTTGTGATCTTCACCAATTTGAATAATTGCTTTGTATCTTTCAGTGGACTTGTCCTCTCCAATCATACTAACAACTGCCTTTACTATAGCTATAGCTAGCCATGGCTAGCAAAGTCGCCACTCATAAAGACAATTTGAGCTACAGAACAAAATCAGTAAACAACAAGGTTATTTCCGGCCTCGCTGCCATTCAAAGGCCAGGTCACTGACCAGACAGCTGTAAAATGGTCTATTACTGACCTCAAATGGCTGAAGAAGATTGTGGACTTTGAACATGATGTTATCCGATTTACGGGATAAATCAAACGAATTGAGTGTAATCGATCGGCTCTCAATAGTGACTTCCGGTGGAATTGGGCTGCTTCCAGTTTTAGTATTCGAACTATGTAAACATTCAAAACAATTACCTCTCACAGAATGAGTTTCATATTCTGATGTGAAATATGATCCGTATTTCATGACTTAAAGTCGAATTCAACCTTAAGGAAGTTCGCTGTGCTTACATTTTTGACGTGTAGAAAGATGCTGGCTATGCACTCAACATTGACAGCGGGTGTAATTTCCGTTAAATAACTTTACCTTCGTTGCACCATAGAACTAAAACAAATGCAAACTATATCCAGAACTTAAGCTTTCTTTACCATTTTCGAAATTACCGTTAAACCTTATTGTTTCCTTTCCATAGTTGGACCTTACCAGACTTTGTGTTAGGTACTGTTCGGCTAAATTGTCGTCCATTTCCAAGAACGTATTTTTGTTGCAACCACCAGGAATGTCTAACTGCAGGTGGTCGAGATTACATCGATGTTCAACGGCCAAATACAACTGCTCTGCCACTAAAGAAAGAAATATAAAAAGTTTTCAAATAAGGAATTTTTAGGAAAGGAAACAGGCTTACATATAAGGCTTGTTTACAGTAGAGCTCAAATAAAATGAGGCCAAGTAAGCCGACATACGCTGAAGCAGCAGTAACATGTTGATAATTAGCAACTTAACTTATGATAAGTTCATAGCAAAAGGCGCTACTTAGCAGCACCCTACTGTGTCTGTTTATGTTGCTTTGCTTATGCTTGTGCGCTAGTGAAGGTCGGCGCACACGAGGGAACTACTAGTCCCTGTAACTAGTTCCCCTGAAGAGGACCTGTCCCAAAAATTGGATTCTGGCCACAATGGCTAGTTCACACGATGGGACTTGTCCCCGCACCTTGTTGCATGAACTAGTCGCATGGACTAGTCCCCTCGTATGTCCCGACCTTGATGACCTCGTCACGCAATCTTTCCTATCTACGAAAACGTTCCTGTAATGAGGAATGCTCAACAAGCCATACGAACCTCCGCGAAGGAGAATCAACACAACATATTCCTTTCAATCAATACACGAGGGGAAATGTAGAAAACTCGAGACGCAGGCGCATTTTTTACATTTCTCGAGTATTTTCAAATCGGTCCGGAGTGATTTATCACAGTGTAATACACGGCTTAAGCTTCTTCATTTGCTTTATGGTATAGAATGTGGCGAAAAATCAATAAAACACGTTTTTTCTATGCTTTCTACTCGTGCAGGGTGCTATGAAAATTAAAATATTCTTTAATTTACAACAGTTCACAACATATAGTAGATATCTACTTACTTGACAATAATTTTTGGAATATCTACTTACTTATCATTTTATATATATTCTGTTTTCTTAGCTACTTTTTCTTCTCCATAAATCTTTGGGTTAATATATAATAGTAAGCATAAAATAAAAAAAAAAATAAGAAAAAAAGCAAGATATACAAGTAAAGTAAAAAGACCAAAAAATACAAAAGTTTTAAAAGAATTCTATATATAGCCTTCAACTTTGTAATGTTAGTATTTGAGGGAAATTCGTCTGTGAAAAGTATCAGAGACACTGAAGTGATTTTGTAAAACAACGTAATCAATTGCCAGTTTTCAGTGTCACGCCATCCAAAATAAATATCGTAACCATTCAATGAATTAAGTCAAGAGGGTCAGGTCTCAGAGTATCGAATAGTGTAGAGAAATTTAAAATCGCCGATTTTGGTCTTAAATAAGGTAAGAGATTTGGAAAGCGGGCCGCACGCCTCACTCAATTTTTCAGGGACTACCCCCTACACTGGGGGTTATTCAAAGTACCAGCTGAGGGCAACGGACTAAAAGGGCACTTAACTAACCTGCCGGGTAATGTTTTAGAACTCTGTTGAGATCTTTTCTGTCAAGAAGAAAGATGACACATGGGGTGGCAGCACGAACAGACGCCGATCGTGGAAGATTATAAACCATACTCAACTGAAAATAATGATGCAGCGATATAGTTCATATCTCAAAAAATAATCACAACCTCTGTATAGTTGAAAACTATCATATCTTCAGTTGAAAGCTTTGAAGAAGTCAAGCTTTCATGATGCTCCTTTTTGCAAGTGCTAAATGTAAAGAACCGTAAAGAAGTAAACACCGCCCTTTCCGCCAGTTTCCTGTTATCAGATGACAACCCTATTCTATTAAATTAAATTATAATTATTTGATTTGATTTTTAACTATTTAACTTATTATAAATTCAAGTCTTACCTCATGTTTGTCATTGTTAGCGACCGAGAAGGCGAGCAAGAAAGTAGCAAGAAAATAGCAGCCTTACTTACTTGACCTGAATCTCGAGAAAAAAACGTATTAGCTCTCCGTGCTCTAATCTTTCAATGAACTAGTCGCTTTTTCTATCACCTCGATCTTCAAAGCGAGATTTTCACACTATTGTAAATGTTTGGTTATGACCTCAATACACGTGTTTTATAATACGCACTTACCTCACCGAGCAGTTTCCCCTCACTCAGAGTCCCTAGCACTGTACTCTCATTTTCACGAAGAATCTGTGGTAAGAAAGTAAACAAATTAACTCGCTCCATGAGACATTATCCTGGATTTTCTCTGGTCTGAACGGTCCCTTTGCTCGCTTACAGACTCATCCCCGTTTACCTTTTATTGACTCATTGCGTTGTTGGTCTTGTTTCACCTGGTCTTTTCCCTGGCCTTTGCTTTTGCGACCCTCAAATGATAACCGTTTTTTATTTCCAAGGACTATTAAAAATTTCCTCGAGACAGCAAATTAGTATTTCATAAGATAACTGTTAATTATTCACCGCCCTTCGCAGGTTCGAAAGTTCGAAAGTGGGCTAATTAAAGATGTAGCATCAAGACATACCAACCTCTGCTCGACCGCGGTGTATGTAATACATGTGATGTCCAATGTCTCCTATGCTCACTATTTTTTGATTTGGCATATAAAACACGGGGCGTATAACCAAAGAGAGCATGCGCTTAAATCCAGGGTTGAGACCTCTGAACAGAGGAGCCTGCGATGTTTAAAGAATGGCGAGACAGGGTTTAACTATACTTTATATACTGAGTTTAAAGATTCAACTGGTTTATTGCTTCAGTTTATCACATACCTTTTCCAGAACCTTTTTGTTGATCATAAGAGATAGTTCTGCTTGGAAGGTCAGCGGTAAATCATTGAACATTCCTACTCCACTTACGCCGCGATTATGTGTCCACTGAAAATAATAAGGAAAACCACTCAAAACGCTTTAAGGTGTAAGAGGTCTTAAAATGTAAAGAGTTAAAAGTGATATGTAAAACACGAAAGGCAGTGTTTCATCAGAATATCCAAACACCGAGAAGAAAGTTGGAAATACAGCGCGCAGCGGAGTATTTTTGACGAAATTCGAGGTGTTTGGATAGCTGATGAAACACTGTCTCGGGTGTTCGATAATTTTTTTTTTTAATCGAAACAAAAACTTAAGAGTAAAGGGAGAAGTAAAATCGTCAAAATCTATGCTAATTAAGAACAGGTATCCAAACCTCCTTCATGTTTTTGATTTTCTTGGTTTTTACTTGGTGAATTATTTATGTGTTTGAGAACATGAGATAAAAATTTTCGCAAATACTGATAACTGTTGGTAATTTATGTACAAATTGTGAATGGAGATTCTTGAATAAATTCCTTGCAAGGTACAGAAGCTGTCGGTAATTTGGATTTAAATTTATAATATTTTCATTTGTGCTGTATTTTTAATTCTTTTCTACGTCTTTATCTTGGTCAAATAAATAAGTTCTGAAAAGATCTAGTTGATGTTTCTATATAGCGACTCCTTACTTCATCTCGTACCTCAAGAGGAAAGGAAATAAAAAAAAATAGTAGTGTCCCTCAGTTAACTAGTAATTTAGGTAGAAAGTATAATAAAAGTAAGAATTTATTCACCAGATATTCGTAGAAAGCCAGGACTCTGTCACGTATGTCAGGGGATATTTTCATATCACGCTGCAAAAAAGGCACTGAGTATCAATATAAAATAGATGTACCGTAAATTAACTAATATGGTTGTGAAGAAAATATAAAATCCTAACCAATAGCTACCAGTCTGACTGCCTACGGAAGCTTACTGATGCATCGTCTAACACCATAATAGTGGTATGCAGAAATCACTAACAAAACTATCTAATTCCCATCACTGATCGTGTTTCACATTTTTTCTAGGCCGTCAGTAACCAAATTGAAAGAACTACGATGTTTTTTGTTCTGATTTACTAAGCTTTGCTGGTAGTTTTTGAGTTCATCCCGCAACGGCCAACTTGGGAACCTCCGGTTTGCGAGTTAAATTGTTAAACAATTGTACAGAAATATGAATTTTCTTCTACTTAGATCAAACCGAGTAGCTTGAGGCTACTTTGATGTAATTAAATTTGTAATTAATGAAACTTGCATTAGAAACTATCTACTCACTCTATAAAGTATACCCTACTCGCTAGTGGAAAGCCTTTATTGCGATTTCTTCCGTAGCACTAATGTATCGCCAATGACTGGTATCTTAAAGTTTGCGAAACACAAGGACTTGTATTTTCGCGGCTGTGGATGTGGTTTGACTGGTATTACATGCAGAATTACAATATTTAGAGTGGGACTACATCAACCTTAGTTGGCTCTCATGTGGTTCATCTATCTTGATCGAATTGGAATTTGGAGACCTTGGTTTTTGTGTAGGGAGGAAACCCTGAGAAACTGGAGAAAAACCCTCGAAGCAAAGCGAGAACAAAGCAGCAACAAATTCGACCCACATATGAAACCGGATCGGAATCGAACACGAGCTACATTGATGGATGATATGTAACTAAAAACTGAAATTCTAACGCCCTTATTTTAAAAAAATCTTCCAATAATTATGTTACATACCAGGTGGTCTTTGATGACGTGAAGATGATGGATGTATCTGGCTCGATGTGAATCTAAGTTGGTCAACATGGACGCCATTCCACCCAGAATGAACCCGAAAAACAATCCTATTCCCGCCAACATGGCAAAAATGGAAAACCATTTCTCTTGTGATGTAACAGCATGCAGATCTCCATAACTGTAATCGTAAATATAATTTTAATAAAATTAAATTAGAATGTTGATCTTGATTATATGCTAGAGATGACAATTTACTTTTGAAGACGAGTTCAACCTGGGAATAAAGCTTTTATTAATGCTTTCAGCCTTAATGACGAGTCTAACTGCCTCTCACTGCCTATTTGTTTTTTTGTCTGTTTGATCAACGGCGTGTTTGTCTCCCAGTCTATATGTTTGTCTGCTTGTATCACTGTCTGACTGTCTAATTGTCTTTCTGTTCGAGTGTCTGACTGTCTGATTTTCTAAGTGTCTCAGTATTTGACTTTTTGACCCTCTGACAGTCTCAATGTTCGATTGTCTGACTGCCGGACTGTCTAACTTTTCACTGTCTGACTGTCTGACTATCTACAGAGATTAATTTCTAAAAAAAAACTGTAGTCCTGTGTTGGTGGGGAGTATTACTAGATAAATTTGTTTATCAACTGGTTGATAATGTGAATTGGCCACCTTTCGAGCGTTATTCCTTCGTCCGAACAATTCGCTTCGACGAAGGGATAACACTACTGTCAGACTGTCCAACTGTGCGAATGCTTGACTGTCTCAAAGTCTGACTACCTCTCTGTCTGCCTGTCCGAATTTCTTGCTGTCCGACTGTCCAACTGTCTGATTGTACGATTGTCCAGCTCTCTGATTGTCTGACTGTCCGAATACCAGACTGTCAAACTGTCCGACTATCTCACTGTCTGACTGTCCGACAGACTGACTGTCTAAAGGTCCAAATGTCAGACTCTCTGACTATATGTTCTCTGACTGTTTACTGTGTAACTGTTTCACTGTCTGATTGTCCAACTATTCGACTCAAACGCTGACCTTTCGAGCGCTATTCCTCCGCCTGAACGATTCGTTTCGACGAAGGGATAATGCTCGAAACTGTCAGAGTGTCCAACTGTACTCTCAAACTGCTTGACTATCTGCCTGTTTAACTGTGTGACTGTCCAACCTGCTTACCTGTTCGACTGTCCAACTGTCCAACTATCCGAATTTTCGGCTCTCTGACTGTCTGATTGTCTGAATGTCCGACTCTCCGACTGTTTGATTGTGCGACTGTCTAACTGTCTGACTGTGCGACTGTTTAACTGACCGACTTTCTAATTATGAGACTGGTCGACTATTTGACTCTCTGACTGTTTAAGTGTCCGACTGAACAATTGTCTAAATGTCTTACTGTCCGATTTTCTGACTGTTTGACTGTCTGACTGTCTGACTGTTTGACTGTTTTACTGCCCGACTAACCGATAGTACGACTGTCTTACTATCTGACTGTCCTACTGTGTTACTGTCTGTCTGTCTTTCAGTTGTATGTCTTTCTCTTTGTCAGCCTGTCTGTCTGACCCATATAGTTTCGATCGATCAGTTCCAACGATAGCTAGCATGATTGTTTGAATGTTTGGGAACCCGATTGATGCATGAGCTAAAGCATAATTCAAGCCAGTGAAAATAGAAAGGGTGCATGCATGGCCTGCTTTACCGGCTACTGACTCTAGAACTATTGTATTTAATCAAAAGTATGAATAACGTGTCTGGTAAAACGTACCCAGTGGAGGTAGCAGTCGCTGTTGCCCAGTACAGTGACAGAACATATTTACCTCTAACATCACCAAGTTGAATTCCTAAAATAATTTCGAGCTCGTCAGAACAAACAGAAGAAAGAAACCACCTAGTACTTTAAGCTCAAGCTACTAATTGATAGCCGATAATTGTTAAAGGCGAAGGTCTTGTGTCCTGTTTATAGACAAGCGTCAGGAATGAGAGAGCTGTCAATAGGAATTGCGTGCTTGAAGTTAGTTAGAAGCGCTTTATTTGTCGAAAAATTTCGGTTTGAATTTCCGGAAATTCCCAGTGACGCTTGCAACATTATTTTCTTGATTTTCGGAAAAGAAAACAGCCTTACGAGGTATACCGAAATGTGTCAAAATTTCTGCAGCCGTTTTCCGCATGGAGAGTGTCCATCATATTAAGATGTTCTTTCTGGGAGCCCACGTCACATGTGTCGTTTTCAGACGGGCCCTGCAGGCCTAAAAAGCTAAAAGTGAGAAGTCTAACAGCGCTAGCTATTCTAAATTTAGAAAGAACTCCGGTATAATGCACTTTCACGTGTCCTGTAGCAAGCTAGTTGTCACAACCTTAATAGTATATCTACCTGCCTTTTCTTTGGCTAGACCAACCAAACCTCGCGCATTTGTTAAACTACTAAAAAAAAATTCCAGCAGCTTAATCATGATTTGTTTGCTGTTTACCATTTTTTAACCGCATAAACAGCACAAATTTTCCTTACATGACATGATCTACCTGTGCCAAGTTTTACCGCCCAGCTCCTGGCGTCGCATGACACTTCAGCAGCTCCTTCATTGGCACACGCCAGAGAATACCACACACATGACATCAAATGAGTCGTAATCGTACCGATCGTGGCATATTTCAATGCTCGGATTAGCGACGTGTTAGTTCCTAGTTCCTTCTCTCGCGCTCCTGAAATAAAAGCAAAATTCAAAGATTTCTCTAATTAAACATTTCAGTCGATTATTCGCTGCACCCTCGTCAACCATCATGCATGAAATCGAGAGCGAACAATCTAATTCATTATACTTTTACTAATCGTTCAAAACTTTATCTAAATCCTCTTCACAGACACTTTGAAACGCAGAAAAGCGGCCACCAGTTTGTTAACAAGGGCACACTGCTACGCTAATCATTATCTATAACAGAATAATTGGTGAGTAGCGTAGCCAATCAGAAAACGGCATTCGCGATAGAGCGCTAGTAACATTATACTAATAATATTTAGGAGAATTCTACAACTATACTAATGCAAATCCTGCAATCTGATTGGCTGAGTCGCTCGTATACTATCAGCTACAACACTGCAGAGACCGGAGGCCTCCGAAGTTTTTTTTGTGTTAAAATAGTTTTGAATGAACACTTTGATGCACCTGGATTATTAAATTCCTCAGAAGACTAAGAGAAAAAGCATTAACGGCTTCTTGACTTTTAAAATTTTGAAGTTATTGAAAAAAGGATGGTCGCGTACTCAACTATCATTTCATCAGTTCTGGAGGCCATAACATAGCTGTTAAATATATATATATGTTATCAGTTGTTGGGGCTTGCTCTCGATTAGCCAATCACTTTCAATGATTTATGTTTCCGGACCGCTGAGAAACTGGAGAAAACTCGCATTCTGTACTCCCGTACACTGGTGGAAATTACGAGTAATTCTTGATTTTGGTGTGACTTCATCAAGAGTAAAAATCAGTGAGACAGAGAGTTAATTAGGCCTTTTCTCTTTCACTCGAAAGAAAACTGCAACTGAATATTTCTACTGCGTTACGTTTAATTTCCGCATTAAAAAATTGACTTCAATTTTTCAAACGTCTGTCCTGTGATTGATAATTTCGTGATAACCGCAGATGTGGATCCACGAGAAGATAGCACGCAAACTGCTTTGACAATGTCAACCAAACTGAAATTTTATCTAATATTTATTGATTCACGAAATTTCGTGAAAGCTCGTTATATATTACTGCATCCCACCAGTATTAACGCGTACCACTACGGTCAGTTACATTTCAAAGTGGTGAGACTGAAAGGTTATGATTTTTTTCACAACCTTCTTCAGATAAACACCTTATAAGAAATACATGCCAAAATAATCGCCTCTTGCCAAAATTAACATAGCCAAGCAAACAACACCGTTGCACTCTAAATTGTTTCGCTGTGGTTTAACGATTTAATTCGCGAGGTTTTACTCTCGCGAATTCTACCAGAAATTTACAATGAAATGAAATCTAGCACGTGCCTTAACGAAAAATTCGACTATAAGTCAAAATGTATGCAACCTACCGAAAAACAAAATCAGCCGGAGTACTCTCAGAATACGGTTCAGCCTCAACAGGGTCAATGTCTGATGCCATCTGAGATGTGTGCCAACTACAAAAGCCAGCAGATCCAACGGTATAAGAGTCAGTAAGTCCGGTATAAACATGCCAAGGAGATACCGGCGCCGAATAAGTGATCGGTCGGTGATAAGTGTTCCTTTGCTGAAATATCCAACCAAAAATCTCAGCGATACATCTACGAGATATAATGCATCAAAAATGTAAGCCAGAGCCCAAAGCGTTGAAGTTTCCGAATCAAAGCTTGCTTGAAAAGGGACAATCAGGCAGGTTAAAAAGATGCAAATGAAGGTAACGGTTTCCCAATATCGAAAACGTCTCGAACGAGGATTTATGACAAACGAAGTCTTTTGAAAATTTATCTCCTCATTGGCGAGGGAAACTCCTCTGAAAGTAACTTGAATGTGTTGGTCCCACGTGGCGGACATTCTCGTGCGGGGAATAGCAAATCTGTCAGCGTTACAAGTTGAACGACGGTTTGTTTCTGTGCGGGTGACTGGACAAAAGGTTTTCGCGTCATTTGCACGAGCAAAATAAGCACGTCACAACTCGTTGTGCGCGCGCGAAACAGGCGGTTTCTATTATCAGGGGGGGCATCGCTATACCCGGGCCAGGGCTTACCTAAGTAATGAACGAGTCCAGCCGAGTGCAAAGTAGCGATGCAGCAGAATGGGTCTATTTAATCGTGCAGATTCTGCCTCTTCCACTGTGGAGTTAACCCCTACAAAGGAAAGATATTATTTCGTTTTCGTTCTCGTTCGGTTCATTGTAATGGTCTTCTCGTTTTTCTCGTTCGATAAATACACGGTTTAAATTTCATGCGGATCTGACAACGATAAATAACTGCCAATAGATTATATTTTAATCCTTTGGGTTGGCTTACTGTCTCGGCCTGCTCGTAGAAAAGCGTAAATTTGTAGTCAAGTTTTGCTCTTTTCGGGGTAAAATTCCTAAGGCCGTCTCCACAAAATAAAAATCCAAACAATCTCAAAGTTACAGTTTAGAGGTTGTCTAGAGATTTTTTTCTTTAGAAATAGTGTTTCAGTTTTAGTACACGCATCGCGTTCAGATCCCGTCAAATGTCTATGAAATGTTGCTATTTTTCTTGTAAAGTTTTTTTGTAAATTTTACATAGATTTTACAGCATATGAAGAATTTTTTATTAATGAAAATTAACGATAAGAAGTCAAATGAGAGTAAAAAATTATTAAATTAGCTTAGATATACCTTACAAGGAGTTAAAATACTAGAAAACAGATAGGAATGTTTTGCACGTTTCATCAAAAGAAGATCCGATTGAGTGCTATAAAACCAAAACAAAACTAATAGCTGGTTTGCAATGTGGCGCCATAAAAAAATAAAAATGGCAACCATTCAATAAATTGAGTTAAGAAACTGGTGTATAAAAAATAATTGATATATAAACAACCTCGCCAGTATTTAGATCTGTGCGGTTATTCATTTTCGCGCGTTATTGGGAAAAGTGTTACACTCAAATTTATAGAGCTTTGTATGGAGACGCCATGTTGGTTCCCATCAACATAGGCCTAACTTGGCGGCCGTAATGTAACAGAAACTTCGGTCATTGAGTTTTGCCATCGAAACGAAATGTTATTATATAGAGCCCCGAAACATCGAAATTAATACTTTTTCTAGAGTAAGAACTGTTTAGTTAGCCAAAACTTGTAACAATAAAGGAAACGGGACTTTTGGCCAATCCTTGTGACCTCCACCTCAAAAACAATCTTTCTTAGGAGAATGACACAGGAGAAAAATATTACTTACGACAACCTTTTTGTAATGAAGCTAAGAAGAAGATGACCGAAAATGCAGGTTTTCAAAATTGCAACCTGTGCCATCAGTTTTAGACCTGTCAACCCTTATTTAGTACAACACTATGTCATAGAAGCGATAATCATTAAACTTTCTTTTACTGAATTATTACACCACCAAAGAATTTCACTCAGGTCCGCCAAGAATTTCTCGTTTTTAATATTCTTCATGCTGCGGTATTCAACAAAGCGTGGTTTCGGACGCGGAATTTTGTTTTTGCGCTCGACAAACACCAAGTCGTGGTCGCTTAAACCAAGGTGACTAGTAAGAAAGACGTCGACAACGCTCTTTGTTTTGTTGTGATTTTATTTGCAAGGCAAAATCGATAGAGCGTCGGACTACCGTGCGAGAGGTCTCGGGTTCGAGCCCCAGACCGGACCACACTCACTGTTAAAATAACTGAGGAGAATATGCTGCCTTTGCAATGACATCTGCAAATGGTTAGATATTCAAGTCTTCTCGGACAAGGACGATAAACCGTAGGCCCAGTCTCTTGCATCTTCATTGTTATGGTCAGCTGGGGACGTTAATTAAAGAGCCCACACACTGTAGCAGTACCCAGGGTGGGTACGGCTACACGTAGGCTATTCCTTCCTGGTATTAATTATACATCGTTTCAGCAGCGGATGATAATGAGGCCATAAAATCAAGCTCATTGAGTTTGCCTGGTGATCTGTGACACGCCCAAAAAAGGAAGGCGAATGGTACTACTGACCTTCAAAATGAAACAGATCGATTCCACTCCACCAGGCTCTAGCTAGCTTTGCTCTACTATTCAGCGACAAATTAGTTCTTATGTGAGCAATGATGCCACCTTCTCTATTTTTGCGATCTCTGCGTACAATCCGAAAACCCGGTTGGGCTAGGAGAGATGTAGAAGCGATAGCGTCGATTTTAGTATCAGGATAAATAAATTGTCAAACATGTTCCGTCTAAGCATTTCTTTCGTTTCATCTATTTTGTTTATCAAGCTGTTGATTTTTAAATGAACAATTTTATGATTGAACTTATAGTACTAACTCATATGTTGGCCTGGCTCCAAGGAAGGTTCCAAGCAAGGGAATCTGACTAAGTTCGCCAGCTTAAAATAGATGAGTTCCAAGCTCTTCCTATCGAGAGGATCGAGTGGAATTGACAAAACAGAGAGTTTACTTGTGTCCAAATAATCTTCCGGAGCCAGTTGCGGAAGAGAACAGAGTGAACCCACCCAGTCCAGATCTGGATGATCCAAGTTATACTGGAAGCCGGTGCTTGACAATTGGAGACATTTCGCATGACACGAGTACAGACATTGCGGATGCAAGATAGTGTCACGATTACTGCGTGTAGCTTTACCACACTCCTTGCAAGAAAATTTCGGAACCGTAGACAAAGTTGCTTTGAATATCCCTGCAAAGCGCCGGTCGACTTATTTGATAGCTACTAGAGCCATTAACAGAATAAAATAATCTTGCACGTAAGTAGAAATTTCAACGATGCTTTCGATGTCGAGAACAGTTGCCGATGCCGAAGTGATCAGCCGAGCAGCATCGAAATAGCTGGAACCAGCCATAAATCTTCCCACCACTGTTGCTTGCAACCTCGTACCCAGGGACTTTCCACCTGGCTGGGTAGTTTTCGGACAGGTGGCTATGAATTTCAGTGCTTAAATATTGGTATGTCCATAGAAAAGCGTGTCTGGTCCGGCGTCATATTGATTGGTAATCGCCATAAAGTAAGATCCTTAACTTAAACACGAAGAGATAAAAGGTATTGCATGTATGAGGGGTCGTGCTTAATTACCTAATATCTAATTAATCTACCAGTTGAAGTGAAAGTAAAACCGATACAATACAATACATACTGCAAATGAATAGAAGAAAGATCACATTTTTGAAGTGTGGAGAAAGATATGAATTTATGATTGATGATCGCAGTTATACATGGTTGATCGTCGCGCATGATCATCGCATTATCGTTATGACATGATTGATCATCACAGTTTTGCGTTTCTTGTCATCGGGCGAATTGAAGTGTTAGTACCTGTCCGTATGCGTTGGTTTCCTATAAACATCAATAGACGGAAGTTGTGCCTTGTTGCAAGATACTCAAGTGTCAAGGAATGGGATCTGGTCCTTGATTTCTGGTTCAGTGGTAATGGATGCTGTATCCATGCTGCTTAGTGTTTCACAGAGAGCTACAATCATGGACAAAAGTTGTTGAGACATATGGAAATTACCATCATATTTTTCCTAGTTGTGAATTCTCCTCTCTCCCGTCATGAAAGGTAGCCTCCCCTTCCCCTCTTTAATGTTGGAAACAAATAAACATCAACGAAGCGTTTTGCAACATTTTTTTAGGGGGGAGGGGGTATACTATAGAGGAAAAATGTGTTTTCATTCAAAATAAAAGTATTATTGTTAGTTTGAAAGCGTTAGTTTTGCAAAATGTCTCAACACTTTTGTCCATGATTGTAGATTGCTTGAATTCAAGAGAATTTGATCTGTGTCAAGACATACCCCATACGCGGGCCTCTTTCAATGACAATCTTTTTTAATCAAATTTTTAGATCGTGGTCAAAACGTGAGGAAATTTTATGAAAGACAGTTGATCTGTCAATTTAAATAACGTAATAACAATGAAGTTTTTAATGAATTTAATAGTTTATCAAATATTCAAAACCTTGCGCATGATTTCGGTTTCGGAGCGCAAGTTATTTTTTATTCACAAGAGGTGAAATCCAGCAATGTGAGCTCTGTATCAACGAAAAACAAGAATGTTTTCAGTTACATATTTTAAAAAAGGGCAACAGTGTAAAGGCATAAATGCACGGAAAATGATGGGAAATTCAACAACACGTGATAGAGTGACTGCACACTTACAGATAAAGGCCATATTCTTTTATTAAAGTTCAAAAGTAACGGATCCTTTTGGTTAATGTAGAAACTTCATTTGTTTTTTCTTGGAACAAGATTAGGATAGAGCCTTTCCGCTACTTCATGGACATGCAGAGCAACGCTTTCGTCATGAACAAGAACGGCATCCAGGTCTTCTTTACTGAGTACGAGCATATCAACATGGGTTACCGCGCGGAGAGACACTTGGTGGGGACTGGTGTGAATCAACCACCTTTCACCGAAGTACTGGTCTTTCCCTAATGTTGCAATGACTTCTGGAGGATCGTCGTCAGTGACAACCTCGATCTAAAGGAAATGTATGAAGTCAATATATTATTTTCAAAGCTCTTCATTTTTTCTTTTTCTGTGATGAATTTGGCTATAAAACATTCCTTTCGGTTTGCATTGAGGTTTAGTAAGGTATATGCAATTCAGTTAACCTTTTGAAAACGCTTTCAAACGGAAAAATTTGAAAGCGCTGGTTTGGAGAGTGGGCAGAAAATAATTTTAAAACGTAGCAACGACGTCTTGATAATCATGTGAGTTACCCAAATCCTCATAGGATGTACATACTCAAGCTTTTCTGCCACCAATGATTGTTGTGTTTTCAAGTCTCTCCGAAGTGGTGCGCATGCTATATATAGTTTTCCTAAGTCGAATTTTGGGTAACCAAGCAAAAGTCCTTACCAGTCCCTTACGAATAATGAACATCTCTTGTCCAATGTCGCCCCTACGTACGATGTATTCGTTTGCATGAATCTGCGCTGGCTTTACTTTGATGCACAAGAGACGAATGAAAGGAAGATTTGTGTCCTTGAACAGAGGAACCTTTTGAAAGAAACCACATAGGAAAAGCAAAAAATAATTCAGTAAAAGGAAGTTTAATGATTATCGCTTCTGCGACATAGTGTTGTACTAAATAAGGGTTGACAGGTCTAAAGCTGACTGGCACAGGTCAGGCAATTTTGAAAACCTGCATTTTCGGTCATCTTCTTCTTAGCTTCATTGAGAAAGGTTGTCGTAAGTAATATTTTTCTTCTGTGTCGTTCTCCTAAGAAAGATTGTTATTGATGTGGAGGTCACATGGAGTGTTCAAAAGTCCCGTTTCCTTTAATGTTACATGCGAGTTATTATTTGTAAAAAATGCCCAGGTCGGCTCTAATTCCTGGGAGTTTAAAGTGACATAAAATGAATAATTTAGAACGAGAACGTAGCAATGACACTTGCGATTTTGATCATCACAAAAACTGATATGCAAGGCGAATAAAAGTAAAAAAAAGTCTGCACATCAGCTTACTAGTGTCGGAGCTTATGTTATCTGTAGCATGAAGCCACTAGGAACATGTCTACTCCCCTTCGATGGGATGTTAGTCCATTTCAAAGTTATAACGCAACTGCTGGGTGGAGAGAAAAATTGTGAGAGAAAAGTATCTTGCCCAAGAACATAATACAATGTCCCTGGCCAGGACTCGAATCGGGGACTGCACTATCCAGAGCCAAGCACACTAACCATAGGCCCATCGCGCAACTATTGGGTGAAAAATTGGGAGACAAATGAAATGAACAACGTAATCATACAGGGAAAAAGAGATTACCGAATAGAGGATGTCCTGAATCATTCCCAGGCAGAGTTCGCTATTCATGCAGAGTGGCATGTCATAAAACAAGGTGCTGTACTCAATGCCCCTAAGACGTAATCAAAGTAGATAGGTGTTGTTTTGAGCATTTGACTGGAACACAAGAGAATCGATTCAATTAGGGTCAGGCGAGACGAGTAAGGAATATATGGTGTCATAATTTGTACACCAAAGATGAAAAGCAACTACTGAAACTATTCTTATCATAGTGTGCCCAGTCCTCCAAAGCAAAAAAAAAGAAGTGACTGGTACAAATACCCATAACTCTTACAGCACGAAAACTGTTGTTTTTGTTTCCCGTCGGCACTCAAAGTCGTATAAAAAAGACTTAGAACAATCAAGTCAGTGCTACTTAAAGTCGTGACTGAACGGTGACTAAAATGTTGATGTTGCCTCAGAAAACGTTTATACTACTTACGACTCACTTATTTTTATTCCAGATAAATTCGTAGAAGTCAATCACCCGAGCTTGTAGAGTCCCCGGAATGCTTTGATCTGACATATGCGTCTGAAATATAACAAACATCGGTTGTGTTTAACTCCTAACAGAAAAATGGAAAACCGGAAACTGGAAAGACTAATGTAACGAACCTGAATGGCTCCAAGCTTCTCCTCGTACTTTACTCGTCTGATCTCAGCGTTGGCTAAGGTAGAAGCGATGTTACCCAGGATAAAACCAAAGAGAAGTTTTCCAAACACCATAACAAAACTCGCTACAGCTGTAAAAAGAGGAGAGAATAGGAATTAAATCTATAGAGCGTTTTCACATGACCTCACGGCAACGATACTAGTGTTCCAAAACAATGAAACAAAGGTCATGTTGGTGTCCCAAACCAATCCTGTGGGAGTTGAAATCTTTTGTTATGTAAAAACACTTCCTTTTGTTCCAATAGATTCGCTTGACTGCTGGCCACGTAAGTAAAAACGCTATTTTAGGATCCTTACTGCATATGAATACAGTGGAATTCTGTCGTGGGATGAAGCTACATCTCCTCATGCCTTTTTGTTACGCTTCGGCACGCTTCGTTGACGATTAGTTCGCCTGGTTCGAGCCAAAATTACCCATGGGGATACAAACAAGCGCTTGATAACCAAAAAGGTGTCATAAGGTTTTTACGTATTGAACACACTCAAATTTCGATATCAGACCTGAAGTGCAGGACAAGGCTCCTGACTGCTTTATAACAGGGATTTTCGGCACGGAAAGTCATATCCAGGCAGCCTTTTTTAAGGTTAAAAATGACCAACTGAGTTATCTAACCTACCCACTTCCAGCAAGTTGACACAGTGAATATCTCCATAGCCCGTCGAAGTCATGGTAGCTACGACCCAATAAACCGCGTTACAATAACGATCCAAAGCAGGCGAGCTTAAGAGTTCTGAAATGAATTATTTTCTCAAATTTTAGACTATAGTGAAATTGGAAACAAAACATGAAATATGAAAAAAAAGGAAAACACTACTGGAAATGGTGATTCATTGGTGGGGTAAATGCATTGACGCCAATTAGAGTAACTTCCAAAACAAATCTTAGGTAATACCGTGTGAACATGTACATTAATGGAGCAGACTCAAGTATAAAGATCTTTACTAGTATTCCAAACATTTGTCTACAGGCCCTGACATTGGATTATTTATCATTCCTGCAAACGTTGTTTTGGGAACGTTTGGATGTAATTTTCAGGCGTTAGAGCGGCTTCCAAGCCGGTGTCGTGGGAACAAACTGTTCTACCTAATCGACTAGTCACAAACGACGCAGAAGTAGCAGACGCGAGGCGCGGGAGAACGAGTCCCAGCGAGTCGCGATTCGGAAATTTGGGTTTACTTCTGATTGCATGATGAAGTGGCTTAAAGACAATCATGTTACTTGAAGAAGAAGAGCAGTTAACAAATTACTGTTAAGAATGTATTTTTGGTTACAAGACGTATATACAGATTGTTTTGGTCATGTTCGATGTGCCACCGCAGCCATACCTACCGTGACTTTCGACCCAATTGTTCTCCTGAGAACATTCATTTAACGGGCATGCAACGTAGTACCAAACACAGGCAAACACATGAATAACAATAACCAAGTGGACAAAGAATTTGCTCATGCGCACTTTAAATACGCTGAAAACAAGCACGAGAAAACAAGTTATGAATTCAGAGTTCGATCACTGTTGGCTAATTATTTAACAATTGTAATTATAATATTGTAGCCTCGTTAGCTATTATCACCTCAAATACAACAAGCGCGAGTAGAAAAATTGTTTTTTTCAAAACTTCCCCCAAACAATAAAAACCTAAAATGACATCTTTTATTGGAATAGTGGGGACAAGTTCAGCAGATCTGTTCTATTTTCTCTTTAAAACATCATTAATGTTATAATCAAGTACGCCTCTCGGGTAGCCATTTTGAAGGAGAGAGTCGACTTTAATAAGGAAGAACTCGAGCAGATGTGAATTGAATTGATTTTCTAGGGGAGAAACAGCCCATTTTGTTGTAGAGACCAATGGAAGTTGTTTTTTGATGTACTGTTGTTGTGAAAGTGTTAAGATTGTGCTTGATGCGGACATCTAAAAATGGGATCAGATGGTTTTCTTCAGGTTCCATTGTGAAGTTGATATTAGGATGTCTGGTATTGAGATAATGCAAAAGCCTAGCAGTGTTGGACTCACTATCGAACAACGAAAATGTGTCATCTACATATCTGAAGCATTTTGCAGTATAAAATGCAATTTCATCCGCACTCTAACTCATCGCTATTTACGCATCTCCTGAAATTCCTCCTTATTGCGGTCGACTCTCTTTGATTTAATTAAACCTCTCTTCAATATAGTTACCCCCGATGCGTACTTTTTTTAAAAACTAAACTGAAATTAAAAAAAAAAGCTCCAAAAATCACGCTAGGTATAATGGCTCTTAGTATCACCCAACTAGTGGACTAATGCAAATCCTGCATTTTGATTGGCTACGCTACTAGGGGACTATTAGCAATAGTCATCGAGTAGCGAAATACTTTCGTTTATTCCCAAATAACTCTTTCTTCAACTTGCATTTGCTAACTTTATTATTGCTTTTTCTGTCCGACTAGTTGGGTGATACTAAAACAATTAGACCCTTCGCCCTCAAGGGCCAATAGCCTATTGACCCGTAGCCCTTGCGGGCTGCGGGTCTAATTGTTAAATAACCCATAATGGCTTTGCCAATGATAACTGTCAAATGATGCTGATTATACAAAAAGTTAGAGGAGCCGCGCAATTAAATTCAGTTTACATACAAAACACAAAAAAAAACAAAACAAAACAAAAAAACAAAACAAAAAAGTAGTTGCTTTCGAGTTATTGCCTCGGACAACTTTTCTCGTGCTCTCCAAACTCCTCGATAAACTTACTCAATATTCAGCCTCTTTGCCAACTCTGCGAAAAACTGCTGCATACGAACAAGACGTAGCAAGTGTAACAGCCTCAAATACGACAGCACAAACAGTTGTCTGTCCGCGGGAGCCGCTAGAGAAAAGAGATCAATGGGAAAGGAAGCCAGCAGATCGAGTGGAAACTTTCCTTTGGCGTAGTGAATCAGTAATCTTTTGCGTTCGCGGATGGTTTCACCAATGCTGTTTGTGTAGGCCATGTGGAAGTTGAGATATATCTGTTGAGAATATAACTACAACTATATAATAATCTTATCACACAAGGCACAGCTGTGATTAATTAATTAATTAATTAATTAATTATGTAATTAATTAATGTTTTAACTTTTAACTTATAATCTTTTCCAAGAACAAGTGTAATTCAAAACTCAGCGGGGGACCCTCATATCAAAAGGGAGGGGTACTTGTCGTACATGTGGTACGTTACCTTTAAGGGCTTGAAAAAGCCTTTTTTGTACCGCATAGGATGTTCAGCCTCAAAATAAGTCCCCCAGCGAGAATTTAAGCGGTACCTGTTCGGGATCTTACATTATTATAAACCGCACATAGAATACTTTGTGGTCTGAAATTTGACACGTCTTAATCTTACAAGAAGGCCCACGTTCACCAGCTAAGATGTCGCAAACCATATCTTTATCGATTTGGGCTGGCAAAGTTCTACTATGCTGTCGAAAGTTATCTCATTGAGGTCGAACAGGACAAATTCTCTTGGCCCAAGCCTTGTGTACTTTTGCTGCTTTCCAGTTACTTCGGAACTCATCTTCTGCACAATTATATCATCTTTTGCCTCCACAGATCGTCGTGCTGGTCGTTTCCCTTTAGCAGCCCTTTTCTGGGGCTGCTTGTTTGCGAACTGCCTTGCTTGAAAGCGCCCTGTTGCTTGTAAGCGCGCATACCATGATGGTAGTGGCAGCGCTTAGCAATGGTGAAATTCACCTTCACTTGAACTTCATTTGAAATTGATTTTATATTTAAATTTGAACTACGTTTCCATTTTAGTTTAACTTAACAGTAAAGTGGTTTTATTTTTAAAACTCAATGTACTTTTAAATTTCATGTCATTTTCCTTTTAAATTTCGTTGAATTTTTTTTCTCAGTTGAAAAAAAAATGAGGCCTTGGAGCCGACTGGCTCATAGCTGCCGGAACTTCTCCCCGGTTTCTGTAGCGTGAAGCGGCTAAGAATATTTCTACTCACCCTTGACGGGATGCTAGTCCATCGCATCCATTCCCCCGCAATTTGTTAGGTTTTCCCCAAAAATTTGCCGGTACCCATTTATACTGTGAGAATTATATGTCTTGCCCAAGAACACAACACAGTGTCCCTGGCCAGGGCTCGAACCCGGACCGTTCGCTCCAGGGACGAGCGCACTAACCATGAGGCTCCGCACCTCCCACATTCTCAGTTAAATTAACATTTAATTATTACCTCAGAAATGTGTGACTTTTTACTAGTAATTCTCGGCCACCATAGAGGTGTTGTTTTAGAATCGGGTACTTTTTAGCGATGAGAAAACTTTAAGCCACGCCTACAGAACAGGACCTTGGTACGTCTTAGGGGTTCCTATTATGATTTCCAACGAGCACCACTCTCAGGTTTAATCCCCTGGGTTCATTATTCCCGTGGTATATTATCTTTTCTCTTTATGTTTACTTAAAATGCAATACCATCTATGTAAATGGAATGCAAATAAATTGTTGTTGTTGCCAAGCGCACGACTTGTGAACTTGACCATTAGCTTAATGATTCTAGTTCTAGATTCTGTAGATCTCGAAGAAGTTAAAAATAATTATATATGTTTTGGCTCGTGTCATGAAATGCAATTATCCACAGAAGTTCAGGAATATAACTTATGATAATTTTGCCATAAAGGAGTGGCATGTTGCAGCGGGGTCATTAGCACCCACCTCAATGTAAAATGAAACTTCACAAAAATAGTTAAATGCAATTAGATACCATGGATGATCCTGGAAAGCAGCCTGGAAAAAGGTAGTGAATAACGAAATTAGTAATTTATGGGTAACTTTTCACAGTTACTAGGTTACAAGTTATGTTTCTACATTATAGTAGACAGTAAATGCTCAAAAGATTTCAAGTTAAGCGGACCATCAGACCAGCGATTAGCTCCGGTTTCAGTAGCATAAAGCGATTAGGAGTATTTGTAGTCCCCCTCCTCCCTGGATGAGATGCTAGTTCATTGCAGGGTTACCCCCAGCATTTAACTCCATAGTACCCCTTTATACACCAGGGTGGGGAGAGGCCCTGTGAAAGTGAAATGTCTTTCCTAAGAACACAACGCAATGTCCCCTGCCAGGACCAGAACCCCGACCAATTAAACCGGAGGTGAAGGCGCTAGCCATGAGGGCATCTCCACACATTGGATGCTTGTTGTGGGATATTTGTTCATTCAGATTTGAGAGACTTTAATGATTCTAGTGCACTGCTTTTAAAATACAACGCTGGCGGTCAAGGACCCCGTATATTACAGTCCGAGGACTTAAATAGGCGGCGGTTGGTAATCGAGCCTAGGGGAACCTTCGTTGACTTACCATGTACGTTATAGTGAGAGTAGTAGCAAACACAAACAAGCAGTTGATATATTTGATGAGCCTCAGTTTGCTATTGGGCAAGATCACAAAGTTGACAAACAGATCAGCCAAATAGGCTTTAAGCCATGACAAGCTGGCGAGGATTCGCTGTCTAGCAGTGGGCGCAGGCTCAGTAGTTTCTTCGATTTCCAAAGCTACTTTGCTCTCTTCGTTGTCCTCTTCCTGTTTCTGAAAAAGACATAAGAGGATGAACCAAACAATCACTTTCTTAGAGAAATGGGAAAAATGCAAAATTCTAGTTATTGTTTTTGTTTTTTAGAAGCTGTTATTCCCTTACACCAGTAATACATCAGTGCTTCGCTGGTCTGAATATTATTTGTGGTCCTGGAACCAATCGAAATCTTGATGTATATGTTGCCATCACAAGCATACTGTAATTTGCAGTTGGACACGATATGGTTTGAACGTAAGAACCGCAGACAGTTTGCACGGATTGTATAAACCTTTTTAAGGGGTTTAGTCGTCACAAAAGTATTTACCAGGCTTTGTTACGTTACAGTCGTACTACAGGGATTGTAAGCTATTCAATTTACTGAATTTAGTTTTCCGGCCATTTTTATCAAGTTATCAAGTTTGACAGTCCGACTCTTTACTAGTTACCAAGAGCCTTGAGTTTTACCAAGTCCACGACTGTTCACTTGTTTATCAAGAATCGTATCATTACATTGTCGAAGAAAGTGCATGTATATTGTTACTATGTACAAAAAAGCACCTTGAGCTTGTTTTCCTCCTCTCGTTTCTTATCTTCTTCTTTCTTCTTGGCAAAAGCCTTGGCACGTTCAGCCACCATTCTTTGTCTTTCCTCAGCTGTTTCAAGGATTTTCTTGCGGATTTGTGGATAATGAGTGAGTACTTCGTCGAGGTCCTTTTTGGCCAACACAAAGACATCAGAATTTGTTTGTGCCCTTGAAAAATTTTGAAGTAATGAAGAAGCGTTACAGATACAAGAAAAAGAGGCGCGTGTGAAGATAGAAAAAAGTTCTACAACGTTTGAAGCAATTTACAATTCTTTCTTTTTGGTGTAACTTGCGCATTTACAGACGTTTCTGATTTCATGTGAAATGACTCATACCCACTGAAGTTGCAGTGAAAGAGCTAACTAAACCAGAAAAAGAGTGTTTTTTTTAAAGCTAAGCACGGCATATTCGTGCATGTGCTAGGGATGAAGAAAAAGACACAGAAGTAAACAGATAAACTGTCTTAGTTCTTCCAGAATTGTCCTTATTTTCTCACCTCGTTCTCAGCTTTAATGGGGGTGAATGTTTTATCTTATATAGTACTTATGATAAATCAATCGTTTGCTGCATTTCAAAAGCGAACGCTTTAATAATTAATTTCAACCTTTACATCCACTGCTTCTAACCTGATGGATGCTGTTCTGGGGCAACTGAAGACGACGCTGATCTCTCCGAAGAATCTTCCTTCACCCATGGTGTCAAATATAATAGGTTCATCGTGTTCAGAAACAACTTCCACAGTGCCAC
>Ga0126337_10000281_pt1 | contig 23466 bp, 23 predicted proteins | sample DipCmetagenome_FD_92527 | JGI IMG/M metagenome (GOLD analysis project Ga0126337, IMG submission 92527) | Coral microbial communities from La Bocana,Puerto Morelos, Mexico - Diploria C A metagenome | ecosystem: Host-associated > Invertebrates > Cnidaria > Coral | place: La Bocana,Puerto Morelos...
AAAACGTGACAAGTTGAAAAAAAATCCAAATTGAATGAAAAGAACTAAAAACAAGAAAGAACAAAAAAACAATCATAAAATACACAAAAACGGTGAAAAACTGAGTAAACACAAATAGAATGAACAACAAATCAGACAAATTCGCGCATAAATAATGAACACTGAACAAAACAGAACATCAAACTAACAAGTAATGTTGAAAAAAAGGAAAAATAGAGCATTGAAACAACAAAAGAACATGAACTAAAATAACACTAAAAAAGCAAACAATAACGACAATAAACGAAACAAAAAACAAAAATACATAAGACATGAAAAACAAGAAAACAAGTAAAACAGAGCCGAAAGAAAACACAAAAAACATACAACGAATGAAAATAAAAGAAATCAACTCACTGAAACGCATGAAAACTTCGGCAACATAAAAATAACACAAAAAACTAAACCAACAAACACAAGACAAAGTGAATATATAAAACTGATAGTAAAACAAAGTAAAAGACAGGTTAGAAAAAAAGGAACGAAAAAGAACAGAGGACCAGGGGACCAGAAGACCAGAGGAGCAGGGGGATTAGAGGACCAGGGGACCAGGGGACCAAAAAAAGAGAAAAATTCAAAAAAAAGAAAAAAATCCAAAATAAATACTTCCCCCAGTGGAAATAAGACGGAGATAACATCTCTCCAAATGCATTGCTATTGATGAAGAAATCGAAACGTTTTGGAGAAGGTAGGACTAGACGACCAGAGCTCGAAAAACACACGCCCAAAAAAACTTCTACAAAGGCTGCCGACAAAATGCTTGTACGTACACTGTTCTCGAAAAAGAGTTTCTTCAGAAAAATCTCTTCTGCCACTGTCAAATGCACAGACATCCTCCTCATGGATTGAAATACATGGAAAGCGAAGAACTAGAAATTATTCCCACTATAAAATCATACATACCCCTTGGTTAATCTGATAAACAGCGCATTTTCAAAGAACGCCCTGCTCATGATGGCGCCAGCCACCTGCTGCTAACACGTCAGACGAGCCACGCACCATCATGGCCCCATGAGCGCTTCCATGGCTGATGATCAAACCAGCTGTCGCTGTCATCATGGAAGGAAATCCTCAACTGCAGAAAACAAAAACTTCAAGGCATGAGTTTGGTTACCGTGAAAATAAGACGGAAATAATCTCTTCAAAATGCAGTGCTATTGATTAAAAAAACATAAACTTTCAAGACATACATTGGCCATAAGACGAAAGAATTAGAGGAGGTACGACTAGACGACCAGAGCTCGAAAACCACCCAGTACAAAGGTAGACTGTTGCCGAAAAAGAGTTTATTAAAAAAAAAGCACTTTCTGCCACTGTGAAATGCACAGACATCCTCCTCATGGATTGAAATACATGGAAAGCGAAGAACTAGAAATTATTCCCACTATAAAATCATACCCCTTGGTTAATTTGATAAACAGCGCATTTTCAAAGAACGCCCTGCGCATGATGGCGCCAGCCACACTAACACGTCAGACGAGCCACGCACCATCATGGCCCCATGAGCGCTGCTTCCAGCGCCAATCTTCCCAAGACGACTTCCATGAATCGCGCTGCTTCTCATAACCTTGCCACGCCTCAACTCTCTCAGGCTCACCACTTTTTTCTAACAATTCCTGCCACAACGGCAACAACGTGCCTGAAACAGGTTTGCAAACAAGTTCAAGGATCAGTAACCTTGCAGAGGATCATGTCTGCGCCTATGGCCTACTTCCGATCGCACTCATGGTGTTGAAATTTCGAGAAGGAAGTGACATCAATTTTGTGATGGGTTGACCATTTCACACGCAGATTGACCATGCAGTCCTGACAGCCATCGACCTTCAAATTTCGGAGCGTCAATTTCTGAGGTGGTATCCAACCTGTCGTTGGGTCGCTACCAGGACCTCAGACAAAGAAAGCGTTCAGGTTGTTTGGGGAGCAACAGCCTGGACCCCCTTTTTGCGCTACCTGTCGTGAAAAGGACTTCACTGCGACCAGCCATTTTGCAACTGGACGGAGTCAGGATTGCAGCCAAGTGACGAGGCGCAAGCTGAACATAGTCATTTGTTCTAACGCCGACAACCCACATTACGCGGGTGTTTTCACGTCCATCTATATACTCTACACGGTCTCCGAGCTTCATTGTAACGAGTCCTTGAGCCTCCGTCGGACATCATCCACAGGCTTGCTCACTACCAGTGACGACACAGCAAAAAATCAAAACATTAGACCGTGCAATGATGTTCTATCAAAATTGAAGTGCCTGTGGGCCCCCCCCTCGGTTGACAAACGCATTCAACAGAAGCTCCAAAAAAAGGTCCATGCCTTATACTTTCGCTACTCACCAACTCTTTTCTACAAAATGATGTTTCCAATCTCTACAACATGGGGAGGCGCAACGCCTGCACTACCAAGAATTCTGATTACAAAATAGCTTTGTTGCACACTGACGGCTCAAAAAATGACAGTCTCTACAAAATGGTTGTGGCCAAGCCCATTTTCAGACCTCCAAAGGATCCAATTCCACCCATTCTGTAGGGGAGTGAAGATATACAAACACAGAAAACATATGTGATGAGATCACACCATGAGTGTGCACATGCATGGAACTACTACTGATGTGAACACATTGTCGACTGATAGCTTGGCAAACGCACGAAAGCTGAAGAAAGAAAAAGTCAGCCTGTGGCCCTCCGAAAGAAAGTTCAGTTGAGCGAAAAACCAGACCGCGCAGAAGCAAACCCAGTTAACAGAAAGTCAGCCCACGAAGAGGCGCGAAGGGGACAAACCCAGATAACGGAAAGTCAGCCCGCGAGGGAAAAACCCCGTTGAGGGAAGTCAGCCCGCAAAGAAGACCAGTCCACTGCAGGAAAGTCAGCCCGCGAAGGGGAAAAAGCCCAGTTAAGGGAACGTCAGCCCGCGAAAGGAAAAACCCACTTAAAGGAAAGTCAGCCCGCGAAGGGGAAAAGCCCAGTTCAGGGAAAGTCAGCCCGCGAAGGGGAAAAGCCCACTTAAGGGAAAGTCAGCCCGCGAAGGGGAAAAAGCCCAGTTAAGGGAACGTCAGCCCGCGAAGGGGAAAAGCCCACTAAAAGGAAAGTCAGCCCGCGAAGGGAAAAAACCCAGTTAAGGGAACGTCAGCCCCCGAAAGGGAAAAGCCGAGTTAAGGGAAAGTCAGCCCGCGAAGGGAAAAAGCCCAGTTAAGGGAACGTCAAGGGAAAGTCAGCCCGCGAAGGGGAAAAGCCCACTTAAGGGAAAGTCAGCCCGCGAAGGGGAAAAGCCCAGTTAAGGGAAAGTCAACCCGCGAAGGGGAAAAAAGCCGAGTTAAGGGAAAGTCAGACCGCGAAGGGGAAAAAACCCAGTTAAGGGAACGTCAGCCCGCGAAAGGGGAAAAAAGCCGAGTTAAGGGAAAGTCAGCCCGCGAAGGGGAAAAGCCCAGTTAAGGGAAAGTCAACCCGCCAAGGGGAAAAAAGCCGAGTTAAGGGAAAGTCCGCCCGCGAAGGGGAAAAAAACCTAGTTAAGGGAAAGTCAGCCCGCGAAGGGGAAAAGCCGAGTTAAGGGAAAGTCAACCCCCGAAGGGGAAAAAACCCAACCAAGAAAAGATCTTTCTTATTGGCAAATTTTGGTGAGCAACAGTCTGGATCAAGGACTTCATTTTTTCTTTCACCCTGGCAAATTCTGCTCAGAAAATTGCGGGGCAAGGACTTAGTGAAACATTTTGTTCAAAAGTAAATTTTGAAGAGGAGATGAGGGCTGGATAGCCCAGAGTTCCTGCACAACTACTGGCCCCAAAAAATATGAATGAACCAGACAGAACCGCAAATTTTAAAGACTCAGAGCTGGAAACTTTGGAGAGGATGAAGGCTCCTGCACAATTTCTGGGGCCCAAAACAAATAGAAATGAACCAGTCAGAGCTGAATATTTAGTAGAGAAGGTCTGAGCTTGATAGCCCCGAGTGCCTGCAGAACTACTGGGCCCAAAAAAACAAGGAATCAATTAGTCAGAACTAGAAATTTTGAAGAGGAGATGAGGGCTGGATAGCCCAAAGTACCTGCACAACTACTGGCCCCGCCAAAAAGGGAATGAACAACTCAATCACAGTTGAAATTTTGGAAAGGAAATGAGAGCTGGATAACCCACAGTTCTTACACAACTACTGCGCCAAAAAAAAACTAAAAAAAAACTTCACCAGAAAACGGAACACCTGCCCCCACACTGCCAAGGTTTTTTTTGGAACGTTCTACCACACAAAAAGGGTAACAAAAAAGCCTTCACACACAAAACGAGTCCAAAAAAAGGCCTTCGACACTGGAGGCCCATGAGGCCAAGTCAAATGGGAACTCTGAAAAAAAACCTAACCAGAACACGGAACACCTGCCCCCACACTGCCAAGGTTTTTTTTAAGCATCCTACCACACAAGAAGGGTCCAAAATAAGCCTTCGGACACTAGAGGCCCATGGGGCCAAGTCAAGTAGTGGGAACCCATACGTCTGACAAGAGGCTATTCCAGAAAGGTCTGAAAAAAGTTTGACCGGAACCTACCACACAAAAAGGGTCAAAAAAAAACCTTCGGAAGCAAGTCGAAAAAATGCCCTGACCAGCAAAACGAACGCCTACTCCCACACTGGCGACACACGGCCTTGAGTTATTGTCAACCATCGAAAAGGGTCAAAAAAAAACCTCGCAGGTACGGAAAAAAATCCAGCCCTACTAGAAACTACTCGAAAGAAATTCGACGCAAAGGAAAAATTCCAACCCAAGTCACTCAAAAAACGCTACGCATGTCCAAAACCACGTGCCCACAGGGAAGAGGGTTTGAGAAAACAAGGGTGGGGGGTTAAAAAAACAAGATCAGGGGGTCAAAAAAACAAGGTGGGGGGTCAGAAAAACAAGGTGAGGAGGTTAAAAAAAAAGGATGCGGGGGGCCAAAAGAACAAGGTGGGGGGTCAAGGAAACAAGGTGGGGGGTCGGAAAAACAAGGGTGCCGGCTGCAAAGATAGTGTTAAGAGAGGCTACTGTAAGCCCAAGATAGGGCTAGCCAACCTAGGGCAAAGATAGGGCCAACATAGGGCCAACATAAGCAAACCTAGAGCCTCTTCCCTTCCCCTTCGGCCGGCGCCCGGCTGTCAGGCGTAAGCCTTTAAATCAAACAGTGCCCAGCCAAAAGGAAACTAGCCTATCGCAAGTATGACACTTCTCAACAGCAGACCTTGGAAAAGCTTTTTAGCTACATCTAACTTGGAAAGGATGACATGTCGCTACACCACCCCGACAAGGCACCAGCATCAATAGCAACAAAAGCCACTACTACTTTTGGAGCTCCTCAACCTTTGTCTACCATGGTGGATTTTGAAAATATCTTTGACTCCCTCATCACCCAAAAAGACAATGAAGCGGATGGTGTGGAGAGTAAACTGATGGAGCAAGCGAAGCTGACGAAAGAGATCAAGAAAACATTCAGTGACCCATCAAGAACAGAAGAACAGAATGAACACCTCTAAACGACAAAGACAATGCAAAGACAATGCTGACATACTCCTTTTCATTTGGAACTCGAAGGCGGATCAGCAAGGAAGCTCTGGAAGCCACACTTATCTCAAGGGAAGAGTCAATTGCAGAGGTTAAGAAAGAAAGGAAAGGGTAAGTACGGTAAGGGCAAAGGCACAGGAGAAGACAAGAAGGCAAGAAGGCAACAAAAAGGCAACTTCTCGTGAACCAAAGAACCAAAGAGCAAGAGCAAGAAGACTGCAAGATAAATCGACTGCAGTGACACTTTTCAGCATGCTGGGAACAAAGGTGAAAACCAACCTGCCAGAGAAGGGGGGCCCAAGTCAACGCCTAAGCAGCGACCTGCTGCCGAACCTTCCTAGCTTTCCTTAGCTTTCCCAACCTTTGCAGCGGGTGAGGGGTAAGACTGGTAAGAAAGCTGACCAAAAATGTTCTACCTGAAACATCTGAAACTGAGAAGGAACTGCCGAACAGCCTTTGTTGATGACTGTTACCAAGGACAATCCTGCAAAGCCTTCTCGCAAGGTTTTGCGAAACCGATGCATTTCTAGAGCATACCACGTTACCATACAAGCTAAAAGGAGAAGGCCTCAACGAAGCTGGAGCAGAGATGGACCAAAGATGGCCTCTCAAACCCAAGTGCAAAGGGAAGGGGCATTGCCGCATGCACCATTTTTCACCAAAAAAGTGAAAGCTGCGCTACACGTGCATTGAATGAGGAGATCCTTTATATACAGACTGTTTAGCGCATCAATTTCAATTCGAATAGCTCAGGATGTGTATATACAGGGCTTGTGGATATACAAGTGCGCAATGGGAGAAAACCGCCAAAAAGGTATACTCAGCCACTCAGCCGTTCTTAAAAGTGACTGTGGGAGTCTTTCATGACTGCTTTTACTTTGGGCAGCGCGCGTGGCAGTCTTTCAGAAGAACCCTTCACAGTTGCTTTCAGGAGAAAATCGAAAAATGAATGAAAAATATGAACAACGAATACATCACAAACTTTTAGTCATAATTTGGAGGGGGGTCTGTATGGTAAGCATTCCTGCGGCAAAAACTGCTGGCAAAAGCAGGTGGCAAAGTGCTTGGTAGAACTCTTGGTGGAAACTCTTGCCAGTAAATTTTGCAGTTCCATAGTGATCCATCAAACTCACAAAAAAACTCAAACTCATCAAACCTGCAGAATCTTCTGACACGTGTCATGAAACAAAAAAACCAAAGCAGGTCGAGAGGTCCAACTTCACAAGGGATGCAGCAATGCAGCGGGAGACAAACAAAAATCAGTTGGGCCGTCGCATGCCTTTACAGTGAATTGTATCTAAGACTTCTTTAAGATCACTTGCTTTCATGTGTCCAAAAAAAGTTGGCGAAGGTTTGTCCACTTTCTTTGTGTATCCCCACTTCCCCCAAGAAATGCAACGAAATGCAACCGGCCAAGTGTGAGCCGCTCTGAGACCATAGATCCGACACATATCAGACTGTCCTCGTCCTCACACGTCACATGTCCTGTCCTTGAAGCAGTACATCATCTTGAGAATTCACATTATGTTGTACGAAATGACTGGAAATCATCACCTCTTTGTCACGCTTTGTGGGACCCTGGTGAAAAAGTTCACACGCCCTGGATGCAAGCTTTGAGCATCACAAGCCACACCAGCCAAAGATAAACTCTGTTTGCTTCTGGCTGAATCTGGAGATACAGCATGAGGCAACAATTGTGGCAGGTCAACAACTTGTGAAACGCTTTCCAGGACGAAAATGAACTTCATGAACTGCATGTGAACTTCATGCCAATATATTGCCGTGGTAAGCAAAACATCCTCGATCAAAGCTGGAAGAACTCAGCCCGACTGGGTGCTCTTGGGTGGAAAAATTGGACAGAAAGAGGAGAGGAGAGAAGCGAGAGAAGGTGCACAAAATGCAACATGCTTTGACCATTCACCGGAGTTCGGATTCACTTCTTGTACGCTTTGCTGTACTCCAAAACAACACCGTAGTTGCCATACCTTGGAAATATGAAACATCGGAATGTATGCATCAAATACACAAGATCGAGGGAAACATCTTTTGAATGCTGGGAATGCTGGGGTAAAGGCTGCAGCTCACAGTCATCTGCAAAAACTGCCTTGGAGAGGTCCAATCTGAAATCTGAAAATCTGATTCAAAACTCAAAATATCGAGGCCGAAACATTGTGATGGACTTCACCAATGTCATCACACTCCTCCAATTCATGCAGAAGTCTCCTGAGTTCTGAGAATACTCAAACTGGCACTGAATTGTGCGAAAAAAGACGAAATTGTAAATCACAATTTCAGGCTTGCAATCATAGCACAATACTTCGTAGCTCTGCTCGTGGTTCAGTGAAGCCTGGCTCTTTGAAGGACTTCTGATTCATGAATTCAATTCTGCGATTTTGATATTCATATTTGTCATTTTTGTCATTTGTATTCATCGAAGATATTCATCCAAAACTCATCTTAAGGCCCACAGCAACTCTCACGGAACATCGCGCCTCAACCTGAACTCGCCTCTGAACCTCTGACTTGCTGGGCTCTAAGCCTTATGCTTCGGTGTGCAAAACAATTCAATACTTCAAACATCTCCAAAATGAAAATGAAACATGCCGAAGCACAGTTCCGGCCTGCATCTTCAAAGGCAGCAACGGTTTTGTGAAAGAGTTCAGGTAAAGTTGTCACCTACAAAACAGATACTTCGGAGTAGAACATCCGAACATGTTAAAACAGCTGCAACAAATCTCTGTCCGCAAAACTTGCTAGACTCCTTTCTCGGGATTTAGGTCTGCCAAAGGATGAAAAGACTGTACAAGATCCGGCTTGTGAAAATCCAGAAATCCCTAAGTGGATGCAGTGGTCTTTTGATCTGAAATAGACCTGATGCCGGTTATGAGTGCGCCACGCTGTAAAACCTACGAACATCGGAATTGTGTCACTGTGCATTGTGTTCACGTCCATCAGTCGCTTCGCCAAATTCTAAACCACGTAGCCACTCCAAAGCTCCACGCTTTGAGAGCAAGCGATTGTACTCTCTGCAATGTGCATCAATAATACATGCAGGACATCCGTTGTCACAGGGACAATCTTCAACCAAACGCCTGGCCTCTCTCAAAATGGCAAAACCATGTTGGAAAGCTGCATCGCATAATCCGAGTCCACCATCTTTGGCGTCAAAAATCATCAAACGAGGCCGGTCCATGGGTGGCAAACCGTGTTCATCAACACATGCTGCATCCAAGTCTTGACGATCTGCCAAGACAAACAAAGGAAAAACCTTCAAAAGCGCATGCATCGCAGCATGTGCTCCAGCCCAACCGCATCCCCACGTCCATTCTTTCTGCTCCCCGTGCTCACCAATCAGCCGTTCTGGTTGAGCGACTCCAAGTGGATCTTCAAACCACAAGCCACGACTCGTGTAACCCCAGCTTGGTAAGTTCAATTCAACTTCTGCCTCTTGTGGAACATCTTGGGATTTCCAGAAACGTTTGAAACTTTTGACTCGACTCTCAAGCTCCATTTCACCCAGAAAGACTTTCGCTTCCCCTGACACAACGTGCCTTTCTCGAGTTTGAATTCGTACCACAGTGGAGTCGAAGGCTCGGGTGTAGTACGGCAAAGGTGCATCACATTTCTTCACAACGGCGCGACGTCGCTGGACATCAAGCTGCATCACATTGTATTCAGAGCCTCTGTAGCGGTAGACTGCTCCAGGATGTAAAGAGTAGAACGCCTCACATTCCAAGCTCCCACTGACATCTAGATGATCCTTCTAGAATGATCATGGTAGATATTTTTTTCGCCGATTTCCGTGAATTTCGTGGATCTTAAAGAAATCCCCCTTTCTCACAAAGCAAGCTTCATAACTCGATGAGGTAAGGTTGCACACTTCCATGTGGTTTTCAAATGCACATCACCCACAAAGTCTTCCCGTCAGTGCCTTGGACACATCAATCTCGTCGAGTTTGCGACAGGAGACTTCAGGTCCCATATCACGCCTGGCCACATTCTGTCCTAAAGGTTTTCATCGTTTGATTATATTTTGATTCTTTGGTCTCTTTGTTTGTGCAAAAGACCGCAACCAAAAATCAAATGGCCTGGGCTCTGCAATAAAGCCACCCTCTTCAAATCTTTGTCCATCTCCAGGCTCAATTTCTTCGAAGACTTGGAAATGATCCTTGCAGGTGAAAACAGCGAGAACTGTTACTCCTGGACCGAAATCGAGAAATCCACACAAGAGAATCTATTAGTCAGTGATAGAATGTGATAGATGAGTAAATTACGGTAGTTATTAATCTACACACATTTCACATGGCCCAACTCGCATCCAAACTTTCCCGCTTCACATCGCCTCAACGGCACGGATGCTAACTGCTCGGTGCGGTCCACGGCGAAGACCCCAGAATTTTGCAGGTAGCAAAGTCTGAACTCCATCTGTTTCCCGTTGTTCCAATGTGCCACTGCTGAGGCATTTCCTGTGAAGAAAAAATCTTTTTCTTTATACCACCTGGAAAGTAGATGGCGCAACTCCCATGTATTGGTTTATCATGGCCCCTTACTAAGCCACCTTTTGGGAGTTGCGCCATCTACTTTCACTATGGTGTAATTTTTTTCGGTTGGCAAGAAATTCCAAATTGGTTTCCTGCATGCTTCCAAGTTGCTGCACTGCTGCCCTGTACGCTGTCACTCCGGCATCTTCATGTTGCCAAAATCTCAAGTTGGAAAAAGTCAGGAAACTTGTGGGAACTTCTCAATCGTTTAGATCTTGGTATTCAATTGATTGAAGCTCTTCTCGCAAGCTTTCAAACACATCAAACATGTATCGCTGTATCACCATTTATGTCATGCCGACTTTATCTAAGCATTTCAGCATTTCCATAAAGTGTTCAAAGTGTTCAAAGTGTTCATGTAGAAATGCTTTGTCCGAATGCTTCTCCCTAACTTAGCCCACCTCTCATCGGAGGATTCTAAAGGCCGCTCTGCTGCTGCACAAGGTAAGTGCCCTCGCATCACAGCAAGGTTGCTGGGTGCAACTGCCACAGATTCCGGTCGACGTGCCTTGGAAAGTCGCATCAAAACTGGAGATCCATATCTATTGATCCATTGATGATTTCTTTATCTTTTTTTCAAGTTGAAATCTAGAAAGTCAAATCTTCAAATTGACAAAATTGACTATGTGTCGCCAAAAACTGCATTCACTGCATCCGAAGTGCCAATAGTTCGCGCGGACGTCGCATGAAGTGCTGGTCCGTTGGGTCATCGAAAGCCACCTCAGGACAAATGCCACAATGTACAGCATGTAATCATATGTAATCAAGGTAATCCTACCATCGATGCATCGTTTATGGCCCATGCCTGAAGCACGGTAACAACGGGTCCAACCAGTCGTGCCTGTGATGACTACTATAGTATGAACATGTAGACATGTTTTGCATGTAGAGCTGCAGGCCACGTCACATAGAAGGAAATGCCAAAATGTCCAGCACGGCCCGCACGACCAAATTGCTGCCGAAGTGATGCCACACTACCAGGAAAACCCAAAGAAATCGTACAATCCAATCCTTCGATCCAAAATCCAACATCAAAGAAGCACCAATGGCAATGGCAATGCGGCAATGCTGTCATGTCTAATATCATGCCGAGTCATTTGCCTAACATTCCTTTCTTCGCCGGGGCACGGCCAATATCAATGCCAAGCTCCAAAGCATTGGTACAAGCAACGCCAAGCACCTACAGGGATTCGTTGGACAAACACGCCAAAGCCATCACTTTGCACAACAAATATACAGTAAACTTCAGCAAGCCGTGAAACAGTGCAGTAACACAGGACTTCAATTTGTATATTTTTTTTTCTTTCTGCATTTTATGTGCCAATTTCCAAACGTTTCGACCAGACCTTGCGGTGAAAAATGTCTCGTTCCAGCTGCCTGCGCAGGGCTGGTGGATAGCCCGCTCGGTATGAGACCACACGAGTGCTCAAATCTGGGACCTGTCGCAGTGAGCTGAGCCATTTTTTGGGATTTTTTCATGTGATTGTGAAAGCATGAAACAAAAAGCAAAAAAATAACAGCATTTTACAGCCTCACTTGCAAGCAACGCATCTTTCACATCTTGCAGCACAATCTCCACAAGACTGCGCCACTTGCAGAAGGCTAAAACAGACACATCACCTGGGCGACTGACTCATATGAAAACAGGAGTACATCATAGTCATATCAATCATATTCCACACTCTGGACATCTCCATGTATCTTCTTCGATTCTTCGCATAGAAATCACAAATTGCTTCCATTGAAAATCACAAAGTGGCTCTCAATATTCTCCGAAATACGGGAGACCAGCCACGCCAGCAATCGCGTCACCTCGACAATTGGTGAAGATCTTGCAGCTTTAGTGCGAGAATCCTCATCCTGCCATGGGAGTAATGAAAGGCTATGGCGGCTATGGCAACGTTTTTGGAGTGAAAGGATTTTCTTTAGCTTTTTGAATATGGACTATATGCATTTCACATATGTTTACTTACAGAAACAAGACTACGGTGACTACGGACCATAGAAAGTATCAAAAGTATCAAAAGAGTAAGTTGAGCTAGAGATGGCTGTTTCTCCCATCGCTGTCTCCAAAAACTCCAAGACTGCACTGCCTCCTGAGCTTCAGCAGAGGCAAGTGTACGCGTGTCCTAGCAAGCGACCCCAAAAACCCGTTTCAGGAAAAGAACAGAAACAAAGCATATAAATAATAAGTAAAAACGACTCCAAATGTTTCAACTACACATTCAGGACATGCCGTAGTTCCTGTCATCTCTTGCATGTTCACAAGGGCATGCCAGCATCAACGTATGAAAATGCTTGAGTTCAGTGGCACTAGCAGGATTGTAGAAATCATGGCTGGCTTGAGATACAACCTTGTGCGTCACAGCATCACATTTCAAAGAACGGCCTCTGTCTTGATCCTCTTGGCCGGGCCCTGCTCCATCTCGACCTTCTCAACTTCTCGTCCATGTGAATCCTTGTCTCGCGGTCCTAAGCAATCCGCATGATTCCGACAGAATGTCTTGTCTCAAAAGAGTCCTTCTGGACATCTGGCCCGGCTCAGCATTCATATCTCTGTAGACACTTTTGGATTTATTCTTCTGTATTCTCTTAGTGGTCACATTGTATAGCATTGTATAGCACTGTAGCGTGTCCATGCATGTCCCACAAAAGTCACTTCCGCCAGGTCACCAACCTCCATGGGATTCCAAAGGACATAGATGTGGCCACCACTTGGCGAACCATCTCTGGCCACCACATGAGGTGGTGGACGACCAAGCAAACGCTCCAGGTGTTCCCCAGGATTGGCAACCTCTGACAGCAAACACAGCGCAGGACCCGGATCCAAAGGTTGAATTGGGTTCCGAACGGTTGATATATGAAACTTATGAAACTTATGAAACCTTTCGCTTTTTGACTTTCCATGCTTTTGCATGCCCAGCAGCTGTCGCAGAGCAGGCTACAAACTGGAGGGGTTGCGTCTGCGTCCCATCTTCCACTAGCCGTCTCAACCTTCAAATTGATTTCGCTGAGGAGCCATGAGTCATGGCAGTCATGGCAGTCATGGCAACTATTTTTCCCACACCGGAATGCCTACGAATGACGCTGCAAACATTTGCACCAAAAGCTCCTCTGTAGACATGTACCTGTCAAACAAAAAAATTCCAGACAGCCTCCGAAAGGAGTCCAAACAACAAGTGGAGATTCAAAAAACACCAAGAAATCTCGACACAGTCTGAGGTCAAGCAGGTCAAGCACGTCAAACAAAGCTCAACGGCCTCATCTAAAACCACATAGCAAATATTGTGAAGGAGTCGTGAATACTCAATGTGTTGTGGGAGGACATGGCTGTGAAGCATATCCTCGGCTACTGCACGAAGAAGTATGAGCAAAGTGTTCAATGTTGAGCAAAAGCCACTACAGGACTGCAAAACCATATTCTTCAGAGTCTTACTTGGTTGAAGCGTATGAATAGACCCAATAGAATCACATCAGAACCACTTTGTGCATTACACCAACTTCGACCCCAAAGTGTTTAAGCAAATTCAGATTGAAGCCTGTGATTTGGTCAAAAACTTGTTGGAAGGTTGCGCCAAACACCAGGCGGCCAGGTCTGGTGCATTAAGAACCCCGAGTAAACTCAGTAAACTCAACAGTAAACTGTTTGGGGAAATTTTGCCAAGACTCTGGGTTTGTAAGTACTACGCGTGCCTCTTTGCGAACCCTTGCTCTCTCTGCACCAGGTGTATCTCCATCCAAGCATGCGATGGAAAGATTTTCTGGACAAATGCCACGATTAACTAAAGCTTGTGCTAAATCTTTGAGGGTACGAAGTTGATCCTGAGCCAAAGCCTTTGTTGGAAAAATCAAAATTGCGGTCGCATTCTCTCGGCGCAACAAAGCTTCAAAGATTGCTGTCAAATAGACCAACGACTTCCCACTGCCAGTGGAAGTGCTGACCACTACGTCCTGCTTGTTCAAGAGAACAGCATCTATAGCCTCTGCTTGATGACTGTACAGTTTTAGCGTTGAGTCCGTTGAGTCGCTGGATCGATTGGATCGATTGCGCAAAGACTCGAGAAGCACTTCTTTCAACATGGGATGAAGGACTGCTTTAGGCTCCATGAAACGTGCAGTACGTGCTGCCGTCTGACTCACGTGAACTGCTTGATTGAAGTACCAAGACTGTTTCTTCAATTCATTGATGAGGTCCATGCCACTCAGTCTCATCGGTTGAGACAAATGATTCAAATGATCAACTGCTACCGAAGCTCGAGCACGTGGGATGTCCCCTTGTGGCCCTTGTGTCTTAGCTTTAACTTCCTGCAGTGGCAAATCAATCATGGGTAAAGCTCCAAAGCCATGATCAAAATGACCTGTATCCCACAATTCCAACAAACGACGTCGGCACTGCAGTTCACACCGTACAATGTCTGATGGCCGTATACGACCTCGTTTACCACGTGGTCCCGTGTACCGAACACACAGCAAGGCTTCTGACTTGGATCGCAGGCAACGAAGGCCACAAGGATCATCGTCCCCTGGGTCCAAAGGTTGTTGCCAGAAAAGTTGAAAACTGTCTTTGGCAATGCAAAGGAGCTGGCGACATCTCCTTTCATCACTTTCGACCAAAAATCCAGCTTCTTCGGTGCCTACCTGACACAATCTCCACAAGCGTTCTGCTGTTCGATTGGCCAATGGCATGCTACGTTCGCAAAGGAAGTAGGTGGAAGCGAACTTCCGCACCTGCTCCGCCCAATCTTCCAACTCCTGGGGCAACGACAAGATGTGATAGCGACGGCCTCAGCTATGCTTCTGATTTTGGACATTGCTGCACATGGATGTATGCAAGGGGAAAGCATCGGAAAATAGGGTTATGTAAGGACCCTATATCACATAATACGACATAATTTGCACAAATCCACGAAACCTGTTCAAAAAATCTGTGCCAAAATCCAGACCTCTTAAAATATCTTTTTTGCTGTATGACTTGTTACACAGCCATGCAACGCATGTCCAAATCAAGTGACGGAGAACAGGTGGCTTCTCAGGTTCTTTAGGCTCTTCTTCGCTATCCAAATCGATGGAGGCCTGGAAAGCCTTTAATTGATGAAAAACGGGTGTGGAGCATGCCACACAGGCCTGGGCGAATGCCGAATGCCGGCACAGCGCTGAATCCGGCTGGCATGAAATGACGTGTATGACGTGTATGACGTGACTGGAAAAAACATTTTTTCTTAAACTTTCAGGTATTTTTCGGTACGTGCAGGACCAAGGAAAACCTGTCTGTGTAGAATGCGAAGCAGGACTGTCCTTCCTGCGATGTGATACATTGCGGTCTAATGCAGCATTCCGTGCCGAGTGTTCGGAAAATGGATACATTGGATGCTTCTCAACTAAACATTTCACAAACCAGGGAAAAAATGATAAACCTCAAATAAGCCCCGGGACCATGATTCTGATATCTGATCAATGCAAAATCCTAGCATCTGAGCATCAATATGCACCGATACGGGTACGCTTTTGATCATTTGGGCTTGCACTATTTCGTTGTGAAGCAAATGATGACAATCAACAACGCCTGAGGCCCGGCACCTCTTTCTTGTCTGCTTCCTCGAGCTTTTTCTCTTCAGTCTCCAATAAACTCTGCTCTTGCTGTGACTCAGCAAACCTATTCTGCAAATCTGGTTGTTCTGACTCTCTTTTCACTCTCGAAGGTGCTTCGGCTTCCCTCACACCATCTGCTTGTTCTGTGCCCTCCGCTTTCACACTCAGTAAAACACACGGATCTGCGCCCTGAGATGACTCTGCAGGTAGATGTGTTGCTGATTGGGGAGGTAATCGCGGTAATGGCACGCTAGCCTCATTTGTCGCTCCTTCCAGATCCATCTGTGAACTGCCTTGGGTTTCAGTTTTCGACGAACCGGGAGAAATTTCTGCAAGTTCACGAGGTTCACGTGTTTGTCTGCGCCCGCGGGGTCGGGGTCGGGGTCGACAGCTCAAGCAGAGCCAACGGCCACGTGGCACCTGCCGACCCAATCCATCACAGAAGGTATGACATGCTCCAGGGCACCGACCACGACGTCCATCACAAAGTAACAACAAGTCCTCCTCATCACCACGACCGCAGACATCGCAAAGCACTTCCTCCGAAGAACTCTGTTCTATTTGATCTCGTTTTTGCACCTCACAAAACTTCCTCAATTTGCCCGTTGAAATGTTGTACTCTCCGAAACGCAGGAAACGAGATCTGCACTGAGGACATGAATTTTCCACTTCAGACCACACCAAAATGCACCTTACATGGAAGAGGTGCTTGCAACCTGTCAAGACAATTCAAGAGACATGGTTTGAATACAGCATACGATGCCACACATACAAAATCTTAAAATCTTGACAGGTCTGGATGTGCCTCTGGCACATCTCGCATCATTTTGCATCATTTTGGTCCGTTGTGCTTCGTATTTTTTTCCCACATTTTTTCTCGGCCTTCCAATGCTGCAACATGCTGGGTGCGCAGGCGCAAGCGTTCGCTGCAGCGGCTCGCCACGGACGCCTCATTCCGCAATGCGTAGCGCAGAAGGCCGGCCATAAATAAAAGGCCATAAAAAAGTCAACAAAGATAGAGCAAAGTCTTCAAAAAAAGGTTAGGAAAGATGAACAAACCTTGGCAAAGGGAAAGGACACAAACATGTGGATAGCTGAAATCCAATTGATATGATCAATGATAATACAACGTATTAAGAATAATGTGTATATATATGTATACATATTAGTCATATGTATTTATATTTTTTTCTTTGATCTCCTTTCAAAGTAAACCTGTGATTCTCACCATGAGAAAGTCAAACTCGCCTCATCACAAACCTCGTTCAGCTCCAGTAGGCAAGCGCCACAGCATGCATCGGAGGGCACAGAGATCTCCGATAGGAGTTCCATTGGAAGCGGATTCTCAACATTCCCTGACACCTACGTATATTGAAATTCATTGAATGTAAAATGAATAAAATGAATAAAATGAATATGCTAATGTGAATTATGTGAATTAGAGGTTCATATTGATATGGAGCATGAGAATTCTGTTGCCACAGTGCAGAGTTGAGAACAAACCAGCCTTGAGGATTGCACACATTCCCTAGAAAAAACACCTCAGTGTGTGGACATGCAACTGCAGAAGCCAAGATCCAGGACCTCCACCACACCATCATCTCTGGTGACAATGTCCTGCAAGGAAAAATTCATTATTTTTTGAACCAAGACATAATAAGACATATCTAACTCACAAAGTGATGAAAAAGGAATTAATTCCCAAAAAATGCTTGAAAATTAGTGACAAACATGCAAGAAGCTTCGACATGTTTCAGGACAGTCGAAGTCTTAGCGTGGAGGAATTGGATCTTGGTGTCCACATCATAGCAAAGGAATGATGATGCAAAGTCCTCCACATCTACCTCTACTTCCATAGAGACCTACACACCCAAAGGCCAACCAAAAGATTTGGAGTAATGGCACCAAAGCAAATGCAAAGTATGGCAGAACTACAAAAAACATCAACAAACAATGCATGCCTTTAACGTTCTGGCACCAAAAATCACACCTCGAAAACCTTTTCTTCTCCGACACCTTCGAACTCCAGGACTCCTCAGCGCCAAAAGGCACAGACATGCATCACTCGATGCCAGTTTTCCAAGGCACCTTGTCTTGCGAAGATGTGATCACCCACGTTCTTCACCTATCATTGGTAGCACTGGATTGGACGGTCGGTCAGCGCAACTTGGCAACGGTGCTTTTTTTTGAAAGGCGGGGCCAAGCTTGGTCTTTACTTTGTACAGGTTTACAACTTCGCATCGATGGATGCCAATGTGAGACGCTATCCTAGAAAATTCTTCATCTGGAGATGGCAAGAGAACGAAGAGAACGAGAAAGCCAATGCAAAACGTCGAGATATGACTGCTATGACTCCACAGTCTCAACATGTACTGCCAAATTTGATTTTATGGTTGCAAATTGAGCGCCAAAAAAAGCGCTCAATTTTCCCTGTACAGATTCAGATTCGAAGGGAACGCGTTGGAACGCATTTTTTGCAGATACAAAGTGTTCTCAGTGGATGCTCTGGCGTCTCACTCGTCTCACTGTCCGACACTTCCACGACACTCTCGTGGCGGCGGCAGAATGTGCAGAAGCGTCTCGCGCTGCGCTTCCAGCACCAAAGCCCAAGGGCCACGAATGGCAAGAGCAACTCCCTGAGGTGCCAGGTGCCGCTGTGCCGCTGTGCTGCCAACATGTGACTTGACAACTTGAGGAAACTTCACAACGAAATCAACATCTTTTAGGAGAAACAAATACGAGTCATGCAGAGGAATCTAATGAGTGAAATCTATGGGTAATCAAAGTAATCCAATCCTAACATTGTCCCGCCTTGGCCAAACCTGCAGAAGCCAATTCAGAAGATATCAGCACCTGATTCTGCTATACATTTTATCGAATGGACAACCTCAAACTTGTTTTTGCATTCTCGCCCACGGGGAGCAAAGTTGGAATTGTGAAGTCAGGTCGATAAATAATGTCAGTGATGCCTGCAAATGCTCCGGTAGAAGCAGTAGCAAGAGGACCCAAAGTTCGCCACAACTCCACAAAGTGAGTTCCTCCCAAGCCAGCAAGTCAGCTGCAAGCTGTAAGCAGCTCTACAAACAAAACGCTTCAAACCTTGTGAAAAAGTGCAACCCAAGAATCTGGATTTCCATTCTGCTTTCGTGCGCCTGAAGAGGCCTCCAAACCAGGCAAGTTCAATATGCATAGAATTAAACATTCCTAAATGCTAAAACTATATTCAAATGATTCAAATGTTTTATAGAAAATCATAATGATTTATGTATGCAAATGTCATTGAGGATGGGGGCCATGTGTTTGTGTCCCAAGCAACATGCATAGCGTTGAATGTTTCCTAGTGAAAGACACGCCTGAAAACGAAGAGGTGGAAACTCTGCACCACAAAAGTGTTGCGTTGCTTCATCATAAGCCTTCATCCCCCGTGCAACAAAAAGCAATCGAAGTGCCGTGACTCAAAAAGTCATTAGAGGACTTTGTGCATGTGATTTTTGACTCAAAGCGAGGCCTTGCAAAAATCCATAAAGGGCTTGTATAAAGCGAGACGAGAAAAGACCTGGAAAGAATTGGACTCCAAAATGCACCAAAACCGAGATCGTCAGTGTGCTGCAAAGGAGTTGAAGAATACATAACACCATGACATCTTATGTACATTTAAAATCATTTATATACATTTATCACATTTTTTGAATTCATTTTACTCAGCTTTGGCGTAAAGTTGTAGAAGTGCAACGTCAAGATGTGCCTCCTGAACCGCCTCCAGGTCTCCAACTTGCAGCAGCTGCCCCCAAACCTCTGAACCGACCAATGACAGAAAGGACATGACATGGCAGGAAACATCAAGATGTACGGTTAAACCGGTTGAACCGTTTGAACGGTTACTTTTGTTTGGTCCTGCGTGTTCGGCCCTTGAAGTAACAGTCTTGCAAGGACGTGCCTGTGGCTCGACAGCCCCAACAGCGGAAAGCCACCGGCGCATCAACACCTTTGTGGTGCGAAGTCGAAAAATTGCAGAAGATCACGCAACAAAAAAAACATTTTTAGAAAACTGGCAAAAACTTATCTGTTTTCCCAGGTTGTTCCACTCATATGCATGTCACGCTGAACGATGCTGGGTCTCCAACTACATGTGGTGTATCTGACGTAGGCAAAGGGCACTGAACCTCCCCACTTGCGCTGTCCATCTCAAACAGCTTTGCTGCAAAAGCCTCGAGCAATGGTAAACCACATGCAGACTATACTGTCTGGCAGTTCACACACTTCTGATTCAAAAAGTGCTCACTACTCGCTGCAAAGAAAAAGTGCGACTGGGAATGGAATGGGGCTGACATCTGGCTCGACTTGGGAACACTTTGAACAAAGTAAATTGAATCGATTCGAGTTGATTCACCGGTCCTCTGAAAGACGCCGTCCAGCTGCAGGAGGGACGAATGGGACCCGAAATGGAGCGCCCTGCCAAGCGCTTCGCCTAAAAGCGCAAAAGATGCAACGAGTACTACGTGAACAGACACATGCTACTCCAGCACCTTGTCAAACGAATCAAGATTGATTACAAGACTACTCATTTATCATTTGGTTTCATTCGCTCATAGCCTTCAGCACTAGCAATTCCATGAAACTATTCAATTTTTTGGCTTTGGCTTTCCAAGACACATCTGCAGGTGGAGATGAAGAAATCCCCGTGGCTTCCCAGTGATTGGGTCCATCTGAAAACGATGCAAACAGAAAATGCAAAAAACAAAGGCGTCTGCGGCATAACGACATGACTTTGAGGATAAAATTCATTCAGTCCAGGCCGTCCTTGAGCATGGCATCTGCCAAATGCATGAGTGGTACCCAGTGCGGTGGATATTTGAAACGCGCCACATCCATGATCAGGACACTGTCTGTCTCCTCGTGGTAGCCTGGTAGCCATCAATGCAACTAACACAGAAAGATCGCTTGCAGCTATTACACCTAACAGAAGGTTGTCCCACTTGTAGCAATTTTCAAAATAACTTAGGATAGGATTCTTCACACCACCTGACCTACAAACATGTATAAGTTTATCTTGATTACCATGATATTCTTTTCATCTTTAAGACTTTAAGCTCGATTGCACCCTGCCGTGGAACACCCGCAGATTTGACGCCTCCAATGGGTGAAAAGTGACCAGCACCAGTCTGCCCCAATACCTCCCTGGTGTAGCACACAACTAAGCCTCAGGACCAACTGCCTGGCTGCTAAACATGAAATACCCATTGCATATCATTTCATCATTTCCATTCACATTTATTTTTCATTTTTTTTTGGTTTGGCTGGGTGCGACTAAGCGACATTCCCGTTCCCTACTTTGACTCACCGCTTTGACGGCTGCACGGAAATCGGTGATGAAGGCAGCTTTCTCATCCTCCACCACTGGAGCACCACTAGCCGCGACCTTCAGTCTAGGCCAGGGCTGTTGTATTGCTTTGCCATGCTGAAATCGTATCCTGCCTCTGCACCATTGCAGCGGGCCAAAGAACTGAACATGTCCTTAACGTTTGAAACAGCTAAACAGCTGAGTGCCAAGAACAACAGTTGCATCTCACGAGTCAGCCGAAGCTTCGAAAGAGAGACCTTCCGCTCGAACCCGTTCCTGAAGAGTCAGCAATGGTTTCAGAGAACCCTCGAAGCATCTTGAGGGCCGCTGAAAACTGAAATCAATCCAAAGAACAGAACGAAGAAAGATCGACATTTATCACCATTCAGACCATTCATACCATTCATCTATCTATCCATCATTTTGACAGGTGGCTGGGCCAAAGCAGCATGCAAGGTTCTGCTCATTATACCAGCGCCACGCTCCCTTCCATGTTCGCATTGGATCGATACGTAAGGAGTTTAAAACCATGGCCAGGGTTGTTAACCCACCTGAGCTGGGAATGGAGTCCAGAGCATGGAGCAGAAAACGGAACCGGTGGTTTCAAAAAAAAAATCCGTCGAAAATTTCAGGCACAGAAAGTTGGTTCGTCTTGTGTTCGAAACTGCTCTGCGAGGAAAAAGAAGCTCTCCATGGTACCGGCCTGCGCCAACTTCTCTCTGCTCAAGAAAACGACCAGTTCAGGAAATCCAAAACAGCACCTGTAGAGCCTTTTTGAAGAGCTTGCGCCCCTCTGTAGAAGCAAATGGTACCTCCAAACATGCCCAAAGTATCCAAGTATCCGGGTAGGAAACTGAGCAGAACATTCGCACCTGCGCAGCAGGCAAAACCCTCTGATAGTATTGTCCTGCATGCCCAGGCATTACAGCACCTCACTGCCAATCCACGGCTGGACTTCGAAAAACCATGGTGGTTAACGGTTAACGTCATCAAGAAACCCAGGTCAGCTCCAACAGCTGTTCCAAAGTAGGTGAGCCCTGCATCACGTGGAGCTGGCAATAGGGTATCCAGCCCCAAGGGGATCCTCAGCTGTTTCCAGCCTTCAAAGTTTTGCCTTTGGATATGGGTGGGCCGGAAGTGCAATGTGCCAAATTGAAAAACAATTTTTTGCATTTCAAAGTTTCATCTTTTTTTTCTATTTTTTGAATGGAAATTCTATTAATCTTGAGAGTTTGGACCTGCAAAATGCGCAGCTAAGTTTCGCATGCCTTGAGACAGGATCCGAAGCAGTTGCAACACAAAATCTCCGCTGCCTTTGCGTCAGACAATCAACAAAGATCACAACACATCAAACGCATCAAGGACACCACCATCTTTATTCATGGACCGTCCTTGTTTTTTTTTCGATTTGTGCCTTGCTGAGAGCCGTCTCCGAAGAGGCTGCATGGTACGAATTGGCTCGCAGAGCTGAGTTCCGATTGGAAATAGGAAATCACAGCGTTTTGTTGAAGTTTTGTGTCTTTTTGTTTTTTTCAATTTGAGAGTTTCTTCACTTTAGCCCTTTCCTTTATGTTTAGCGTGGGCAAAACGACTGACATTCCTTGTACGAGGTGGGTGAAAGCTGGTGGCCGGCGATTCAAGTTCCCAAATTTATCAAAGCTCAAGAATCACAAAAAAAATAAAAAAATCTGAATCGTGACAACTCTGCGAAAAAATTCTTTCCCAAGGCCTCACCATTGACTTCCTTGAAAGCATCCTTGATTGCACCACCTTCCAGGCCACTGTGACTCGTTGACTCGAAGATCACCAGAGATCTTTGGACGTTGGACGTGAGATTGACAAGGCCAGCACGAGTCCGATTCATGTTGTCCGTCATCGCTTCAATCTTGGCATTCGCATCGGTCTATACATGTTATAAACTCTCAGTACAGCTCATATGCCTGCAAAGCCAATAGAACAAGAACTGCCAAAGAAACACAAAAACACAAATGAACATCTGAAATCATATGAATACACATGAACAAATCTGGAAGTGTTCCCGAGTCTGTTACGATCAAAGCTGCACCACCTGGTCCATAGCCTTCAGAGGCACAGCAATGAGTTTGCTTTCCATGGTAAGGCCGCAATTCTGTCCATAGTGTACTTGGTGTATGTGTATGAATACATTTCGATACATTTTGTTTTAAGCATGTGAAATAAAAATCTAGACATCATAGCTCTGATAGATCTTATGTTGGAGTGTATTTTTTTATGCTTTAAATTCTTTTTTTGGGTGTGTTTGATCCGAACTTCCCCAGTCAAAAAGGTCAAAACAAGATGCAAATCTGCAAATCCTTGAAGTCAACGTCGCTCCGGAGCCTTGGACCTCCACTTCCTCGAAGGATTCCTTCCTTGGTAGCGTCTTTTGTACATGAAGATCGAAGAAGATCGAAGAAGATCGAAGAAG
>Ga0126337_10000282_pt1 | contig 23453 bp, 26 predicted proteins | sample DipCmetagenome_FD_92527 | JGI IMG/M metagenome (GOLD analysis project Ga0126337, IMG submission 92527) | Coral microbial communities from La Bocana,Puerto Morelos, Mexico - Diploria C A metagenome | ecosystem: Host-associated > Invertebrates > Cnidaria > Coral | place: La Bocana,Puerto Morelos...
AAGGGAGCATCATGCATCATTGGGACTTACCATACCTACCACTGCGTGATTTCGTGCTCTCCAAGCGCTCGGCCTTCGTCTCTTTTGGCCCCCCCCCGAAACGGGTGCCACGTCCAAGGGCGAGACACCGACCTTCGTCTTGGAACAGGACTAGGCTTCCTGATGTAGCGGAGGGATCAACTGGATCAAAAAACAATTTTTCCTAGGCATGCTTTGGACGACTCAATATCTCATGCGCATATGCACTAGATAAAGGTGGTGCCTTCAACATCGTCAACTTCTGATTCAACCATCAATTTGAGCCGTGGCTCGTTGGACACCACGGCAGGTTGCCGCCCATGAGAGGCCAAACGATGGTGAGAGCTCACCTGTTTTCGTGTTGATGATTCCTGTAGTATTGCTGTTGTAGGTCGAAGGCCTAGGACACTTTTTGCGTTTTGCAGTGTACAGCTTTGTACAGGCAGTGCCCAAAAGATGCGATGATGTATCCAGGGTGCCATTAGGAAGGGTGCTGTGACCCAGGACAAACATTTGGAATGCGGCATGGTGTGGGTCTTGACACTTTGCTTCGCAGAGCAAGCATGCGCAAAGGATCAGACAAGTGGAGCGGTATGCTTTTCATGGAGTCCATATAGTCCTAGGTGCATGAGTTGGTGCAATGCACTTGGATGCAGTTTTTCCTTTCTCAAAGTGATGGGCGCCCTAGTTGTGGTGTTGCTGTGCTGTTTGAAATCAACAAAAGGCATTGGAGATGTTGGAGTGCAGCGTTAGGTCCAAAAAGCGACTTTTGTGAGCTAGTTACCAACTTGGGCAGAATCACCACCATTGAACAAATTATGCAGACTTGGGTAGTGATAGACTTTTCCTCACCATCTCTTGTGACAATTTGTTGGTGGTGCGATGTGCTCAGCTTTGGCTACAGCAAAGTTGCGGAGGATTAGACCCAAGTTGCTTGGCAAGTTTTGCAGTATGAATGAATCAATGAGATATGGTTTAACGATGTTTAACGACTTCAACCCGGGATTCCTTCCTTACGAAAGCAGTTGGAATTTGGTTAGACCGGTCTACGAACGGTGATGCCATTTGGCCATGTTGGATGATGCTGGTAGTTGCCCAAGTCATTAACATAAGGCGTATCATTCAATATGGAAGGAGGTCAATGGAGTGAGGCGACATGTCTCACTACTGTTACAGGTCCATTACCAAAAAAAAATTGGTATCGCACGTCCCAGAAACAACCACGTGGGTGCGTCATACTATATCCCGACAGTGCAAATGTTCCAAACTGTTACAAACGCTAATTTTCAGTCCTATAAACCAGCAAAGCAGTGAGGCTGGCACATTTGTCCACCACTATTAGTCAATGAGCCCATTCCGAAGTGACAAACAGACAAATGGCTACTACTTGCCGGGTCTAAGCCGGACTTTCAGATAGAGATGCGATGTCATAGCCCTGAACCGCTACCTTGATTCAGAAAATCGGGTGGTTGATGGGCTTGGAGTGAATCATGTCAAAATCCAAGGGCTCAGAGAGAACTTCAAGAATTGATTCGACGAATCCTTTCCGGTCTCCTGCTTGCACATGTGGTTTTTCAGGTGAAGCCACACTTGACCCGTAGGCTGCTGCTATTGTGTTTAGTTCCATTGTTGCCCTGCTCCCAGCAAAAATGTCAGGATTGGTTGAGGTGGCTGTCACAGTGATAGCTTCCTGTCTTGCATTTGTGAGAATTGCAAGATGGTTCATTCATTTTGTTGAGGTCATTCCATAGATCTGAAGTGTCATGAATTCAACGCTCTGCTGGCATTGGCTTCTCGCCGCGGACGTTGGTACGAAGCCATTGAACTTTTGACCCGAGCGCCAAGCTTGAAAGTCACACCAGATATTGCAACTTGGAAATGGCTTTCAATTGTTAATTTTCAATATGTTTCCAACCCGTTTTGTTTTCACCTGTACCCCTGTACCTGGGAGGATTTGCAAAATTGGATTGATTGTTATTGATCTCTTCCAATGAATGGCTCAATCACAACAAGGCAAGCTATACATCTGTGATCGCTGCTTATGCCAAAGACCCTGCACTTTGGCAGACAGCCGTGGCCAAACTGCGAAATTTGCCAACTGGGCTTCCTCCAAATGTTTTTACTTATGGTGCAGCCATCAGTGCTGTCGCAAGAGCATCCGAAGCTAGACTAATTGATGCAACCACATATTCGACAACAGGTCAAATGCAGGTGAATTAGTTAGCCGGTCAAACCACTTTCAAACCCTTGCTTGACCCTCCCGGTTAGACCCCCACAGCAAAAGTCCTGCACCCAAAAAGGAATGGCAACTTGCAGCAATGCTGCTGCAAGAAATCAAGCAGCTGGATCTTCAGCCAACAGTTGCCTGTTTCAATACGACTTTGACAGCGTACGCCAATGCTATGGAGTGGGAAGCAGCCCTACAGCTCTTTTTATCGATGGAGGAGGGCTTGAACGCTGATGTTGTCAGCCTCAGCACTTTGTCCCAATTCTAGTAATACCGCACGTGTCCAAAACGGCGGCTGGCTTTCAATATGAATATGATTGAATATGAATCTTTTTGTTTGTCCCTCTCTGTAAAGATGCCGTTGCTGTATATGTATGCAATCAAGCGTACATTGTGAGCACACACGCACAAAATCACAAGTGAATGACAGAAGATTCGTATACATATATGTCATATGTTGTATGAATTGTATGCAAAGGTATTTCTTAGTCTCTCAGTCTCTCATGTCGCTTTAGAAATTATATGTATACATAATATATATTTTTGAAATATTTGTATTAGAGTTACTATGTGAAGGAACATGTTTGAGTTGAGGTCTTTGGCGCATCAAAGCTGAGGCGCTGTAGTTGCTGCGTGTGATGGCTTAGCCACCTGGCCCTTGGCGATAAGCTTGCTGACCACCCGTGCTTCCACCCTTGAACCCAACGTGGTGGCTTGGAATGCCGCCATCAGCAGTTGTGAGAAGTCCACCGTTTGGCAAAAAGCTTTTGAAGTACTGCATTTCATGCAGCGTCGACGCGTGGAAGCTGATGAAACTACTTGGAATACACTGATCTCGACATGTGGCAGGGTCAGCTGGTGGCAGAAATCCATAGCTGTCTTGGAAAGGCTCACCGCAGTGTCCGTGTGCAGTGACTTGTCTGCCAGGTGATTTCAAGGTATTGACCAGGTCAGGCGAGAAAAAGGTGAACTGGAGGCAAACTATCCTTGCAAACTAGGGCGGAAGATGAGCTTGGTGTCAACGTATATCAACATGTGTCAACAAGATAGTCATGTCGAATTGTTGTACTTGCAGGTAACTTTTTCTTGCAAGGAAACCTTTCTGTGTAGCGTTCCGTTCACAGAACTGAGGTGAGATCACATGCAACACTGCCATCACCGCGTGTGAGAGGGGCAGGCAATGGCTGAACGCCCTCTTGATTTTCGATCGGAATCTTGATCTTAGAAGTCTTGATGGCTGCAAAACGGGTTGCCTGGGTTGGGGGAAGGGCAATACCTAAGCCTCGCATGCCTGGAATGAAGCTTCAGGATGCGCTCGAGTGTGACTGCTGTGACTGCTACTGCCAGAAGCTTCAGTGCCATGATTACAACGTGCCAAATTTCAGCCAAGCGGCTTGGCCTCAACAGCTGAAGAGCTTCTTGCGCATTTCAAGGGTAGGAATAGTATGCTTCATTATGATGACAGGGTGGCTAGTAGCAATGTCATGTAGCAAAATGATGCAAGTTGATGTCAGTAATATGATGCCTTGTGATGCCTTGTGGCAAAGTCGTAGCGCGATGCTCTCACAGTACAGTTCTTTGGGTTTTGATACGGAACCACTAAGTGGGCGACTGTTTGTGAGGTGGCAGCTGGCATTGCAGCTTTTGAAGGAGTATCCAGACGGCACTCTTAAGGCAACGCCCATCCGTTGATATGGGATGTATAGCGCCATCGAAATATCCGCTGAAATTGAATACAATCTGCATGTCTTCTGGTTGACTCCTTTTGCCACTGCCCAAAGACACCTCAGGATGCGTCTTCTGAACCTCAGCTTGAACAGAGAATCTTTCAATGCCGCCATCAGCAGCTGTGAGAAGGTGCAGCTGGAAAGGGTGAGATCGAAGGCATCAGCACCTGGAGCATCCTGGAGCCTTAATTTAAACGACCCTGGTTCTCCAGTGTCATCACATATAATGCAAGTCATTTGGGTGAGGGCTAGTTCAAAATTCACATACAGACATGCAGTTGTGTTGACCGTCCATGCACTGAAGTGATACACTGCAGGCCGGTGAGCGAAAGAAAGCATTCCAACTCCTACACTCGATGCAAGAGCAGCTTGGTGATCAGCATTTTCATGCATTTTCTGCTCTCCTGGTTTTCCAATAGTTTCCCACTTTCAAATCTAGCAGTACATCATGTGTGCACACCAGGCACACCTTGGAAGCCGATGAAGTGACCTACAATGCGTTGATCAGTGCCTGTGCCACCACGGATCGTTGGGATTTGGCGTCCTTTGGTTCAGAGAAACGGAAAAGCAGAGCCACAGAAAGACACAACTGGGCAGGAAATGGTAGGAGATGGAAATGATCAAATAGTGACTAGTGGAGATGAGATGATTTTGAGATGTAACTGATGCATGAGAAAAGGGATTTTGGGGAAGTCTGAAGGATACCGCCATGCCATACTTCTGCTGCATCTGCTGCAACTAAGATTTGTCCTCCTTAGCCTCATGCTATCTCATGCTATTGTCACCAACGAGGCTTCACTGGCTGAACGAGATGACAAGCGTTTCGCTGCGTGCCAATGACATGACCTTTTCGGGTGCTTTGACGGCCTGCAAAATGTCTGGCGAATGGCAGCAAGCACTGCAGCTTATGTCAAGGCTTAGGGGCTCAAGATGGGTTTCTCAAGGGCAGATTGGGTCTGTGTCATCTATCAAAATATCATTGAATCATCTATGTAAGTGATTTTAAGTGGGGGACTTGTGCAGTCTGCTCGTCCTAGATCCTGACGTCGCAGTGGCACCAGACCGATTTATTTATAAACATGGTCAAAGAGCTGCTGGCTGCACTGCCATCGACTTGAAATGTCCCAATCAAGAACTTATCTTGGATGGACTTGTTTGCACTGAACGTTGACAGTGGGGAAATGCTCCCCCCCAAAAGATTTCAATTTAAAGATTGTGACTCGTGGCAGTATACTTGCCAACCAGTTGGCTATCCCCTCATTTTATAGAGAGGAAATACAGCAGATGTCCCAGGCTTTGTGAGCAGAACGTGCCGTCGACTATCAGTGTCTTGCAAGATGACAGAGAGAGAGTCATTCTTGGAGACTCCGGGCAATATGTTGTAAAGCTGGATCTTGTGCACTATGCAGGCAAGAATTTCATGACCGTACACTACCGCATAAATCTACGCAGAAATGATGCACTTGTAATTTCCCAAAGCCAAGTGGCTTCGTGTCATCGAGGTGTCAATGCGCTGCTGTTTTGCTTGGCACAAGCCTCGCAATGGGAATTGAGCTTCTCAAACTTTCCAGCATGTGCTGATCTTCTTTCATATCAAGCGCTCCTGGCAGCATGCAGTTTCTTGGTTACTACTTTGGCTGCTTCAGGGCTTGACTTTAGTTCCTTTCCACATCTTTCCTGGGCTTTCTATATACTACATAAAGCTCCCTTGATTTGCCTTCTCAGAGTTTTTACTCAGCACTCAGTAGATACTGTCGAAATCTTGCGCAAATAAGACAAAAATAAGCGCGATGCACCTGTTCCACCTTGCATTTAGGAGTGCTCAAGGGACTTGGTGACTCAGTGACACTCCCCGACTCCCCGAGGTCGTGCATCTCAGTGGCGCCGTGGCTTGTTGCTGCTGGCAGAGCAGCGGCAGGGCATTGTGTTGCAGGCGGGACGCGTGGAATGGAGATGGCAGGGATGGCAAGGACGGCGAGGCAGAGCAACGGGCTTGAAGTGTGCAAGGACTTGGACTTGTAAAATTTGTTCAGGGTAAAGCATGGTAAGGTCAAAGAATGTGTGTTATAGACTTATAGATTATAGATGTTCCATTTCTATATATGAGATAAATCAACAATGATGAATTGAATAGATATTTCAGTGATATATCACTCATATTGATATATGTGTTACAGCTCTTGAGTGCAACTTGCTAGCCGCTAGCCTTGAGCCCGCAGCATTCCATAAAACATTGGTATACAAATACAATACAAGAATAAGGCAGAACATGATAAAACCTGCACAAAGTATATTACCGAACATTTAGAGCAGTCCCTGGCTGCTGGCTGCAGGATTTTTTCAGTGCCTGCGAGAGATCGAGGCATTGGTCGCGGGAGTCTTCCACACACTCTTGCGGTGCCAAGGAGGACTGGACACGCTGGGCCTTCAAGACATGGTTTAGTTGGCGCAAGGAAGAAAAAAAGTCATCCAAAGAGCACAGAGCAAAAGAAGTTGGAGGGTGATAGCGTCAATATTGAATCATTAGATCGATTACAGCTTGAAGGTAGCTGTACTGTTCAAGTATTGAGATATGTTTTGAATGAACCTTATGAAACCAGACTTGCTGAGGGGATGGCACGGCAAACGTAACAGCTGAGTAGCTTTGGCTGAAGTGGAAAGGGTAAAGGTAGGTTCACCATATTGATGTGTCCAAGAGGCACATTGCTTTGAAGGTCGCCACCTGTGGCGGTTTGCCACAAGTTGAGTGCTTTGAATGTCTTTGAACCATGAACTGGTCACTGCAGCTGTTTAACAATAGCTCAAGACCTGACTGTCATGAACAAAGTCTTTTAGAACAGAACTTACTTGAGAGAACTGCCATTTTTTGTTGGCAACCACCATACCGTTGAGCATCACTCAGCTGACTTACAGCCACGGCTACATCACATGACAACCCCTTAGATAGCTGGCCGACACCAGATTTCGTTCCAATCGACTCCCTCAACACACGGAAGAAGATAGAAGTTGGACTTTCTGCAGGGCACCTCTCATCATTCATGGACAAGCTAAAAACTAAGTGCGGATTTACTACACAGACTTTGGGTTGCCCGGTTGCCATAGCTCTGGCAAATGCCAGAAGTGCCATTAGCATCGCCCAACAACAACTCAAGGGGCAAAAAGCCTTTGTTGGAAAATGATCAGCGCAACACCAGGCGTGAGTTCATGGTTGCCTAATTTGCACCGTGTGTGTTCCATAGCTCGCAGAGCGTGGCATTTTCATGGCACAATCCCCAAGATATTCCGCATAGAAGATAGACAAACGATTCGGCTTCACAATGTTCGCAAGTAATTTCAATTGATTTAGATGATGAATCCTAAATCCTAATGGAACTTTTGAAGCCTTGAGATAGAGATAACAAGTTCAAAGAATGTAATGTCTAGATTCCAGGTGTGGCAAGTGCAACAGAAACTTCCAGCGTGTGCTGGGTCTAACCATCAAGGGCTTGCTCTTGACAGCACAGCGGGTCTTTGATGTTTTGGCCGTGTTGATTCACCTCTTGTGACTTGGCAAATGCGTTTTATTGGGTTGAACTTGGCAAAGTGAGATGAGTGACTCAGGACTCATAGAGAAACATCAACCTAAAAAATGCAAGATGTTTCCGACAAGAGTCTCAGTGTGATTTTTCATCCACGCAGCTTGGCACTTGTATCACTTGTGCCAAGAGCACGGGCTATTGCAACCGCTGCTCATGTACAATGTAGCGGAATAGAAGTACAATGGAACACACACGTGGGCGCAACCAAGGTACATATCTGATACGTGGGTGGATGTTGCAGCTTGGATGCCGGATGGCCGGAGACGCAAAAGCAAATCAAACAAATACTGTATACGACTTGCACTTGTAAAATATTGCACACTAATGCATTACACACCATCAAGAACGACATGGGTGGAGCAGGGTGTTTCTTGTTTTTTTCACTTGGCTTAAGGGCATGCATCAAGGCAGCCCCCATTTTCGGCGCCTACTCAAGGCCTCTTTTAAGACCATAAGTGTGGCGAGTTGAGGTGAAAAATGTGTATTTCTGGCTCTTGATATTTGGCGTTCTGGCTTCCACCTTTTTGTCGGCTTTGACTCTCAGCCGACATCGGTGTGCCCTTCGCAAGAATCGGCCCTACGGCTGGGGCGTCGCACTGGTGGTCTCTGCGTTACAATTGGCGCCCTTCGTGGAGATGCTGGATAAACTTGGGGATGGCGTGTGCTGGGGTCGTGAGGAGGACTTGGCTTCACCTTTGGCCTCAGTACGGAGGTCCCAGATCATAGGTCAGACAGGTGGAGTGGGGGACATGGCACAACCGCGCAGGCTCCAAAAAATACTCTGACTGGAACTTCTGGAACTGGTAAATAAAGTTGACACATGTCAAGTGGTTCCAGCCCGGTGATGCCTGGGTTGTGACGCACCGGGTCTCCAAAAGCTGGGCCTTTGGCCTCCCAGGTCCTGAGTGGCTCCGGTTCGCGCCGTCCTTCGAATGCAGAAATGAAGGGCAGCCGCTATGGAGAGAATCTGATGCGTGGCTTGCGGAAGCTGTCGATTGCAAGTTTGCCTTTGATCTTGCTGAACCTTGGCAGCATTCGGCAGCCCTTGGCTTGGGATGAAGATTTGAACTGAGAAGTGTCTGAAGTGTCTCTTGAATAATGGCGTAGGACATGTTAATGATGTTAATGTTGCGGTGATCCGAAAGTGCCAAATTGAATCGAATTTCACTTTTTCGTTCTTCAATCGATTTTGAAACTTGCCTAACATCATCACAAGGTCAAGATCCATGCCCCTTTCGAAAACATCAGAGAGAGAGAGCCACCCAAGTCACCCGAGCCATGAAAATTCACTGGTGCCCGAACTCCTCAGGTCAGCCATCGTCCACTCTGCTTCTTGGCAGTGTAGTGATAATGAAAGTGTCACAACATACATGGCCACGTTTGCTACTCAAAACTCACGCTTTTTCTCATTTAGGAAAACCACATAATCCCTGACCTTTTTCTATCCTTTTGGCTCAAGTTTCCTTTCAGGAGGTGTTTTTTGACACTTTTGCCCAGAGACCTGCAGATTCATTTCTGAGGCATGGCTTTTGGAAGAAGATCATGTTGATCAGATGGTCACAGAAGCAGCAGGGCTATCTGTGGGGATCGTGTGCCTATCCATGGCCTGTGCAGCGACTCGTTTGCGGTGGTGGGATTGGTGGGACAGTTTTGGGTAACCCCCTGTCGATGATGAGCACAACGCCAGATTTGGAATGATGGTGCCGCCAACAGAATGACAGTATGGCGTAGTATGGCAATTTCTCAATGATTTTTTGGTTTTCACCATTGAAAAGTCAAATCTCAGAGCGGAACCGGGGAATCTTAAAAAAAAAAAACGGCTTAGGATGTGGTGCTCTACGTTTGGGTGGATGATGCCTTCGTCAGGCACCATAAAAAGTTGGTGCAGGTCCACTACTTTGTGGAAATCGTGACGAGGCACTGGTTGGTTTAAACCAGGTCAATGAATCCAATTTGGCCGCATCCTTTTTATCTGGCTTAACGCCTTCAAAAGCAGCCCTTCCAGGAGAATTGTAGCCCACTGAATCATTGGCATCTGCAGCGGTTTATTTCAATATATTCAAGGCATCAATCAAATTTGGGAAAGAGGTATAGCCAGCTCACCTGACCTCACTATGTAATACTATATGCAGGTGATGGTTGATCTGGCGAAATCTTTAATCATGAACATCATTGGGCTGCTTGAATTGTAGTTCCACCAGATCAAATTCACTCTGGCCCTGTCTCTTCCATGTTTTTTAACGCGGAGGCTTCCTCTTCTATGCCTGCTGCTGCACGTGGTTCCACTGGGATACATCCCACTGGCCTTCTTCTGGGCCTGCGACATGTCGGCAAGTGGCTGAGCTGCACATTGATAGTCCAACAGTCAACGCACAAGTTGCCAAGCCACCAGCGAGTCGCACGGTGGTGGGGTGTGCTACAATTGTGCAAAAGTAGCTGTAGTCGTGCCATGTTTTCCCACCATTTGACCTTTTTGATGCGGTTCGTCCATCAGTGAGCCACGATAATGTAGGGCTCTCCATCCCAACATTCATGGGACAAGGAGCCCTGATCGTCATTTGTCAAGTGTTTCCAGCAACCATCATGATCATTCCCCATCCATGAAAGGCATGGGTTCATAAAACCCACTCAAATTTCTGCGTTTGGACGTCATCGTTCACAGCTGATTACCACCCGAACCACAGGTGTGCTGCTCTTATTGATGCCAACCCTTTTGAGCTGGCGTCGTATGTCTTGCCGTCATGCCTCAAGCCAGGCATCGGGTTTCATACGCTCGTTTGTTTTTGTTTATCTGTTGATAGCTTGCATGCCAGGACAGACAGACAGGAACTTTTTGTGCACTATGGAGCACACGTTTGTCGTTTTTGGCTAGCTTTATCTATTGGAGATATTTACCTGATATCGCTGGCATTTGCTTTTGCTTCCTGGCCATGTATTTTTGCCGATTTTTCCAAGATATCAAACCAAGACTACCTTTTCTCCCCGCCATGGAGGTAGCCAGCGCTGTCATCATGTCGCAGATCTTGTTCTTCGTGAATATCACGATGTTTGATCCGCGAGAAGCCTTCCAAGTGGTCAATATGGGCTTCTATATTGTGACTTGGCATGTGCAAACATGACTTTCTGACCCGTGAACCGTGAACTCAGCCAAGTTAACCCAGATTTCAATGTTTGGGCCTTTGGAAACATGAATCCCACTGAGGTCAAGTATATCGAGGCCTTTGTCATTTGCCGTTTTCTACCCTGGAGCAGCCCATGGGACGATTTCAAGAAGACCTTCCAGGCCTGAAATCTTTTGCTTGCCTGTTTGCTTGTTCCAGCCGCTCTTAACCCAGCCCTTCTATCTTTTTCTGATCTCAATGGCCCAATGGACTTGAAGCAATTCTCAAAACCCTTATACTTCTCACAATGCCTGGTTTGTGAAACGATGTGTGAGAAGCACACTGGAACATAGCACGCGGTTAGGTTGGTACCTTTGCAATGTCTTTTCTATGAATGTTGCTTTAGACATATCTTTGGTTCTTGGGATCTTCAGGGCTTTTTGGAGAGCCGGGCTCGCACCACACATCCATCCCTGCCATCCCTGCAAGGAGGTGCAGCTTGTGGCCGTGATTCTGAATGCCTTCCTCGTATGGGTCGTGGTGCCAAAGCTCCGAAACATGCAGGCGCGATTACTTGCTTCAAGAAAGGGCGCTTGCTGGCCTTGACAGATAGCAATTCAAATTTGGCAGAATGTGATGGATAATAATATTGGATAAATATGCACAACGATATGAAAGATCCACAGCAACCACTGGAATCCGTCCAAGTGGCTGTCCCCAGGATGCTGCAATGTCGCATGTTCGACAGGACCTGTTGGGCTGCGTCTTTTGTGGCCTCTCCGTATTCCTTAAGCACAATGTGAAGGATGAATATTGATAAGTAGCACACTTAAGATGTTCAAGATACTGCAAGATAATTCATGATAATCAAGAATATTCAAGAAAAACTGTCAGATACTGCATACTTGGAGCACGTATATACATATATATATATATATTTATATACATATATATATATATATATACATATTTGTGTGTGTGTGAGATCAGGCATGCGCTCAATGATGTATTGTGCAGTGTCAGGATTCCCTAAGAAATCTAAGTAGTAGATAATAGTAGCGAATCTATGTCATGTGAACCTATTTTCACCCATCCCCGTGAAGACATCTGAACACGACACCAGGACATGCCACGACTTTCAGACCTTTTGCCTCGCGATGAAGCGAGCTCCATGCGTCCCACCACCTCTCGCAGTCAGTTCTTCGGCCTGCCGCAGGTCTGCAACCAGACATGTGCAACGACACCGCCCTGTAAGTAGAGGCCTAGAAGGTGTAAAGTTAGATAAAGTTAGCAGTACATATTCATACAGGTTGGATAGAGTTCAACGCATGGTAACCGTGAGTTATTAGTACACCCTTGACGAAAGACGGGTTTTGATGGAAACTTATGAGCTCAGCCAACTGCAAAATGATGATCGATTGCATTTGCATTGGGCCATGCAGGTATAGGGTATTACTAGTAGTCACTTTATCATTCCATAAAACGATTTTTTCATTTTCGGGCGAAAGGGGAAAGGGAAAATTGCACCACACTTTTGTTCAGTACTCTCAACTCACTCTTTTGCAGACCATTGCCTTGGAACTGGGCACCGTTGGAAGTCCACAACATGTAGAGAGGGAGACCCGTGCGGAAAGTGCGCGTTTGGAGCTTTTGGGAGTGCCTTGAGCTGCGGGTGATGAATAATGAGGGGTGGGAACCTATATGGCGATAGTTTATGTCACAGTGATGATACTTAAGGTGATACTTCATGAATCTTCATGATACTTTATCATTGCTTTGATTTGCTTGGTGAAAGTGATGATGCCAGTGCTGTAACTTGCCGCATTGATGGATAGGCAGCAAGCACCTGAAACTGAAAATGATAGGTTTACGCAGCTGTATGGCTGTGGTTGAATTGTAGTGAGGTGGATGTGGTAAGGGGTTTGTATTTTTTCACAGGGGTCACTGTGGTCTAGCTTCCGAAAGAATGGACAAGTCCTCAACAAATGAGACGATGTGAATATGCGGGCCCTGTGCTTTGCCTCATTCAAAGGGCCTGCCAAGCCTTTTCTTATTACCTTCCAGACTCTGGAACCATTACCAACCAGGCTTTTTTTTAGGCACTGACATAACGGAGTTTGGATCCACTGATCCCTTTTGCCGGCCAGCATCTTCAGGACATGTTGGAAGGCCTTTACTTGACCAGTGAAGCCCAAAGTGATCGCAATCGCCCTGCGGTTGCTCGTAGCACCGTGGCGGATGTCTTGTGGTCCTTAGTTTTGCCTTGGAGCGGCGAGTATGCTGATGCCAACGGCGGCCGTGTGGTGCTGGAGATGATTGATCCGGATCGAGGAGCAGTATTGATCAAACGTGAGGTGGAGGGCGATGGCTCCAAGACCTGGATTGAATCGGTTGGAGTGATTTTCCAAGGCACCTCCATGGAAACAGTCTTGGATCCTGCAGAAGGTCGTATCATTGGTTCCCATTCCGGGGATGAAATCTGCTTCAGTGACCATCAGGGCACTGTCTGGCGGAGGCTTTCGGTGTCTGGATCCAGTTCCAGCAGCTCCACCGCGATGGAACGAGAAAGTGCTGCCAAGGAGGTCTTGAGATTGGTGCTCACACAGGTCTTGTTGTCGTTACGCTGGGAGCCCACATTTCTCGGTCTTGGGATTGGAAAGGCCAAAGCAGGAGATTTGGTAGCCATTGATGCAGCGAGAAGGCCATTACTCAGTTTCTTGCTGCGTTATGCCATGGGTACTCGGGACTTGACGTTTATCTCGGAGATCTATTGGTCCCTGTGGTGTTTATCACAAGATTATTTGGATCCCAGTCGTACCGCCTACGACAAAGCACGCTGGGTCATGGTCAATGCGTTGGAAGGAAACATCGAGTTTTGGGACAGTGTTCGTGGGATTCAATTGGATGCTTGGGCTTCCAGATCTACAGCCAAGCTCCTTGAATGCAATGAATGATGTATTTGACGAACGATTGATCGAGTTATTCTTGAAAAAATAGATGATGGTTTTTTCCCTCATGGATGGCCTCGTCTTTCTCGCCGCTTCGCCTGGTAAGGTCGGCCAGTGCCGATCTTGACCGAAGTTTCAGAGATAAAGCCTTGCGTTTGATCACTCAGCAGGTAGGGTGACCGGGCAAAGAGGTTGAAGGACAGCTGCAGATTCACACCATTGTAGGTTGGTTTACTTATGGTGTGACATAGTTGATGGTCATGACGCACGATAGGGTGTGGAATTTGAACATGTCTTGAATTGTCTTGATAGTTGCAAATAGTTGTACTGTACATCACAGAACTGAGAAGGAAGCATTGCCCTGCATTGACACGCTAGGACCCTCAGTTATCCAACAATTGTAACTTGTGTGTCATGAACAATGGCATTAGTTACATCAGTTTTGGTGGCTTCCTGCATTTGCATGGCGAAGAACGAGCAGTTTTTATTTTATTGAGTTTTGTTGTATTTTCCGCTGGTTGGTGAAATCTTCTCATCCACTTGAATCGCTCGTCGGAATATTATTATATGATGAACTCGTCTAGTCGAATATTGACCAGATGAATCCGGTGAGCAGGCTGCCCTTTGGCAGCAAACCTTGCACCTGGCAGCATTGGGACGAGAAACAGAAGCTTGAAAGCATCAGTGAGCTGTTTCGCAGTACTTGACGTCTTAGTGTTGTTGCTTTCTGTTGGTTTGGCACCATTATGCTATATTTGGTTTATAGACTCCATTTCTGTGGTGCCAGTCAAAAAGGTACGGAGCTCTATTTACTTGCTCCCATCAAATTATTCCTGACAAGCTGGATGTTGATATGCCCAGCTGCCAGCTGCAGCTCTCTTTGGCTGAGGTGGGTGACACGGCGGAGAAAACTCGAGCCATACGGCATCGGTTGCATGAGATGAAATCTCAAGAGAATGTCCGTGCCTTTAGAGACGAGGTGTCTGTGAATCCGTGGTACGTGTTGGGGACAGTTGGGGTGGGGAGCAACCAATTTCTGTAGCCGTACTGTAGGCCTTGGGAATTCTTGGCGCTGCATGGCACTGACCGTGGTGACGACGATGATGACGATGACGACAATGATGATGATAATACTGAGTAGGAGGAAGAGGAAGAAGAGGAGGAAGATGATGAGGACAGTGTTCACAATCAAAGAGGAGTCAAAAAGGGTCAGTGGTTGCAGACACACAGCGGTCTTTCAATTTCAGTTCCGAGAGGCAACGAACCCCGATGGCGAGTCACTTGTGAACTTGGAGGATAGCTACCTCTTGGAGAGGTTGGAGGCGTGATTCCTCTACGGATGTGGGTAACAATCCTCTTACAGTGTATCTATGTCAATCTTCCCGTCGCGTTACTGCTGCAAGTGAAAAGTGAAGACGTGCAGTTTAGCAGCGTAATGATTATCGTTGATGTAATGATCATACTGGGAATTATCGGAGAATCATGTGATAGCTGGCAAGGTTCAAGGCTCATCATTTTTGACCTCCGTGAGGCGGATCCCGGGTTGATGACAGCCACGCAAGCTGCAAGTTCCTTGGATGCATACAGCTTCTACCAGCAGAGCTGGAGATGCTTTAAAGCTTCAAGGACGTAAAGAGAGTGACCTGTATGTGAACTAATCACTTAAGCTCCTAATTACAAGAGATGCTTTAAGAAAAGCATGCCTCCGTTTGATCGTGTTTGATTGTTTGGCACGTCAGTGTGTTTTTATTTGAAAGTAGAAGATCCCAATGCAATCCACATGACCACATCATGCAGGGTACTTGGTACTTCTCCTCTCAAGGCTTGGTGCGGAGTTCCCGGAACTTCCTCTCGACCCCGGTCGATCCGGGAACGCCTTTCCTGGGTGTCGACGTGGCGCATTGCTGCTGGGCGATGACTGCCATGAGAATTTTGTTTGGTGGTTGGAAATGGTTCAAAGGCTTGGTGTTCACTTTCTGATTCTTTGGTGCTCGGACTACATACCATATGATATTATAGACTGATATTATAGACAAATTTATATACCAAACCATATATATATACACATATCGCATATATTATCATATATCATGCTTAGGAAAACAGATGCAAATGCGCAATCATATCAGTACAAGACTTGGATGATCCATGAATTCGCAGAACTACGACAAGAATTCAGATGTGGAGCATGGCAAGGAGGTTGGCTAGTTGATGACATCCTGGTTTCCCCATGATGTGAGGAAGGATACATGAAGAATGGCCACCAAAGTCATCCTGAAAGATGTACTTGGAAGGGAACACCCCTGGCTATTTGCATTAAGGTGAGATTCTCAAATCCAATGCAGCGCCACTGGTGCTGGGATGCTTCCAGGCTAGCATTGTCAACTTCAAGTATATTGCGCTGGCTGTGCAGAGGTATCATCCTTCTTTCAGTTTGATAGCTTACATGTTCGCAAATTTTAGTGAAGATTCACTCTCAAGACGCACTCCCTCCCGCCTCACACATGCAGCCAGCCACAGCCACACACTAATCGAACCATGTCGTACCTTCCAACTCCTCGCGAACTCCTCCCAGGCGCCCGAAGGTGGAGGCCTCGATTTGGAATCAAATCGTGGCAATGTGTCCCTTCGACGTATGGTGAGTGAGAGCCAGGCGAGGGAGTCGAACGGAACATCCTGGGTTGTCAGGTAGGTTTACTGGGAGATAACGGGAGAAGTCTGTGAGAAATTATGAGATGATGTAGAAACTGCAAGCAGCCATAAGTGACGGGACAATTACTTCTGCCGTTCTGCAGCTCCGAGGCTTTTTTCCCCTGTCGTGTGCCATATGGACAAGTTGGGTAATAAGTTGAATTGCAGCTAAGCAATGATCGAGATATGTCCAGATGCACAAGTATCCAATATAATCAACATGAATATTGTATGATAGTGTATCATACTAGTAGTTATACTGTAAGTTGGTATCGTGTACAGTAAGTAGGGGACACAGCTGTGCCACGGGACTCTGACGGGGGAATTCACACAGGTGGACCGTTACATGGTGAAGGTTGGCGATGATCTTCGACAGGCAAAGCGGCCGACTTTGATGGCAAATTCATGAGGGAAAACTATCAGTTGACGTGGTCAGAGAATAAATGATGCAAGAACAAAAGTTCGCGATTTGATGCTTTATTCACGTTTCTGGTGGGGTAGGGGCAGGGGGATCGCAGTGAACATACATGTAGCAAGAAATACTCGCACTGCATGCTTTGCAAAACATTGTGCCTTCGCAGAAAGCCGAAGAACAGAGAATGTAAATTTGTTGATACCTGGGTTGAAGGTGTACTGTCCTCTGGTGCTGATGGGAAAGGATCATGTTGTTCTTGTCATGAATGAGCGATGAGGCTGTGATGAAGGCAAAATGAGCGTGTCAAGAAACCCAGGTGTTTATTTTGCAAATCGGTTATGCCCGTCTTTTGTAGAAAGAAGTGCTGTGTTGGCTGAAGTCAATGCAAGATCCAATTAATGTATAGCAGTAGCAGAAATGAGTTGCATTTTGCTTGATCTTCTTTCTTTGTATCAAACGATGTGGAATGAACATGAATGAGCCAGATGAAACCATGAGGATGCACACATGAAAAGCGAAGGCAGGACAGACTCCACTCTGCGTCAGGACCAGCTGGTTCTACAGATGCTGCATTTGATGGAGCTGGTTTGGCAGGACCTTTGTCAGTAAGCGAGTTCTGTTTTCGGGGACTTCGGTTTTTCCACAAGCAGATTCCTGCAAAACTTCCGGGGTCCAGGTTTGCTGATTCATTGATTCATCGTTTGAGTACCCACTTTCCAGAACTGACAGGAGCGGTTGCCCAAAGAAGAGAACGAAATGCTGCGCTTTGTGCCATACAGAAACCCGGTTTTTTTATTTTCGAAACGTTGAGTTCACTGAGTCTAACTTTGGACATGTCCTCCTGTTTGGTCCAGTATCAGATGATAGATAATGACTACAATCTGCCAGGGTAGTTGCAATAGAGTCCCTAATGGCTGTTCTGACCTTGACCTCATTTCAGGAGTGCTTGCCATGACCCCGGATGCGGGCTACATCAAGTTCGTACCGGGTGCTGTATCTTTGTCGAAAGCTTTGGCACAAAGCAACGGCGATCCTTGGTGACACCGCGAGACAAAAGGGTTTCCTGTAAATATATCTTGAATGGGTACTGTATAAAAAGCGAAATATTATTGCAATCAAGGAATAATAATGGCAAGTCATTTAAGTTGTTGTGTACTGTACTCGCATGGCGTATGGAGCTTGCCAGAATGCTGCAGAGAACTTGGAGCTGAGGATTTGTTGACATGGTTTGCATCAAACCTTCCAGAGCATATGACCAAAGACCAGGCATGGTAACATGGAAGGTTCGTGTTCCAATTCGTGGCAAGTTGTTTATATCAACCAGTCGCAACATGGCTGAACGGGTTTTCTTGATGGATGCAGTATTTCTTGGGGCCCAGCCTTTGTTTCGAGAAGTGACGTACGTGAAGTATCTCATCTTGCACTTGAACTTGCTTTGGATGGAATATGCTTGCGCGAACTACAGGGGCCGAATTACAAGTGCTATTCTATAGCAAGAACCGTTCCAAAGTCAGCTTCGCTCGGTTTGCTTATTTTCATATTTCATAGTCATATCATATTGTATTTATAGTTCATGGAGGATTTGGATGAAGGCTCAACTCACTCCCCTACAAGATGCAGAGTCCCTGCAGTGGCTGAGACACCTCTCATGGTCGGATCTTTCCACCAGGTCTTGACCAATCTCTGCGGGAGCGCTGCTGCTTATTGTGTGGCAACCTATGCTTGGACCTCAGCCGTCATCCAAACCTCCAATTTCGACATGGCATGCCTCTGACTTAAGCTACTACCGCAACGTTCGGTCTCACGAAACCACCTCCCGTAGTGGTTGACTTGGGGTAAAAACACCTTATTCACTTATTCTTTATGGAAATTCAGCTTGCTGATGGCATTGCCGACATAAAGTTACTTGACACTTGACAAGCAAACTGCTCAACTATATTCATTATTTCATTGATATTAGATACTTGCAGTGCTAGCGCCTGTTTCATTGTGGGTCCAACATGCGCAAAATACATCTGGCATTTGCCAGAGGATCGCCCCAAGATCCTTTCTTTTGAAAGAGGGGACTTATTGGGCCTCAGGCAACTCGAATTCCAGAAAGGACAAGCAGACACAAAAACCTCAAGACAAAAGAGCAGAATCAGTTGACTCACAACTACTGTGCCCATTTCATATACTGTATTATATCTGCATATTGACAAGGGCTGCACGTCAGGTTATGCTTACACAAACCCGTGCATTGTTGTACATTCATTTTACTGCTGCATTGGGTCCAAGCTGTCACGAGGCTACGATAGGCTACCGCTGACGCTTCATGACTTAGTGTTTCAATGTGTCAAGCATCGACATGAACAAGTGAACAAGCTGAATTTCGACAGTATGCAGTGACGTCGATCAAAAGTATGATGTGTTCTTGTTTCACATGACCAGCAAATCCGTGAGAGGAATCCACGGCCTTCAGCAACATTTCTTTTACCTTACCAGATGAGTGGTGTTCTTTGAAAGTCACGAACTTTACAATCGAAATCATCAATGGCAATATTTTGGATGGGCTCGCCAAAGTGTCCTTTGACCTCGTTGTTTTTGGGACGCTTGAAATGCTTCCAGTTGTTTAGTAGCTTCCACAAGGGTTTCCCTTCCAGAAAATGATTCCAGGTTCAAAAAAGAGCAACAAGAAGCGTTTGCAAAGAATCATCATCGAGTCATCGAGCGTTCTTGTTTTTGAAAACCGACGTTGCGTATGACTCCATGTATGGCTCCAGATCAACACGACGCTGGGCGGCCGTGTTGCTGGGTTTGGCCGTCAGCCGTGTCAGCTGCGTCGGCCGTTGCCGTTGCCTGTCCTGGGGTCCATTGGCCGCCGAGTTTGGCGACCGGTGGCCACAGCTGCAAGAGGCCTTGGTCAAGGCAAAACGCTACGCTGTCTGGGCGAATCCCTTTACATCCAAAGCTGACACTTGGAAGTGCCAAGGTATAGCACGATGTTGGGTGACAGACACCCCAGATGGTGAATGGTAGTGATTTGCATACGAAATTGCATTTATTTCAGGATTTTGCAGGTTTGTACTTCTTTTAGGGGAACTGATGTTTTTTCTTTATTTCCAATAAGTTGGCTTTTCCGGACCCCCACAGGCCGAATCTAGCCAACCAAATTTATGCATAATAATCAAATTTACACAACAGGGCCAGAGTTTTGATTAGATAGATGGTTGCAATCTCAGAAAGTCCAAAGACTGTACTTTGCCTGCTGACACCGAGCGCTTTACAGTAGTTCCAACAGGTTTTGTAGAACTTCCAATGCCAAATTCATGCTCCCGATGGAATTGACAATATTTACAAAACATATATGTACGTATTACTTGCTGCTTCGGCTTCTTTGATTGCCCTCCTGTTGTTTTCATCTCAGAACTATTTCCAATAATCTCAGAGCTATATCAAAAAATCCCAAAACTATTTCAAATAACTTCAGAGCTATATCAGATAATCTCAGACCTGTTTCAAGAAATCTCAGAACTATTTCAATATATTTAGATTTCAATTAATCTCACAGATATACCCAAAATTTCTTGGATACATAATCTCAGAGCTATTTCAAGCAATCTCAGGATATTCCATGGTTCCTTACGATGCAAATTGTGCAGCGGAAGCTAAGGTCATTGCTACTGATATTGGGGAAAAAAGGTGGATGGAGCATTGGGGATGAATATATATATATATGATAGAGAGATCTTTAGGTACTATTTCGTTGCGCCATGTAATATCGAAAATATTTAATTAGCAAAGGCTTCTGCCAATTAAATATTTTAAATATTTTAGAAATCCAGAAATCCGGACCATTTAAATAATTAAATATTTTAAATATTTTAATTATTTTAAATTTTTGAATTCAATTAAAATATTTAAAATATCTAATTGACAAAAAGCTTCTGCCAATTAAATATTTTAAATATTTTAATTGATTTAATTGATTTAAAATATTTAATTGGCAGAAGCCTCTTTCCAATTAAATAGTTTAAATATTTTAATTGAATTAAAATGTTTAAAATAATTAAAATAGTTAAAATATTTAATTATTTAAATGGTCCGGATTTCTGGATTTCTGAAATATTTAAAATATTGAATTGGCAGAAGCCTTCTGCCAATTAAATATTTTAAATATTCTAACTGATTTAATTGATTTAAAGTATTTAATTGACAGAAGCCTCTTGCCAACTAAATATTTTAAATATTTTAATTGAATTAAAATATTTAAAATAATAAAAATATTTAAAATATTTAATTGTTTAAATGGTCCGGATTTCTGGATTTCTGAAATATTTAAAATATTTAAAATATTTAATTGACAAAAGGCTTTTGCCAATTAAATATTTTAAATCAATTAAATCAATTAAAACATTTAAAATATTTAATTGGCAGAAGCCTTTTGCCAATTAAATATTTTAAATATTTCCGAAATCCAGAAATCCGGACCATTTAAATAATTAAATATTTTAAATATTTTAATTATTTTAAATATTTTAATTGATTTAATTGATTTAAAATATTTAATTGGCAAGAGGCTTCTGCCAATTAAATATTTTAAATTAATTAAATCAATTAAAATATTTAAAATATTTAATTGGCAGAAGCCTTTTGTCAATTAAATATTTTAAATATTTTAATTGAATTCAAATATTTAAAATAATTAAAATATTTAAAATATTTAATTATTTAAATGGTCCGGATTTCTGGATTTCTAAAATATTTAAGATATTTAAAATATTTAATTGACAAAAGGCTTCTGCCAATTAAATATTTTAAATATTTTAATTATCTCAGAAATCCTGAAATCCGGACCATTTAAATAACTAAATATTTAAAATAGTTTGATTGATTTGAAATATCTAATTGCCAAAATGCTTCTGGCAATTAAATGTTTTCATTCTTTCAGAAATCCTGAAATCTGGACCATAGCTGAAAGAGTGAATGTAAAGCAGGCAACGAAGAAGGCAACAAAAGCAAGGAAACAACAAGCTATATCAGTAAGGTTGAGGAAAAAGACTAGTCCTGAAGACCTAGCCAAAGCATCAAAAACAATAACCAGAATAGCAAGGGAGAGACTACTAAAAAACAGAAAGACTTTTGCTATTCAATATATGCTCTTTTCTTTAGAGAACAAGTCAGACACTAAAGGGCAAGTTTCACAGAAGAGGGGAGGAAGTACTACTCACTTCTAGTAAATCCATCAGTAAGGAATGCTAAACATCTTATCACCAGTATGGATTGAAGAAATGCTGAAGGTCAAAGTCCTGAAAGGCAGCAATCTACCATTGTTTAAGAGAATGATGTCAGCACTGCGCACTGACAAAGAATTTCAAAGAATGACTGAACATGAAACTTTTTACAACTACATTGATGCAATCAGAATTGAAGAATTTGACTTACTTGAAAGTGATGATATTGACTATGATGTTTTTGCTGATGAACTGCGAGATGCTAAACACAATGTAAGTATATACCATAAATATATACAGACTGAACTTAACGCCGACTGCTTAACATTTAAAGAGGCACTCAAGAAAAACAATCATATTGAACATGAATGCTGGATTAACGCACTCACTGACCATTATGTTGATACACTGATGAGAGACAAGAAAGCACACAATGCAAAACAACTAACCTGAGAGAAAATACTAAAAATCATCAACCAGACAGATGAACAGTTTAAAAAGCACGTGGCTTGTATTCACATAATGAATGATGTATTCAAGGAATTTAATATCAACGCAAGGTTGTATGATATTGACAGCAACCTTATTTACAAACAAGACCCTGAGGATTTTAACAGTAGAAGGGTTGTAACCTTCAATGAATTAGTTAAAAGTTCTCATATCTTTCCATTAAACCATAACTTAAAGTCATTGCAGAGTAAGGAACTGCCTAAAAACAATTACTCTGTAAAATGTCATCAGCACTACTATATCAATGGCAGAACGGAAGCCATGAAATACACTATGATTAATGACATCAATGATTTACTCCAGCTAAAAGAAAAGGATGAATACAAAATAATATAAAAAGACAATGATTTAAACAAAGCAATTTATCAACTCAAGGATATGAACCCCAAATAAGATATAATGCCGGTAAGACAACAGAATTCACCATGAGTTTAAGCCACCCAATAGAGAAGAAAAAGAAAAATACAAGGAAATTCAATACATCATTACTACACAGCATCTAGACATAGACAACATTAATGAAGACATAGCAGTAGATACAGAAGATAAGTATGACAAAGTGAGCGAGGAGATGTTCGAGTTTCATAAAAAGTTATTCGCAGAAAACCGCACGTCTTATTACACAGACCTTGATGTAGAGATACTTGATCAATGTAGCGCTATAGTGCCCTATGGTAGGTTCCAGCATCTAATAAATGATACTGAACTATGTAGCATTTACAGGCGGGGAAGCATTAGGTAAATCAGCGTCTGACATTGTTAAAGTGCCGGCGTTTAATGAGTTTGATGTTTGGAAGCCTGATGGTGATAAATCTGATGTTAATAGATTTGGAGATTACACGCTGTATGTGGTGAAAGCTTGTCAGGGCAACATCTTCTTCAACAAGAAGTTTGACCTAGTTTATGGCAAGCATCTGAAGCAATTGATTAGCAGGGGCGTGGTTGTAAAGATACTATTTCACAAAAAGCCGTCCCATATACACAAGGTTAAGTATAAGAGAGGCATTGATGACCTGTATAGGGCT